>VOFI01000535.1_pt1 | contig 150001 bp, 168 predicted proteins | sample 5384131 | NCBI WGS metagenome assembly VOFI01 (sample SAMN12384728, study PRJNA508395) | human gut metagenome | isolation source: healthy gut H | host: Homo sapiens | reverse complement strand
CCACTTAAATATCACTGGAGGAATGCTGTATGAAAATGAAGAAGTTCATGAACGCGCCGGAGACGGTCACCGACGAAGAGCTGGTGGGCCTGGGTCTGGCTTATCCGGACATTCTGAATGTGGACGGCCACCTGGTCATCAGTAAGGATCTGGCCAATGCCGACCGGGTGACCATCGTCACCTACGGCGGCTCCGGCCATGAGCCCGCCCAGGCCGGTTTTGTGGGCAAGGGTATGCTGGACATCCAGGCGGTGGGTGATATTTTCGCCGCCCCCAACGGCCAGCTGGTGTTTGATGCCATGAAGATGGCGGACAAGGGCCACGGCGTGCTGCTGCTGACCCTGAACTACGCCGGCGACCAGTTGGCGGGCAAGCAGGCCATGAAGCTGGCCAGGAAGGCCGGCCTCAATGTGCGTCAGGTGGTCACCGGCGAGGAGATCCGGTACGACCCCAACGGCGAGGACAACAAGCGGGGGCTGGCCGGCGCGGTGGCGCTGTACCACATTGCCGCGGCCGCCGCACGGGAGGGCAAGACTCTGGAGGAGGTAGCGGAGATCGCTCAACATTACGCGGACAACATGGCCTCCATCACCGTCAAGTCCACCGATGCCACCCATCCCCAGAACGGCATGTCCTTCGGCGACCTGGGAGAGACCGACCTGATGGAGATCGGCGCCGGCCAACACGGCGAGGGCGGCGGCGTCCGGGTGCCCATGATGTCCTCCAAGGATACCGTGGCCACCGTGGCCGAGGCCCTGTGCAAGGCCCTGGACCTGAAGCCCGGGGACAAGACCTTTGTGATGATTAACGGCTGCGGCGCCACCACCATGATGGAGATGCTGGTGCTGTTCAAGGACACTGTGGAGTTCCTGAAGGCCAAGGGCATCGAGGTCGTGGCCAGCATGGTGGGTGAGATCCTCACCGTCCAGGAGGCCGCAGGCTTTCAGATGAACATCGCCAAGTGGGACGAGGAGATGCTCCGTCTGTGGAACACCCCCTGCCACACCCCGGCGTTCAGTAAGGAGTAAGCGCTATGCCAGACGCAATCGGAAACAAGACCGCCCACGACTACCATCTGGACGTGCCTGCCCCGGAGCAGGGCTTCTTCGCCAAGGGCCTGGGCCACGGGGACTGGGGAGCCAAGAATCGGCTCTCCCACCTGTTCAATCCCAAGAGCGGCAACACGGTGATGCTGGCCTTTGACCACGGCTATATCATGGGGGCCACTGCGGGCCTGGAGCGCATGGACGTGACCATCGCCCCTCTGTGCCGGTACGCGGACGTGCTCATGGCCACCCGGGGGGCCATCCGCTCCTGCATCCCCCCCACGGTCCACAATGCCATCTGCCTCCGGGCCACCCATGACGCCAGTGTGCTCATCGACGACATGAGCACCGGCAACGGCGTGGGTGCCGATATGGAGGCCGCCATCCGCATGAATGCCTCCGCCGTGGCCATCCAGTGCTTCATCGGCGGGGCGGGCGAGGCCCGGTCCCTGGAGACCCTGTGCCGCGCCGTGGACGCCGGGGAACGGTACGGCATCCCTGTTCTGGGCGTCACCGCCGTGGGCAAGGAGATGGCCCGCACCACCCAGTATTTCCTGCTGGCCGCCCGGATGCTGGCAGAGCTGGGGGCGTCCTTCGTCAAGACCTACTACTGCGATGACTTTGAGAAGGTAGTGGCCGCCTGTCCCGTGCCCATCGTCATCGCCGGCGGCAAGAAGCTGCCGGAGGACGAGGCCCTGACCATGGCCTACCGGGCCATCTCCGACGGCGCCCGGGGCGTGGACATGGGCCGCAACATCTTCCAGAGTGAGCATCCCGCCGCCATGTGCCGGGCGGTGGCCAAGATCGTGCACGAGAAATTTACTGACCGGGAGGCCTTCCAGTTCTATCAGGAGTTGGCCGCCCAGGATAACTGACAGGAGGTTTTCCATGGCAGCGGAGTATATGCATATCGGGATCCCCGTGCTGAACAAAAAGCCCAACATGGTCTACAACGAGTGGGGCGGCTTCTGGGTCAATGAGAGCGTGGATGCCTACGACTACAAGATTGAATACCTGAAATTTGAGGAGGGAACCCGGTTCCCGGAGATCCTTTCCAAACAGCCCCACGTGGCCTACAAGGTGGATAACATGGACCCCTATCTGAAGGAGGCCCAGCAGGTGATTTTCGGGCCGGAGACCCTCAGCGATACGGTCCGGCTGGCGTTCATCACCCTGGATGACGCCATCATTGAGCTGTACGAGGAAACATAACGGCTTCAACACCGGCCTCCGCCAGTGTGCGGAGGCTGGTCCCTTGCCGCCATCCCGCAGGGAATGGAGGGTATCCGGCACAGACTTGGAAAAAATCAGAGCGACGCCCCGGCGGAATATTCCGCCGGGGCGCCGCTTTTTTGCGGGACAGACATGGCGCATACTTTTCCCGCTTCTGCTCACGTTAAGGTTGCCAGCTGCTCCAGCAGATGCAGAACAACAGGCTTGACGCGCGGCGCACAGGCGTTGAAAAGCCGCAGCACCTGCTCCTGACCGTAGTCGGGAGAGGTCGTCTGGACGCCGGTGAAGGCTCGGGCAAGGTCGTATTCCAGAACACAGCAGAGCCTGTCCAGCAGGTCCAGCGTCGGATGCACCCGTCCGTTTTCAATTTTGGACAGGTAGACCACAGTAATGCCGGCCCGTTCCGCCGCGTCCTCCTGTGTGATCCCCAGTTCCTTTCGCCGCGCCTGCAGCCGGCCACCAATCGCAGCATAATCCAAAGGCATGTAATCACCCTAAAACATCCTAGCAAAGATAATCTTTTCATTTAATGAATTGACATTTTAACTTAATCTGATAAAATAATATTTGCGAATTTTCTAAGGGTATACGCCGCAGCGCCAACACATGGGAGATGACAGACAGATGAAAAAAATTCGGGTGGGAATCCTGGGAGTGGCCGCCGCAGCGGCGCTCTGCTTCACGGCGGGAGCCGTCTATCTCTATGCCAGGGGAGTGTGGCAGATGCCCATTCCGGCGGACCGGGCCCTCCCGGTGCTGATGTACCACCATATCGTGGAGGACGGTGAGCCGTGCAACGATATGACCATCACCGTGAGCCGTATGGAACAGGACCTGCGCTGGCTGACGGAACATGGCTACCACACTGTGCTGCCGCGGGAGTTGGCAGGGGGAGAGCCGCTGCCGGAAAAACCCCTTCTCATCACCTTTGACGACGGATACCGGAGCAACTACGAGCTGCTCTTCCCGCTGCTTCAGGCATACCAGATGAAAGCCGTGGTCTCTATTATGGTGTATATGCAGGACGTGTCCGCTGACAACTTCCTCAGCTGGGATATGTGCCGGGAGATGGCAGACTCCGGCCTGGTAGAGATCGGGTCCCATGCCTATTCGCTCCACAATCTGGGAGATCTGGGCGGAAACTTTGACCCGGGCGGCATCAACGGCATCCAAAGGGATCCGGAGGAGTCGGACAGTGCCTTTGAGGCCAGGGTGCTGGGGGATATTCAGAAGAGCCATGACCGCATTGCCCAGGAGGTGGGCCAGCCCGTCACCTTCTTTGCCTATCCCTTCGGCATTACCGAGCCGGACGCGGAGGCATTTGTGCATGAGCTGTTCCCGGTCACTGCGGTCACCAGACACGGCACAGCCGACTTGGGGAAGGGACTGCATGAGCTGCCACGCATGACCGTGACGATGGACAGGGAACTGGAGGACATTCTGAAGGACTGATGGAGGGGCCGCTTTTCCGGAGCAGGAAAAAGGACTCCGCAGGCACAGCCTGCGGAGTCCTTTTGACCGGGGATGGAGTTGGCGGCGGGCCGCCCTCAGGGGCTCTGGGGCAGATCCACTGTGCGGACCGTCTCATTGCCGGCCAGGTCCACCGCGTAAAAGGTATAAGGTCCGCCATTGCGCACCAGCAAGGTGGCGGCTCCCCACGCATTCAAGGGGAGGGGCGTCCCCGCGGCGCCGCCCTGGAAATTCGCTGCCGTGTATGTCCCGGCGGCATAAGCGGCGGAGCGGAAGTCGCCGTCCGGATCCTGGACTTGAACGGTCAGATACTGCTGCCCCCTCCACTGGAAGAGAGACAGGGAGAGAATGGGCGGACTGTCGGTATAGGCCGCCAGGTCCGGCTCCGTCCAGGTCCGCCCCTTCTGGGCCGCGGCCCCGGATGCCATGGCGGCACCCAGGTCTAGCATCCCGCCGGTAGCCGTCAGGCCGGTGAGGCTGCCCAGCTTTTGGACGGAGGATAGCAGGATGTCCTTCACGTCGGCCAGCGTGGCATCCGGAAACTGGGAGTAGAGCATGGCCGCCGCAGCACTGACCATAGGCGCCGCCATGGAGGTTCCTGTCATGTAACTGTATGAATTCCCGGGGGTGGTGCTTAAAATATGGGTGCCGGGGGCGGCCAGGTCCACAGAGGAGGCACCGTAGCTGGAGGTAGGATCCAGGTTACCGTCGTATCGGAGGTTCGCCACGGTAATGAGGTTATCCAAGTGGTAGCTGGCCGGGTAGCTGGGGGCAAGCTCCAGGTCGGCGCCGTCGTTGCCGGCTGCAACTACGAACAGCATATCCGACGCCGCGATGGTGCGGTACAGCGCGGGGTCGTTTCTGGAAGAGCCCAGGCTCAGGTTGCAGATCCGGGCTCCGTTGGCCTCCGCGTACTGAATGGCCCGGATGATGGACGCCGTGGAGCCGCTGCCGTCCCACCCGCCCAGAGCCTTGACTGCCATGACTTTGACGTGGTCGCTCCGGACGATGCCGGCGATCCCGATGTCGTTGTCCGCATGGGCGGCGATGGTGCCCGCGCCGTGGGTGCCGTGGCTGTCCTCACTGCCCGTATAGACCTGATTGCTGCCGGAGTAGAAATTCCAGCCGTAGACATCGTCGATATAGCCGTTTCCGTCGTCGTCTACCCCGTTGCCGGGGATCTCGTCTTCGTTCACCCAGATGCGGCCCTCCAGATCAGCGTGGGTGTAGTCGGTGCCGGTGTCCACCAGGGCCACCACCACATCCCGGCTTCCGCCGTCGTACAGGGCCCAGGCCTCCTCCGCGCCGATGTCCACGCCGGCCGCGGCCTGCACAGTTCCGGTGCTCCCGGCGGATGCATCGGACTGCATCCACCAGGGGGCAATCCACTGCCACGGGGCGGAGGGGAGTGCAAAGGGATCATTGAAGACCGGATAGGGGTTCTCCTGCTCCTCCAGTTGGAAGCTGCCGTCGTTATACAGGGCCCACTGCTCCGCCAGCAGCGGGTCTGTGGTGGAGAGAGCGGTGCTTGTGTATGTGTAGTTGGGCTGGACCAGCGCCACACCCTCCTGCCGGGCCAGCTGCGGCAGCCCCTCCTCCAGGGAGGCGGCGTCCTCGTAGACGACCACCTCGGTCCTGCCGTCCTCATACAGGACCAGAACCTCACTGTCGGGGTATGCGGCGGGCTCCAGAACGGATGTCCCCGCCGGGACGGAATCAGTGCCCACAGCAGCTGCGCCCAGGGTCATGCCCTGCGCCAGCAGAAGCAGGGAGTGCAGCAGGCACACCGACCGTTTTACATGGTGAGAGACCCTCATGGCGTTCCTCCTATTCCGGGATGGTTCTCTGATGATGGGACCATGGTACACCCACAAGCTAAAATGAGCCTGAAATGAGGGGAAACGGAGCCATCCGGCAGCCTGTCCCCTGTGTCAAGCATAACAGACTTGCTCCCTGCTGTCCAGAGCGGCAGCGATTTTCCGGATTTGTGAAAGGCCATCCGGTGGGAAAATGAATTTGACACCGGTGCGGGAATCCGGTATTCTGAACGCATGGATACTGATTCCGGACACAAGATGAGAAAGGATGGATTATGGAAGCATTATACGGACTCCTGCTCCCGTTCCTGGGCACCTCCCTGGGCGCGGCGAGCGTGTTCTTTATGAAAAAGGCGATGTCGGACGGCCTGCAGAAGGGGCTGACGGGCTTCGCGGCAGGGGTGATGACGGCGGCGTCGGTTTGGAGCCTGCTGATCCCGGCTATTGAGCGGTCGGAGGAGCTGGGAAAGTGGTCCTTTGCACCGGCCGCCGCAGGCCTCTGGCTCGGCTTTCTGTTCCTGCTGGCGCTGGACCATATCATTCCCCATCTGCATTGGGGCAGCGCGCAGCCGGAGGGCCCCTCCAGCCGGCTGCGCCGGACCACCATGATGGTGCTGGCGGTAACGCTCCACAACATTCCGGAGGGGATGGCGGTGGGCGTGGTCTGCGCCGGATATCTGGCAGGGGACACGGAGATCACTGCTATGGGCGTGCTGGCGCTTTCCCTGGGCATCGCTGTCCAGAATTTCCCGGAGGGAGCCATCGTCTCCATGCCCCTGCGGGCGGAGGGCGAGGGGAAGCTCCGGGCCTTCGCCGGAGGCGTGCTATCCGGCGTTGTGGAGCCCATCGGCGCCCTGGTGACGATCCTGGCGGCGGAGCTGCTGGTGCCCGCCCTGCCGTATCTGCTGGGCTTTGCCGCAGGGGCCATGCTTTATGTGGTGGTGGAGGAGATGATTCCGGAGATGTCCCAGGGACGCCACTCCCACATCGGTGTGCTGGCCTTTGCCGCGGGCTTCAGTGTGATGATGGTGCTGGACGTGGCCCTGGGATGACGGTCAGGACGATTTCTGCCCGGTGTCCTTCTCCAGCTGTCCACTGAGGCGTTCGCTCTGCGTGCCGAAATAGAAGGCGATGACGACGGAGAAGATGGTCAGGAAATCGTGGCTGGAGATACGGCCGGTGACGGCCAGGTCGGCAAATACAACGGTGAGGATCAGCGTCACAATACTTTTGACGCAGAGAAGATTGCTCAGACGTTTAATCAGAGCGGCAGGCATGGGGCCCCCTCCCTGTTTCGGATGATTTTGCTCCATGATATGCGCCCCGCTCCGAAAAGACCCCGGCGGGGGAACAGGACGGGCGCCCTCCCACTAAACTGGAAGGGGAGCCCCGTGCTCCCTGAGCCTGTACAGAGGGGGGAAAACGCATTTGAGCGAACGAGAAAAGCGCGTCTGCCTGGATCCGGGGCATGACGCGGGCAATCTGGCCAACAAGAGTCCGGATGGGACCTATTATGAGCATGCATTCACCCTGGACCTGGGGAAGCGGCTGGAGAAGCTGCTCACAGACCGGGGCGTCTCCGTGACCATGACCCGTACTGGCGGCGGGGCAGTAAGCCTGGCCAGACGGTGTGAGATCGCCAACAGCATCCCGGACCTGGACCTGTTCGTCAGCCTTCACAGCAATGCCGCCGCCGGGGGCGGCTGGTCCTCCGCCAAAGGGTGGAGCGTCTATCTCTACGGCCCCGGCGGCGACCGGGAGCGGGCGGCTCAGGACATCCTGGAGCAGGTGCGGGCGGCGGGCATCGCCGTGCGATCCACGCCGATTGTGTACGATCCGGAGCTCTATGTGCTGAAGCACACAAAGGCCCCGGCCGTCCTGCTGGAAAACGGCTTCCACACCAACCGGGAGGAGGCTGCCCTGCTGGGGCAGGCCGACTACCGCCAGAAGCTGGCGGTGGCAGAGGCCAAGGGAATTCTGGAGTATTTGGGCATCCCCTGGGTGGAGACCGAAGAAGAGACGGACTACCAGGCAGAAGCCAGGGCCGCCGTGGACTGGCTGACGGAAAACGGCATCATGCAGGGAAATGCGGAGGGAGACCTGATGTTGGACCAGCCGCTGACCCGCCGACAGTTCGCCGTGCTGGAGTACCGGATCGCCAAGCTGGAAGGATTTGTCTGAGCACAGGCCCCGTATGAATATGCGGGGCCTGTATTTTCTTTGGGTAAATCGACGAAATTCGACATTGTTCGGCAATTTTTTTCCAAAAGTGAATTTTTATTCGTGTTAAAAATTTGGAAGATAATGTAAAATCCTCCGTAGAAGGAGGGTTTGCTATGCAAAAATATCAAAAAAAAAAGACACATTCAGGAAAAGAGCCCCTTTTGGAGAGAGCGGAGACTGGCGGGACTTTCCCAGGAAAAGGCTGCGGAACGCCTGGGAATTTCCACACGGACACTGCAAAAGTATGAGCGGGGAAAAGCGCAGCCCAGGTTCGACATGGTTGTCCGCATGGCAGAGATTTACGGCTGTGACCTCTATGCGTTTCTCTGCTCCCGGAGGGCAGGCGGCATGACCGGCTACCGGTATGCGCCGGTGCGCGTCCGCAGCTTCCGACCAGACTGTTCTTGTGTGTATGGCATTCTGGTCCGGAAGCTGGAGGGGGAACGGACGGTGGCGCTGACCGTCATCCCCGGGCTGTCGCCGGACAAAGAGGCGGTCCACCGCTTTGCGGAGTGGTGCGGCCGGGAACAGTTGGACCCCGCCCATCTGCCGGAGGCCATCCGGGCCGCATTCCCGGACACCGTCAAGACTCCGTGAGAGCGAGCACCCCCGCCGGAGAGTTCCCGGCGGGGGCGCTTCTGTCTCAGATTTTACAGCCGGGACGCAAAGTCGGCCATGGCCTCGGAGATCTTCAGTTGCTGAGGACAGACCGCCTCGCAGCTGCGGCAGCCGATGCAGGCGCTGGGCCACTTGTCCTGCGGCAGAGCAGAGAGGGCCATGGGGGCCAGGAAGCCGCCGCCGGTGAAGGCATGCTCGTTGTACAGCGCCAGCAGGGAGGGGATATCCAGCCCCTGAGGACAGTGGCTGACGCAGTAGTGGCAGGCGGTGCAGGGAAGGGCGGTCTTGCTGACCATGCGCTGGGCCTGGGCCAGCAGGCGGTCCATCTCCCTGCTGCTGAGGGGAACCCCCATCTGGAAAGTGGCGATGTTGGCCTTCACCTGCTCCAGGTCGGACATGCCGGAGAGAATCATGGTGACGCTGGGAATGGACTGCAGGAACCGGAAGGCCCAGGCCGGGATGGGTTCCTCGGGGCGCATGGCCCTCAGGGGGGCGGCCTCCTCGTCGGAAAGGCGGGCCAGGCGGCCGCCCCGCAGGGGCTCCATGACCCAGACGGGAATATGCCAGCTATCCAGCAGCTCCACCTTTTCGCGGCCGTTCTGGAAGGTCCAGTCGATGTAGTTCAGCTGCAGCTGACAGAACTCCATATCCTTGCCGTAGGCGTCCAGAAACCGCTTCAGCACAGGCAGGTTCCCGTGGCAGGAGAAGCCCAGGTGGCGGATACGGCCGCGCCGCTTCTGCTCCATCAGATAGTCGTGGATGCCGTACTGCGGGTCCAGATAGGCGTCGATGTTCATCTCGCAGACGTTGTGGAAGAGATAGAAATCAAAATAGTCCACCCGGCACTTTTTCAGCTGCTCCTCAAAAATCTCCTGCACCTTGGGCATGTTGGATAGGTCGTAACCGGGGAACTTGTCGGCAATGTAAAATTTTTCCCGGGGATGTTTGGCCAGGGCCTTACCCAGGGCAATCTCTGAGTTGCCGTTGTGATACCCCCAGGCGGTGTCGTAGTAGTTGACGCCGTTGGCCATGGCGCAATCCACCATCTCCTCCGCGGCGGCCTCGTCCACCACGGCGTCGTTGCCGCCCACCACAGGCAGGCGCATACAGCCCATGCCCAGAGCGGACAGCTTCAGGTCCTGAAAGTCCTTGTAAATCATCACGATTTCTCCTTTTCAGATTTAGGAAGGGGATACTGCCTTCTCCGGGAGACGAGGTGCCTCCACAGTGGGGAAGTCCCCGGCCCGCCCTTGGGCGGAATCCCTCTATGAAAAGGATAGCACTTGGAGCGCACTCCAAGTCAAGAGGGGAAATCCTGCTTTTAGAAAGTCTTTTGTCCGGCTAAAGAAAAAAGCCCGCCGCCCCGTTCCGGGGCGACGGACCGGAGTCACGCCGGCTGCAGGTAGCCGGTGACGATGCCTAGCAGGGCGGACAGCAGGATGATGACGATGGGATGGAGCTTCTTGTGGGTCAGGACCGCCATCAGGGCGAAGATGGCCAGAGAGCAGACCAGGGGATACGCCGTCACCGCCGCCAATCCCTCCGGCAGGAACACCGTCTGCCCCACCGAGACCACCGCGGCGCCGATCATGCCGATCACAGCCGGACGCAGTCCGCCCATGGCGCCGCTGACGATGGCGCTGGAGCGGAAGGCGGCGTAGAACCGGGCCACCAGCAGGATGATGAGGAAGGAGGGCAGCACCACCCCCAGCGTGGCGCAGAAGGCGCCGGGCAGGCCCGCCAGCTCCGCCCCCACATAGGTGGAGACGTTCACCGCAAAGGGGCCCGGCGTACTCTCGCTGACGGCGATGAAGTTCACCAATTCTTCCGCCGTCATCCAGCCCTTGGCCTGGACATCCGCCTGGATGAGCGGCAGCATGGCATAACCGCCGCCGATGGTGAACAGGCCGATCTTGAAGAAGGTCAAAAACAGCTCCAGATACAGCATCACACAGCCCTCCTTTTCGCCATGCGGGCGGAGAGCAGCCCCACCGTCGCGCTGGCCAGGATCACCAGCACCGCATCCACGCCGCAGAAGGCCGTCAGCACAAAGGCACCCGCCATGACGGCATAGGAAACAGCGCCCTTGGGGCTCTGCCGGTACATGGACAGCAGTGCCTTCAAAAGCAGGGCCAATACGCCGGCCCGGATGCCGTTGAAGGCGTATTGGACCACCGCCAGGTCCGAGAACTGCCGCAGCACAAAGGAGACAGCGTAGATCACCAGGAAGGAGGGCAGCACCACGCCCAGCGTGGCGCAGAAGGCGCCGAGGGTGCCGCATACCTGATATCCTACGAAGGTGGCGGTGTTGATGGCAATGGGGCCCGGTGTGGACTCGGCAATGGCGACAATGTCCAGAATGTCCCGGTCCTCCAGCCAGCGGCGGCGTTCCGTCACCTCGCGCTGGATCAGGGGGATCATGGCATAGCCTCCGCCAAAGGTGAAGGCGCCGATTTTGGAAAAAGTCCCGAACAGCTGACGGGCTTTGGTCAGATCTGTGGGCATGGAAACCGCTCCTTTCGCGCTCTTGGATTTCTCCCCCAGCGTACGCTTTTTCGTGACATTCATCAATCTATATGATAAAATAAAAAGCATAATAAAATAATTATGAATAGGGGGGAGTGCCGTGACACTGCGGCATCTGGAGATCTTTTCCGCCGTCTGCGCCCAGGAGAGCTTCACCAGGGCGGCGGAGCAGCTGAATATGGCACAGCCGGCGGTGAGCCTGGCCATCCGGGAGCTGGAGGTGTTTTACAACGTGCGGCTGTTCGAGCGGATGAACCGCCGGGTCTATCTGACAGAGGCAGGGCGTACGCTGCGGCAGTATGCGGACACCGTGCTGTCCCAGTTTCAGGAATCGGTAGAGATCCTGCGGGAGAGCGGCACCCAGGGGGCCTGCCGCTTCGGCGTCCACGTGACGCTGGGCGAGACCCGCCTTGCGGGTATCCTGGCGCATCTGGCAGAGGCGCTGCCTGAGATCACGGTCCGGGCCAGTATTCACAACTCTAGGGAGACAGAGCGGATGATCCTGCAGAACGAACTGGATTTTGCCGTAGTGGACAATGTCACCGTCTCGCCCCACTACCTGGTGGAGCCCCTGTGCGGTGAGGAGCTGGCGGCAGTGTGCGCCCCCGGCTATCTGGAGGGAAAGAACTCCCTGACTCTGGCGGAGCTGGCGGAAGAGCGGCTGCTGTTGCGGGAGCGGGGCAGCGGCACCCGGAACAGTGTGGATGCCGGCCTGCAGGGAGCGGGCGCCACGGCGCAGCCGGTAGTGGAGAGCGTCAGCACCGCTGCCCTGCTGGCCTGCGCCCGGGCGGGGCTTGGGATCACGCTGCTGCCCCGGTCTCTGGTGGTGACGGACCTGGAGCGGGGGGACCTTCGGGAGCTGGCTGTGGAGGACGGCGGGTTTCACAGGAGCTATTTCCTGGTGCGCCACCGCAGCAAGTATCTGACGGACGGCATGAAGCGGGTGATCCGAGTGCTGCGGGAACACCTGGGCGGAGAGCAGCCGTGAGGTGGAAAGACCCTGCCGAAAGACACGGCGCCTCGGCGGAATCTGGGCGGTTCCACGCAGCGTTTGTTGTGGGAGCGGGCCGGATTTGATATACTGGCCCCAGGTGATGAAGTATGGATCGGACAAAGACCGGGGCGCTGATCGCAGCAGCCCGGAAAGAACAGAACATGACCCAGAAGGAGCTGGCCGCGGCCTTGCATGTGTCGGACCGGGCGGTCTCCAAATGGGAGCGGGGAGCCGGGTTCCCGGACATCTCCCTGCTGGAGCCTCTGGCGGATACTTTGGGGCTGGGCGTGCTGGATCTGCTGCGGGGGGAGCGGGGGACAGTGCCGGAGCCGGAGCCGACGATCCGGCAGGCCCTGGCCTTTCTGGCCCGGCAGGCAAAGGAGCGGACCCGGAGAAAGTGGAGTCAGGTGCTGGGCGGCACCTGTGCTTTGCTGATGGCGGGCTTTGTCCTCTTTGCAATTCTGGACCGGGCCGGGGTGTTCCTTCAGGAGATCTCTTTGGAAGTGCCGGCCACCGTATATAGTGCGGAAGGGGTGTCGGCCGGGGAGACGACAGTTGCCATAGATGGTTCGGTGAAAATTCTGGGAGACCGCTCTTTTGAGGGGCAGTTTGCTATCCACGAAGTGGAAACTACCTGCCGGGAGGGTGTCCATGCGAACATCCGGTGGGATGCCATGTGGACAGACGCCCAGGACATCCTGTTCTACCGGCCGGGGGATAACCTTTCTCTCGGTGTCGAGCGGATGCTCTACATCACGGAGAAGATGCAGTCCTTTGGCCTTCGGCTGGAGGATGGGACCATCATTACCACGGATGAGGCCTATGTGCCGCTGTTGATGTCCGGCTACTACTATTCCATCCGCCCGATTTTCTCCAATCAATTCTGAAACGGCCGCACAACCGATGATTTTGCAAAAGAGCAAAAAGAAGCCCGGACGCTGAACAGACGTCCGGGCTTTTAGCAGTCCCCTTTTACGCCAATTTATCGGCCAACCGCTTGGCGATCTCGTCCAAAAATTCCTCACTGTCCACACCGCGGGCCTGGAAGCCGGGCTCTACCAGCCCCAGCAGATCTTTTGTCATCACGCCGTCTTCAGCGTCTCCAGGGAGGCATCCTCCAGCACTTGGCCGAACTGCACCAGCTCCGGCAGACCGTCCAACTCGCCCCGCCGCTTCAAACCGCCGGACCAGGCGAAGATGGTGGCGATGGGGTTGGTGGAGGTCTTCTCCCCCTTCAGGTACTTGTAGTAGTGCCGGGTGACGGTGCCGTGGGACGCCTCGAACTCCATGGTGCCGTCCGGAGATACCAGCACGGAGGTCATCATGGCAAGACTGCCGAAGGCGGTGGCCACCATGTCGCTCATCACGTCGCCGTCGTAGTTTTTGCAGGCCCAGATGAAGCCGCCCCTAGAGCGGATCACCCGCGCCACCGCGTCATCGATGAGCGTGTAGAAGTAGGTGAGGCCCAGCCTTTCAAACTCCGCCTTGTAGGTGGTCTCATACTCCTCCTCGAAGATCCGTTTGAACTCTCCGTCGTAGACCTTGGAGATGGTGTCCTTGGTGGAGAACCACAAGTCCTGCCGCTGATTGATGGCGTACTGGAAGCAGCTGCGGGCAAAGGCACGGATGCTCTTCTCCGTGTTGTGCTGGCCCTGCCACACGGCGGGACCGCTGACCGTCTGAACGGTGAGGGTCTTCTCCGCGCCGCTCTCGCCCTTGAAGGTGAGGGTGGCGGTGCCCGGCTCCTCGGTCACCATGTCCACAGCCTTGTACATATCGCCGTAGGCGTGGCGGGCGATGGTGATGGGCGCCTCCCAGTTCTTCACAACCGGGTGGATCATGGGCAGGACAATGGGCGCCCGGAAGGCGGTGCCGTCCAAAATCGCCCGGATGGTGCCGTTGGGGCTCTTCCACATCTCCGTCAGCTGGGGGTACTCCTCCATCCGCTGGCGGTTGGGGGTGATGGTGGCGCACTTCACCGCCACGCCCAGGCGCTTGGTGGCGTTGGCGGCGTCGATGGTCACCTGGTCCCGCGTCTCGTTCCGATGGAGCAGGCCCAGGTCATAGTACTCCGTTTTCAGGTCCACGAAGGGCAGGATCAGCTTTTCCTTGATCCAAGCCCACAGAACCCGGGTCATCTCATCGCCGTCCATCTCCACCAGGGGGGTGGTCATCTTGATTTTATCCATGGTTTCAACCTCGCCAATCATTAGAAATTTCGGAGCCCGGCGCAGCCGGACCACTTTGAATCATTTTCGCCAGGGCACCCTCCAGAGGGGCCTCTCTCGCCCCTCCGGGGCAATTCCCCTTCTGTGCCTGCCGAAAATGCTTTGACCTAGCCGCCCTGGGCGGTGCCTCCAGTGACCGATGTCACTGGGAAACAGCCAAAACGCCGCCTGTGGCGGAAAAGTGAGGCTGTTTCGAGACAGCGGCACGATTGACGGCCCAGACAGGGCCGGGAATCATAATGCTGCAACGGCAGAGGCAAATGGGGGATCTGAAGAGGGGAGGAAGTCCCCCTCTTTAATTACGCTTGGCGTAATAGTTCATCAGGCATCCGTCGAGAATGATTTCCTTCTCATCGTCCGTCAGGCCTTTCACATGGAGCATCAGGTCCTCTACGGCGCCGTCCGTCCTGATGACCCTAGCCGGGATATCCTCAATGCCGTTCTCAATGGCCTGGCGGATGCCGGGGACGAACACACAGTCGCCGGGGGCGTAGTCAAAGGACGTGCCCGCGTCCAGTGTGAAGGGCAGGATTCCCCAGTTGATGCAGTTGGAGCGATACCGCTTGGTGGCGAACTCATAGCAGATGTTGGCAAAGCCCCCCAGCACCTTCTGGCAAGAGGCCGCCTGTTCCCGGGCGGAGCCGTCGCCGGGCTTGTTGGCAAAGACACAGGAGCCGAACTGAGTGGTTTTCACCAGCGCGGAGCCGTCGCCCACCTTGTCCAGAATGGCGGTGAGCTTCTCCGGGGCGTCCCCCTCCCAGCCGTTCCGCCTCAATCTCCGCCACGGCCTTGGCCCGGCCCACGTAGGCAGGCTCCCGGCGGGACAGGGTGAACTCCGCCAGCCGCAGGGGGTTGGACCGGTAGGAGGAGGTCTCGCCGGAGGGGATCAGCTCGTCGGTGGTAGTGACGGGATCGTGGAGCACCGCCGCCAGCTCCACCAGCAGATTTTCCGCCAGGGGCTGCATCTTCGGCCAGTCCGTGATGTTGGGGCCCATCACCAGCTCCACGCTGGGATCCGCCTTGCCGAAGCCGTAGTACAGCCGCCGGTCATAGACGCCCTTGTCGAAGTGGTAGTCGTGGTGGACGGAGGTGTAATCGATGTCTGTGGCGGCGGTGATCCGGCCGCCGTTGGCCGCCGTGGCGGCAATGGAGCGGGCGTCCATCAGGCACACGCCGGCGAACTGGCCCTCCGCGGGCTTGGATCCCTCCCGGTTGGGGAAGTTCCGGGTGGTGTGCCGCAGGCTCAAGCCGTTGTTGGCAGGCACGTCTCCCGCGCCGAAGCAGGGGCCGCAGAAACTGGGCTTGATGACGGCGCCGGTCTCCAGCAGGTCCGCCGTGGCACCGATCTTCGTCAGCTCCAGACTGACGGGGACACTGGTGGGGTATATGTCCAGAGTGAAGGCACCGTTGCCGGTGGAGCCGCCCCGGAGGATGTCCGCCGCCTCGGTAATGTTGTCGAAGAGGCCGCCGGCGCATCCGGCGATGACACCCTGATCCGCCCAGACGCCGCCGTCACGGATTTTGTCCGTGAGCTTCACATGGGCCTTAGGATACCGCTTCTGGGCGTCCGCCTCCACAGCCGCCAGGATGTCGGCGGCATTCTCCAGAAACTCGTGGATGGTCCAGGCATTGGAGGGGTGGAAGGGCAGGGCGATCATGGGCTCGACCTTGGAGAGGTCGATCTCGATGTACTTGTCGTAGTAGGCTCCGTCCGCCGGGTGCAGCTCCCGGTAATCCTCCGGCCGCTGGTGGGCGCGGTAGAAGCCCTCCGTCACGCCGTCCGTCTCCCAAATGGAGGAGAGGCAGGTGGTCTCGGTGGTCATCACGTCGATGCCATTGCGGTAGTCGATGGGGAGAGCTGCAATACCGGGGCCGCAGAACTCCAAAACGCAGTTATTGACGAAGCCGCTTGCAAAGGTGGCCTTCACCAGGGCAATGGCCACGTCGTGGGGCCCCACGCCCCGGCGGGGCGTGCCGGTGAGGTACACCAGCACCACCTTGGGATAGTTGATGTCCCAGGTGTTCTTCAGCAGTTGCTTGGCCAGCTCCGGGCCGCCCTCGCCCACGGCCATGGTGCCGAGAGCCCCGTACCGGGTATGGGAATCGGAGCCCAGGATCATGGTGCCGCCCTTCGCCATCTGCTCTCTTGCATAGGAGTGGATGACGGACTGGTTGGCAGGCACGTAGATACCGCCGTACTTTTTCGCGGCAGAGAGGCCGAAGACATGGTCATCCTCATTGATAGTGCCGCCCACGGCACACAGGCTGTTGTGGCAGTTGGTAAGCGCATAGGGGATGGGAAACTCCTTCATGCCGGAGGCCCGGGCCTGCTGGATAATGCCCACATAGGTGATGTCGTGGGACACCATGGCGTCAAAGCGGATCTGCAGGTGCTCCGGATCGCCGGAGATGTTGTGGGCCTGGAGAATGGACCAGGCCATGGTCCGTTTCCGCCCCTCCTCCGGAGAGACCGGGCCGGCAGCAGCGGGGACGCCGCCCGCCAGGAACACGCCGTTGTTATGAAGTGTGATCATATCAAGAGACCTCCTGTGTGTCACGGGGGAGCCGTGTTTCTCCCACCCAATATACCATATCACCGTCCGGATGAAAAGTCATTTTGCAGGAAAAAGCCCCGCTTCCTGCAAATTCGGAGGAGTCGCCAAGAAAACGCCCCTAGGAGAAGCGGTGCGGGGACATTTTGCAGAGCTCATGGACTCAACGGAGCGTTGCTTGCGTTCCAGCGGAATTTCGGGTATCCTGTGGGAGAGGTGAGAAGAGATGCATGACCAAGACACCGGGACGCTGCTCCGGCGCCTGCGCCTGGAGCGGGGGTGGACCCAGCGGCAGGCGGCGGAACTGCTGGGCGTCAGCGCTCAGGCCGTCAGCAAGTGGGAGCGGGGCCAGGGCTGCCCGGACGTGGGGATGCTGCCGCGCCTTGCGAAGATTTTTGGCGTCAGCGTGGAGGGAATTCTGGACGGAGACCTGCTTCCGGCGGCGCCGGATGGAGGAAATATGAAAAAAATACAGTTTTACGTGTGCCCGGACTGCGGCAACATTCTGACAGCTGCGGCGGGAGGGCAGCTTGCCTGCTGCGGCCGGCGGCTGGAGCCCCTGGAGGTCCGGTCCGCAGATCCGGATCACGCCGTAACGGTCCAGGAGGTGGAGGAGGACTGGTATGTCACCTTCCGCCACCCCATGGACAAGGGGCACTATATCCGCTTTACCGCTTGTGTGACACCGGACCGGCTGCTGCTGGCGCGGCTGTATCCGGAACAGGGCAGCGAGTTCCGCATCCCCCAGCTGCGGGGCGGGGCGAAGCTGTACCTTTGCTGCTCCTGCCACGGGCTGTTCCAGGCGAAGCTGCCGTGAGATGCAAAAGAGAGGACCGTCTTTGACGGTCCTCTCTTTTGACAGGTCACTTCGCTCAAATGGTGGATTTGGAGGAGCTGCGGCGGGCCATGAACCACACGAACACGGCCACAGCGGCGCAGATAAGGGCACGCCAGCCCCAGCTGCCCAGACCCACCAGCAGGATCACCAGAATCAGCATGGGCAGGATGAACTGGAAGTAGATCTTGAACCTGGGGGACATCCCCAGGCCGGTGCCCTTGTTGGCTTCCGCCAGATACTTGTCAAAGCCCCAGCCCCACTTGCTGACGCAGAACAGCAGATAGATCAGGGAGCCGATGGGCAGCAGCAGGTTGCTCACCAGGAAGTCCTCGATATCCAGGATCTTGCCGGTGGCGCCGCTGGGCAGGGACGCCTCGAAATACCAGAGATTGTAACCCAGCACACAGGGCATGCTGGCCAAGAGGATGAAGATTCCGCAGACGATGGTGGCTTTTTTCCGGGACCAGCCGAAGTTGTCCATGCAGCTGGCCATAATGTTCTCGAACACCGCCAGCACCGTGGTGAAGCTGGCGAAGGTCAGGAACAGGAAGAACAGGGCGCCCCACAGCCGGCCGCCGGTCATGCTGACGAACACCCGTGGCAGGGTCATAAAAATCAGGGATGGTCCCTGGCCGGGTTCCAGACCAAAGCTGAAGCAGGCGGGGAAGATGATCATGCCGGACATCAAGGCCACAAAGGTGTCCAGGCAGCAGATCCGCACGGCCTCGCCGGGCAGGCGGTTGGCGTCGGACATATAGCTGCCGAAGATTTCCATGGCGGCGATGCCCAGGCTCAGGGTAAAGAAGGACTGGTTCATGGCGGCCACGATCACATTGCCGATGCCGACCTCCGCGGCCCGCTCAAAGTCCGGTACCAGATAGAATTTCACGCCCTCCATAGCGCCGTCCAGGGTCAGGCTGTTGATGGCCAGAATGACGATCAGTGCCAGCAGGCAGATCATCATCCACTTGCTGATCCGCTCCAGCCCCTTCTGCAGGCCGAAGCTGCACACGATGAAGCCCGCCAGCACGATGATTACCATATAGAGCGTCATCTCGCCGGGATTGGCCAGCATATCGGTCCAGACTGTGTCTACATCAGAGGGCTGCATGCCGCTGAAGGTGCCGGAGGCGAACTTGAAGCAGTAACCCAGCATCCAGCCGGAGACCGTGGTGTAGTACATCATCAGCAGGCAGCACCCGATTACGCACAGCCAGCCGTGGATGTGCCAGCGGCTGCCCTTGGGCTCCAGGGCCTTGTAGCCCAGCACGGCGCTCTTGCGGCTGGCACGGCCCACCGCCAGCTCCATGGTCAGAATGGGAACCCCCATGATGACCAGGGAGATGATGTAGAACAACACGAATACGCCGCCGCCGTTGACACCGGTGACGTAGGGGAATTTCCACACATTGCCGATGCCGATGGCGCAGCCGGCGCTTACCAGAATGAATCCCAGCCGGGATCGGAAATTTTCGCGACTCAAACTTCTCTCTCCTTCTCTTTTTCACATTCGCCGAAAAATTCGGCGGACAGACATTCCATATCTTAAACCGGATGAAAAGAGAAGTCAACATTCTTTTCCCCCCGGGGGAAGGTCTTGCGGCCCGGCGCGGCGTCTGCTATGATGATAAAAAGGAGGAGATCATAATGAACATCCTGATCGTTGTGGATATGCAGAACGACTTTGTGTCCGGGGCCCTGGGGACACCGGAGGCGCGTCGGATCGTGCCTGCTGTGGCGGAGCGGGTGGCCACGGGCATTCGCCGGGGGGAGCGGATTTTCTTCACCCGGGACACCCATGGGGCGGACTATCTCCATACCCGGGAGGGGCGGAACCTGCCTGTACCCCACTGCATCCGGGGGACCGAGGGCTGGGAGATCGTCGAGCAGCTCCGGCCTGCCAGCGCAGGACAGGCCATTCTGGACAAGCCCTCCTTCGGCAGCGCGGAGCTGGGGCGTCTGCTGGCGGAGGAGAATGAAAAGGAACTCATTGAAAAGGTGACGCTGATCGGCCTCTGCACCGACATCTGCGTGATTTCCAACGCCTTGCTGGTGAAGGCGTTCCTGCCGGAGGCAGAGGTAGCGGTGGATGCCGCCTGCTGCGCAGGTGTCACCCCGGAGAGCCATCGGACCGCGCTTGCGGCCATGAAGAGCTGCCAGATCACCGTGGAACAAGAGGCGTTGCCCTTGTAATGATTTCAACGGAATTTGTGGCTGTTTTGCGATGATTTCCCGGATTTTTTGCGGTTTGCTGAGAAAAAGGGGGGGGATCGTATGCGTAGATGCCGATTCGCCTGCGTCGGGGCGCTGCTACTGGCCCTGCTGCTGACCGGCTGCGGCAAGGCGGGAACGGCACCGGAGGACGGCGGGGCCGATTTTTCGGAGACGGAACAGGTGGAGACACCGGAGGCCGCCGACGCCCTGACGGTGAAGGAGATCGCCCAGGTGAACGAGGCCTTCGCGCCTTTTAAGGAGCGGGAGAACGTCTCATACGTCAATTCCGTCTGCAGCTTCTTCACCTCTTACTATGAGCGGCCGGAGGACCTGGACCTGGTGGAGTTTCTGCGCTACATGGGGATCGGGGGCACGGTGGAGGACGAGGCTGAGTTCCAGGCCCTGAAGGGGGCCGGGGGCTGGCCCTTCCAGGGGGTGGACTCCCTGGACCGGATGCCGGTGCCCATCCACCGGTACCGGCGGACGGAGCTGGACGCGTACCTGGAGGAGCACGCCGACATCACCACGGCAGACCTGACGAATGTGCCGGAGAGCTCCGGGGAGCTGGTGTACTTGCCGGAGACCGACGCCTTCTACAACTTCACCAGCGACGCCGGCCCCGGCATGTTCATCTGCGAGGCCGGCCGGTGGGAGGGGAAGCTGCTAGTCCTCACTGGAGGAGGCAAAGAGCTGACACTGGAGGTGGCGGAGGACGGCCGGTATCTCTTCCGGTCCTTCCTGCCCTTGGAAGAGGCGGAGATATGACGGAAAAGGGACAGCAAAGGACCCGCGGCGTACACCGCGGGTCTTTTCCTGCTTTGATTTTAGTCAATGCTGATCTGCCGGCTGGAGGAAACCTCCACTGTCTTCTTGGGCAGCTTCAGTGTCAGCACACCGCTGTCGTAGGAGGCGGTAATACCCTCCGCCCGGATGCCGGAGACGTCGAAGCTCCGGCTGTACGCGCCGTAGGAACGCTCACAGCACACGTACTTGCCCTTTTTCTCCTGCTCTTCATGTTCGGAGTGACGTTGGGCCTGGATGGTGAGGGTGTCGCCGTCCAGCTGCAGCTGGATGTCCTCCTTCTTGAAGCCGGGCAGGTCGGCCTTCAGCTCGTAGTAGTCGCCTTCATCGGTGATGTCGGTTTTGAACTCCGCCAGACCGCGGCCGGAGAAGAAGTCGTTGTTGAAAAGGCGACGCTCCATCTCCTCCATCTCGGAGAAGGGATTCCAGGCGCTCATAGAATTTCTGCGGTAAGGTCTCATTTCAAACATAATCAATTCCTCCTATCAAATCCTGATGATCCGTAGTTGGGACCGACGGCAGATGGATCATGGAGGGTGATGCCGCCGGGCGGAACAGGTGCCTTTCAAAGACCTTCTGTTCTTCTTTTCAAGTATTATGATAGGATGGAAAATCGGATATTGTGTGTCATTTGTTTGAACGATCTGTGAATTTTAGCACTCTGGTATCGAGAGTGCTAATTTTGCGCATTCATAAAAGCACATAGAAGATCCCGCCCAGCATGATAAACAGGCTTAGCCCGGCGCCCAGACCGGGGAAATACTCGTTTCCATCGCCGGAGACGACTTTCTTGATGGCGTCGATCAGAAAGATCACAAAGGTGAAGGGGGCAAAAATGCACAGGAAAAAGCATGCCCCCAGAAGAAATTCCAGCATATTCGCTCTCCTCACACGTAGCTCTGCGTGGTGACATCGAACACGCCGCGGGTGGTGATCCGCAGGGAGGGGATTACCGGCAGGGCCATGAAGCTCAGGGTCATGAAGGGGTCAATGCCCGGATTGACGCCCAGCTCGTGGGCCTTTGCCTTGGCGAATTCCAGCTTTTCGTTGACAGATGTCAGGGACTCATCGCTCATGATGCCTGCGATGGCCAGAGGGACTTCTGCCACCGGCTTGCCCTGGTCCCAGACTACGATACCGCCGTTCAGCTCCACCACCCGGTTGGCTGCGGCGGCGCAGTCGTCCTCGCTGGTGCCCACCACGATAATGTTGTGGGAGTCGTGGGAGACGGATGTGGCCACAGCGCCGGATTTCAGACCGTAGCCCTGGAGAAAGCCGATGCCGATATGATGGGTGTTCTTGTGGCGCTCCACCACGGCGATCTTCAGCACGTCATACTCCACGTCGATCCGGTCGGAGTACCCGGCGTCCACCGTGGTGATCTCGCCGTCCACCATACCGATGATGCCCCGGGGCCGGGCATCCGTAAAGTCCTCCGCCGTCAGGTGCTCCACATGGAAGGTGCTGTGGGCCCGTTCGGTGAGATAGGGGTCGATGGCCGGGGCGGGGAAGTCCTTCACCACGCCGTGGTCCACCATCAGCTCGCCCTTCTTGAAGACTCTCTCGATGTTGAAGTCCTGGAAGCTGTCGATGATGACGAAGTCTGCCAGATAGCCGGGGGAAATGCCGCCCCGGTTGTTCAGCAGGAAGTACCGGGCCGCGTTGTGGCAGGCCACCTTGACTGCGGTGATAGGCTCCACCCCCAGGCCGATGGCCCGCTTGACGATGTAGTCGATATGGCCCTTCTCCAGCAGGTCGTTGGGGTGCTTGTCGTCGGTGCAGAACATGCATCGCTCGGAGTATTTGTCGCACAGCAGGGGGGCAAGGGCGTCCAGGTTCCGGGCGGCAGTGCCCTCCCGGATCATGATAAACTGCCCCCGCTCCAGCTTGGCGATGGCGTCGTTCAGGTCGTGGCACTCGTGGTCGGAATAGACGCCGGCGGCGATGTAGGCGTTCAGGTCGTTGCCCACCAGATCCGGCGCGTGGCCGTCGATCTTCTTGTGGTGGGCCTGGGCGGCCACGATCTTCTCCACCGGCTGGTCGTCCCCAGCGATGATGCCTACGAAATTCATCATCTCCGCCAGTCCCTGGACCCGGGGGTGGTCATAGAAGGAGTCGATGGCCCGGTAGTCCAGGGACGCGCCGGACTCGTCCAGGGGCGTGGCCGGTACACAGGAGGGCAGCATAAACCGCACGTCCACCGGCAGGCCCTCCGTGGCCTGGAGCATGTACTCGATGCCGTCGGTACCCATGACGTTTGCGATCTCATGGGGGTCGGTGATGACGGTGGTGGTGCCGTGGGGCAGCACGGCCTTCACGAACTCCTTGGGAGAGACCAGGGAGCTCTCCAGATGGATGTGGGCATCCAGAAAGCCGGGCAGGACGATTTTACCCGTGCAGTCCTCCTCTACCGTGCCGGAGTATTGGCCCATGCCCACGATCAGCCCCTCTGCCACGGCGATGTCCGCATGACAGAGCTCGTTGGAGAAGACGTTGACATAGGTGGCGTTCTTCAGCACCAGGTCCGACGGCTCCCGCCCGGCGGCGGCGTTGATGATGCGGCGCTTTTTCAGCAGCTTCCGGTTGATCTTGCCAGCGTAGCTCTCAGACATAGAACCACTCCTTTTATTTAGATTTTAAGCCATTATCCAGACTTATAGAAAATATAAATCAGGATAATGGCATCTGGTTAAGGAGAGTATACGCCCAAATCCGGTATTTGTCCACAGAAAATGGAAGAAAATTTTTGCGCGGCAGCAGTCGCGGATGCAACTGCATAAAATGGCGGCTTCTGGTAAACTTATTCCATCAAGAGAAACATGCGGGATGTCCGGCGGCGGATCCGCCAGAAAGGAAATCAATATGGACAACAAGGCATATCAGAAGATGGACTACGCCCTTTGTCTGCTCTCTGCGGCAGCGGACGGCAAGCGCCACGGCTGCATCGTCAACTCCTTCCACCAGGTGACCTCTTCCTTCCCGCCCAAGTTCACCGTGGCGGTGAACAAGGACCACGAGACCTGCAAGGCCATTCAGGCGGCGGGGAGCTTCTCCGTTACCCTGTTGGGTGCGGACGCGCCGGGGGAGATCATCGACCTGTTCGGCTACAAGTCCGGCCGGGTGACGGACAAGTTCGCCGGCCGGGCGGCGGAGACCGACAGCAACGGCAATCCATACCTGAAGGAGCACATGGTCTCCCGCATCGCATGCAAGGTGGTGGACCAGATGGAGATCGGCAGCTTCCTCCTTTTCGTGGGCCAGGCCACAGAGGCGGAGGTGTTGGGAGACGGGAGGGTGCTGACCCTCCAGGCCTATACGGACCGGGGCAAGGCCACGCCGCCCACTGCCACCGTGTACCGCACGGTAGAGATCAACGGCTACCGCTGCACTGTCTGCGGTTATGTCTATGAGGGAGAATCCCTGCCGCCGGATTTCCGCTGCCCCTTGTGTCACGCCCCGGCGGAGAAATTTGTGAAGATCGAGAAATAAAGGACAAGCCCCGCGCCGGGACGGTGCGGGGTTTGCTTTTTGGATAGGCTGTATAGTACAGTGGGAAAAAGGAGGCGGCGGATATGAAAATACTTGCCTGCGGGCTTCTCTCGGCCATGCTGCTGGCCGGTACAGCGGCGGCGCTGGAGTCAATCAGCCAGCCCATTGCCACCAGCGGATACACTTACTGTGCTATCCGAGCGGACGGCGCCCTGCTGGCCTGGGGAGACAGCTTCCACGGCGCGGTGGGCCCCACGGACCAGGACCCGCTGCCCTGGGAGGAGGCCAATGTCCTGCTGGAGAATGCCCGGTATGTGGACGCGGGGTTTATCACGGCCGCCGCCATTGACGAGGATGGGACCCTCTGGGGCTGGGGCGGCCACGCGGGCCGGACCTTCGGCGAGGAGGAGCCGTACCGGCTGCTGGAGGACGTGGTGTCCGTATCAGTCGGGGAGACGGAATGTTCTGCCCTGTGCGCTGACGGGACGGTGTGGACCTGGGGCGCCCGGTCCGGAGTGTCCCTGGAGGAACATCAGGATGATCCCTACTATCCGCCTACCCAGGTACTGGACCAGGTGGTTCAGCTGTTTGGGGATTTGGCGGTGAAGGAGGATGGGACGCTGGTGCGGGTCTGGTTTGACGGGGATACCTGTACCGCGGCACCTTTGATGGAACATGTGGCCGCTGTGGGCAGTCTGTACTGCGGAATTCAGGATCCTGCCATGCTGGTCCAGGGGTAGGATGGTAGTCTCTGGCGTGTGCCCTGGGAGAATAATCTGTCGGATACAGTCCAGTGGCAGTCCCTGGGCCAGCCGGAAAAACTGCTGGAGGATGTGGTGCAGTTCACCAGATGTACCGCTGTGACGGCGGACGGAACTCTCTGGGCCTGGGGCAGCGACCGTCCGGCCATGCTGCGGGACGGTCTGGTGGACCCGGAGGACCCCTATAACACGGAGGCCTGTGACGGCATTGTGCGGATCACGAACGGTGTGGTTTGTGCCGTCCCCTGTAGCGACCGGACCCTGGCGGTGTTGGCGGACGGCTCCCTGTGGCAGTTCCCCAGCGCCGGGTTTCTCCCGGAGTGGGAGACGTCACCGGACCGGAGCCCCGCTGCGCCGGAAAAGCTGCTGGACCAGGTCCGGATGCCCTCCCCGTCCCCGGCCTGGGCAGCGGATGCCCCGCCGCCTGCTGTGTTGAAATCGGCCTCCCTTGAAGCTTGGGAGGCACGGCAGGCCGATGCGGCTGATGCGGAGATGGGACCAGATTCGCTGCCCGTTCAGGAAGAGTCCCCTGCTGAACGCACAGGGGGTCAGGAGATCCTGGAGCTGGGAGTCCTCGCGGCCTCCCTCCCGGGGCTGCTTCTGGCGGCCTGGATACGGGGCCGGAAGAAGTGAACGATGCCAAAGACGCGCCTGTGGAACTTCCACAGGCGCGTCTTTGTGATTATCCCTCCAGAGGACGGATTTCCAGATAATAGTAAGGCTCCGCCAGATCCAGCGATACCTGGGTAACACCGTTTTCCAGATCAAAGCCCAGGTTCTGCCGGACGATCTCAATGGTGTCCGTGTTCACCAGGGCGGCGGTCTGGCCGGTGAACTCCAGCGTGGATCCCAGGGCCGTCACCAGGTCATAACCCTGGAGGCCCACGTTCTCCGAACCAGAGCAGCCGTAGTCATAGCTGGGTGCCTTCCAAAAAGAAGCCGCCACAGTAACACTGCCGCCTGCCGGGACGGTGACGGGGAAGGACAGGTACAGCACCCGCTCCTGGGACAGGGCTTCCATCAGGATCTCATCCAGCCGGCCGTCGCTGTACCGGTCCTTGGGGGTGCCGGAGAAGAGGCCGTACTGCTCCAGCAGCTGCCACACCAATCCCTGGTACTGCGCCTGAGAGAGATACCGGAAGGGGCTTTCCTGCCCGCGGCCCAGGCTGAACTGCTCAAATTCCGCCTGATAAGCCCGGCACAGCAGGTCCAGCACATCGGCCAAGGTGGTCTCCCGGCGGGTGACGGTGCAGGACACCCCATCGATCTCCTGGTCACAGCCGCCGTCGGCGTACCCCTGGAGGACATAATCGCCAATGTCATCACCCAGGACGATCAGGATTTTTGTTTCCGTCTCTCTCCGGACACCATCGGGAACGAAATAGCTGTACTGGCACCAGCCCCGGTCCGCATCCCGACTCATGCCGTTGAAGCCGTAGGAGAGGACCGTGGTGGCTTCTGGGTCGGTAGTAAAGGTCACCGCCTGGGTAGCGGCGTTGTATTCCTCATGGGGCGCGGCGAAATCCGCGAACTGATATACAGTCACCGGGACCTCCGGGGCAGCAGTTTCCTCCATCGCCCGGGACAGGTATTCTCCGTCTGCCAGAAGTGCCTGATAATCGGCCCATTCGTCCGGCGGGGCCAGGTTCCAGGTGGAGCCGTCCGGCTCCCCGGCGTCCTGAAAGCCTCCGGCGTAGCCGCCGGAGAGCACAGAGAAACCGGTCCCCCCGCTATCCACGGTGACAGCAGCGTTCAGCTCGGGAAAGTCCAGCCAGCTGGTGGAGACGGGGTAGAGGGCGTTGACCGTCACACTGCCGTCAGCAGGATTGGTCAGCGTGTAGCTGTCTGTCACCTGGGCCCCCCACTGTCGGGGGGATCCATCCTCATAGGAGCCGGGGGCAAAATCCCAGGTGACGGTCCGCCCTGCGGTCAGGCGGGTGTTCGTTTCCGCCGTGGTCAGCGGAAAGACCGGCCCGGCGTAGGACAGGAAGGTAGTGCCCGGGCTGTGGCCGTCACCGCCGGATTCTCCACCGGCCAGCGCGGCATCTCCGGGGCTGCCGGTGCCCGCTCCCGGATTCGATTGCCACAGTCCCCACGCCCCGGCGCAGATCACCGCGAGACATGCGGCCGCGGCCAAAAGCCGAACCCATGAGGGCCGCCGCTGTACAGCGGCGGGGGAGGAGGCGGTGTCCGCCTCCTCTATGAGGCTTTCGTCCACCAGACCCAGGATTTGAAACAACCGCTCCGCTTTCACAAAAACACCTCCTCCTGTTCCAGATAGGTCCGCAGGGCCTTCCGGGTGCGGAAGAGAGAGGACTTGACCTTCCCCTCTCCGCAGTTCATTCCGGCGGCAATATCCGCCACACTCTGCCCGTACCAGTACCGCCGCAGGAAGATGATGCGGCTCTCCGGACTCTGCCGCCGCAGAAACGCGCTGATGAGCGACGCGATTTCCTGGTCCTCCATCGTCTTCTCGGTTCCGTGGGGCTCCGGCACACAGTCATCCAGCTCCCCCAACAGCACCTCCATGCCGTCCCCGCCCCGTTTGGCGGTGCGGCTCTGCTTCCAGCGGTCCAGAGAGAGGTTGCGGACGATGCGCCCCAGCCAGGCCCGGAAGGCGGAGGGGCGGGCCGGAGGAATGGCGTTCCAGGTGCGCAGATACGTGTCGTTGACGCACTCCTCCGCGTCGCTGTGACTGCGGAGGATGTTCCAGGCGATCCCCGCCAGGAAGCCGCCGTATTTGCCGTGGGTCTCGTCAATAGCCCGCTGATCCCGCTGCCAGTACAGGTCGATGATCTCCGTGTCCTCCATGTTATCCTCCTCTCTCCCGCAGCAGCTCGTTGGCAAAGCGGTTCAGCGCCTCGCAGGGCGCATAGGCGGTGCGCCAGCCGGTGCCGTCGATAATCAGAAACGGGTTGTAGGCCGTGACGTTCGCAGCTGTGCCGTCAGCCATGGTCACCGTGAACAGGACGGTCTGTCCGGCATACTCCGAATAGGACTGGTCCGGCCGCGTGATGCGGACATCTGCCAGCAGATCCGCCAGGGTCTCGATCTCCCCGGCATCCAGCTCCAGTGTCACATCCGGGGGGGGCCACCAGGACGGTGGCTGCGGCGATGTCCGCCGCCTCCAGACCCCGGAAGGGCCTCCGGCCCCAGAACAGCAGTCCTGCCGCCAGCGTCAGCAGGATGGCCAGCACGGCTCCGCCCATCAATAAGTACCGCTTTTGCAGATTCATGGGATCCTCCTCCTGTCTCCAGCCCACGGCTGGAGGTTCTCTCACCAACATAGACGAGAAAACGTGATGCCGGTTGCAAAGAAGTGGAAATTTTCCAAAGGAAACCGCTCTGGAGCGCGGACGCTCCAGAGCGGTTTTGAAAGAGAGCGGGGATCAGGCCTCCAGCAGCCCCAGGCTCACCAGGAACTCCCGGGCCACCTCATCCACAGTGCGGCCCTCCACGTCCACCTGGTAGGTCAGCTCCGCCATCTGCTCGGTGGGGATCTTGCCCGCCAGTTGGTTCAGAATGTCCGCCACCTCCGGGTACTTCTCCAGCAGATCGTCCCGCACCAGAAAGACGCCGTTGTAGTCGGGGAAGAAGCTCTGGTCGTCCTCCAGGACCTTCAGCCCGACCTTTTTGTTCAGGCCGTCGGTGGAGTAGACCACCGCCACATCGAAGCTGCCGTTTTCAATGGCGGAGTACTTCAGGCCCATATCCACAGAGACCGCGTCCTGGAAATTCAGACCGTAGAACTTCACAAAGGGGTCATACTTCATGCTGCCCTCCAGGGTGAAGAACTCCTGCTCCGCGCCGAAGGTCAGCTGGTCCGCAATGGGGATGAGGTCGCTGATGGTCTCCAGGCCGTACTCGTCCGCCAGGGCTTGGGGCACGCCGATGGCGTAGGTGTTTTCAAAGCCCAGCTGCTCCAACTGGGTGAGGCCGTAGCTGTCCAGCTCTCCCTGGACGTAGTCGTAGATCGTCATGCCCTCCGGAACGTCCACCGTGTCCTGGCCCAGGAAGGTGGTGAGGATCGTGCCGTCGTAGGAGATCATCAGGTCGCAGGTGTGGCTGTCATCCTTCAGGGAGTTCCAGTTGTTCACCTGGGACATCTGATCCTGAATGGTGACGGTCAGGTCCGTCTGGTCCTCCACCAGCATCTTTACCATGTGGTGCATCAGCTGGGTTTCGGAGTAGTCGCCGTCATAGAGAAGAATGTCGCCGGTGCCGCCGCGGCCATAGGGCAGCAACAGGATGAACGCCAGTACGATGGCCGCCACCGGGATCCACATTTTCTTGGAGCCGCCCCGGCTCTTGCGCATCTGCCCCTCGAACCAGCTCATGATGAGATCCAGCACCACGGCGATGACCATAAGGACGCCGGTGGCCGCTAGAATCAGGGACATATCGGAGATCCGGATGGCCTGGGTGATGACGCCGCCCAGACCGCCGCCGCCCACGAAAGCTGCGAATACCGCAGTGCCGATGGCGTTTACCACCGCGATGCGGATGCCGGTGAACACCGTGGGGAAGGCCAGGGGGAATTCCACCATCAGCACCCGGTAGGGCTTGCTCATGCCCATGCCCCGGGCGGCTTCCTTCACACCCGGGTCCACCTCCTGGAGTCCCAAGCAGGTGTTCCGCACGATGGGCAGCAGGGAGTACAGCGTGATGCCGGTGATGACCGTCAGCTTGCCGGGGTCCAGCACCACCATGATGATGCCCAGAAGGGCCAGGGAGGGAATGGTCTGCAGCAGGTCCACAATCCGCAGGATGACGGGCCGGGCGGTCTTGGAGACGTATGCCCAGATGCCCAAGGGCAGTCCCACGGCGATGGACAGCAGGCTGGCTGCCAGAACGATGAAGAGATGTTGAAAAATCAGGTCCCAGCTCATTTGCCCGCCTCCTTTCGCAGGCCGCGGGGCGTGACCCTTTTCTGCAGCAGGTCAATGACCAGTCCGAAGAGAACGGCCAGTATGGCCGCCGGGATGGCCCCCAGGAGAATCAGCGTGTTGTTGTTGGAGCTGGTGCCCCGGTACACAAAGTCGCCCAGGCCGCCCAGGCCGATCATGGAGGCCAGCACCGCCCAGGAGACGGTGTAGATGGCGGCCATCCGCAGCCCCGAGATGATGACCGGCATGGCCAGGGGCAGCTCCACCCGCACCAGCGTCTGGAAGGAGGACATGCCACAGCCCTTGGCGGCCTCGATGTATTTCGGCTCTACCTCCAGAATGCCGGTGTAGGTGTTTTTCAGCACTGGGAACATGGCGTACACACTGAGGGCCACGATCACCGTGGGATAGATATTCCCCCACCAGATGAACAGCACGCCGATGAACACCAGGCCGGGAATGGTCTGGAAGATGGAGAGAATGGGGATGATGATGCCCGACAGCCACCGCGGGATTCGGGAGAGGAGGATGCCGAACACCAGTCCCGCCGCAAAGCCGATGACCACGGAGATCAGCACATATATCGTGTGCAGTCCGATGGCCCGCAGCAGGTCGGCGCCGTAGTCCTGGATCAGCGTCATCATTTGGAATCACCCCACAGATTCTCCGCCACGCTGCGGGCCACGCTGGTCTTGGTGACGATACCGGCGATGGTGTCGTCCGCATTCAGCACCACCACGTAGTTGGCACCGGAGTCCAGCAGGTAGTCGAAGCTCTCCTTGGCCTCGTCCCCCACCCGGACGGTCCGGGCAGTCTGGCGGATCAGAGGCTCGATGCTGGTGAGTTCCCGGCCCCAGTGGCGGATGTCGCCGATGGAGATGGTGCCTAAGTACCGGTTCTGCTCGTCTGTGACCAGCAGGGTGTCCACGCTGCCTCGGGCCATGCGCTCGGCGCACTCCAGCACGCCGCGGTCCTTCCGGACGCTGAACACATTGGTGCGCATGAAGCTCTCTACTTTGGAGGGGGCGGTGTCCGGCGTGTGCTTGCCCATAAAGGTGCGGACCAGATCGTTGGCGGGGTGCTCCAGCATCTCCTCGGGGGAGGCCATCTGGACGATTTCTCCGGCGGCCATGAAGATGATGATGTCCGCCAGCTTCAGCGCCTCGCTCATGTCGTGGCTGACGAAGACGATGGTCTTGTTCAGCTTCTGCTGCAGGTTCTTCACCTCGTCCTGCAGGGACTCGCGAGTCAAGGGATCGAGAGCGGAGAAGGGCTCATCCATCAGCACGATGGGGGGAGAAGCCGCCAGGGCCCGCAGCACGCCGATGCGCTGCTGCTGGCCGCCGGAGAGCTCAGAAGGATACTTGTTGGCAGACTGCTCCATGTGGACCAGCTGCAGCATCTCCTGGACGATCTCATCGCACCGGGCCTTGTCGTACTTCAGCAGCTTGGGGACCACGCAGATGTTTTGGGCCACGGTCATGTTGGGGAACAGGCCGATCTGCTGGATCACATAGCCGATATGCCGCCGCAGCTCCACCTTGTCCTGGGAGTGGATATCCTGCCCGTCGATGCGGATGGTGCCGGAATCGGGCTCCAGCAGGCGGTTGATCATCTTCATGGTGGTGGTCTTGCCGCAGCCGGAAGGGCCGATCAGGACCACGAACTGTCCGTCGGGAATGGTGAAATTCAGGTCCTTGAGGACCGGGGTCTTGCCATAGCTCTTGGAGACATGTTCAAACTGGATCATATCGCTGCCTTCACTCCTTTGTCGTTACTAGCCGGTGGGCGGCCTCTGCGGCGCTGGGGCTTCCCACCAGGATGATGACGTCGCCGCTGTACAGTTCGGCATAGGGACCGGGGGAGAGGATCACCGTCTGGCCCCGCCGGATGGCCACGATGGTGCCGCCGGTGGACTGCCAGAATTTCAGCTCCCCGATGCTCTTGCCGATGAGAGGGGAGTCCTTGGGGACAGGGACCTCATAGTTGGGGAGGGGCTGACCGGCCGCAGCAAATGTGTCCTGCCCTTTTACCAGGGCTGACACGGTGTCCGCCATGCGCCGGTTCACCTCGGCGGACTCCGCCAGCAGCGCCTTCAGCTGGAGGCGCAGGGAATGGATGTCCGCATCCTCGGAGAAGTTTTCGATGTACCGGCGGGCGCTGTCGGCGGAGAGGACTACGGCCCCGCTCTGGGGCTTCACATCCACCACCTTCATGTCCGCCAGCAGCCGCAGGGCCTTGCGGATCGTCTCCGGGGATACCCCGTACTCCGACGCCAGCACCGACCGACCGTAAATCCGGCTGCCCTCCGTCAACTCACCCTGGGCGATGCGGGTAGCCAGATCCAAAGCGATCTGCAGATACTGGGACGGGACAACTGCCTGCCTCAAGCCATCACCTTCTGTTCTGCGATTGTATGGTCCCTATTATACACTGCCAACTTTGAAAAGTAAATAGGGATGGCAGTTAAAAAATTATAAAAATATAGGAACAATTTACGGAAAAAGAAAAAATCGGAAAGACGGCACAGAAAAACGCCCCTCCCGTTTTCACGGGAGGGGCCGTTTGACCGGGAATACTGATCAGCCGAAGTTCTCTACAATGTCCACCAATTCCGCGCCGATGCGTTTCTGGGCTTCCTTAGTGCCTGCGCCGATGTGGGGCGTGCAGGAGACAGCCGGGTGGGAGGCCAGGGCCCAGTTGGGATCCTTCTCGCTCAGCCACACGTCCAGACCGGCGGCCTTGACCTTGCCGGAGTTCAGAGCGTCCAGCAGGGCGGCCTCGTTCACGTTGGCACCCCGGGAGACGTTGATGATCACCACGCCATCCTTCATCTTCGCAAGGGACTCCGCATCCACCAGGGGCTTGTCGCCACTGGGGGCACAGAGGACGACGATGTCGGACTGGGAGAGCAGCTCGTCCATAGTGACAAAGTGCATGGTCTCGCACTCGCAGCCCTCCGGCTTGTTGCGGTGGACCACGGACAGCACATTCATGCCCAGGGCTTGACCCTTGGCGCCCACCAGCTGGCCGATCCGGCCATAGCCGATGACGCCCATAGTCTTGCCGGAGAGCTCAAAGCCCTTGGAGTAGGCTTTCTTCTCCCACTTGTTCTCCCGCATGGTGTGGCCCGCGATGGAGATGTTCCGGGCACAGGAGAACAGCAGGGCCAGAGCCAGCTCCGCCACCGCGTTGGAGGAGGCGCGGGGCGTGTTCTTCACCTGGATGCCGTGTTCCTCTGCGTATTTGACTGCGATGTTGTCTACACCGACGCCGGCCCGGATGATGAGCTTCAGGCGGCTGCCTGCGGCGGCGTCGATCTGCGGCTCCTTGATCTTGGTGGCGCTGCGGATGATAACCACGTCGAAGTCCCGCAGGGCTGCGCCCAGCTGATCGGGCTCATAGAACTGCTCGATGACTTCATATCCATCCTTGCGCAGCTGTTCCATTGCGCCAGCATCCATCCCATCGGTAACCAAAACTCTTAATGCCATATATAATACCCCTTTTCATACATTTCCGGCACACCCCAGGGGTGCCAATGTCGGAAACCCCAAACGCCCATTGGGGGACAGGCGCCTCCGTGAGAGTGGAGTTCAGAGATAGGAGCTGCGCGTACGGCAGTCTGCCTGACGCTCCGGACTCCATCGCAGGAAGGGGGAAGGCGAAGCCTCTCTGGCTTCACCGGAGTGAAGATGTGGAGCGTGAAGAGTGGAGATACGCCTGGCGTGTTCCACTCGCTCTCCCACCCGCACAAAAGGAAGGGGGCTGGTAGAAATCGTGGGGGCTACACCGTTACGGCATTGCGATTCCCGGCCCTTTTGGGCCGCCAATCGCGCCGCGGTCTCGAAATCGGCTCGCTTTCGAGACCGCTGGCGGCGCTTCGCCGGTTTCCCCAGTTCTTTTGCCGGAGGCAAAAGAAGAATTTTTAATCCTTTTCCGCAGGGCGTGTACCTGCCGAAAATTCCCCGACTCAGCCGCCTTGGGCGGCGTTCACCAGTCTGCAGACTGACGGGGGGCCTCCATGGGGGAGCAGGTCCTCCATGGAAAGCCGTTACGCGTGCTCTGCCTCGTACTTCTTCAGGAAGTCCACCAGGGCCTCCACGCCCTCCTTGGGCATGGCGTTGTAGATGGAAGCCCGGAGACCGCCGACGCTCTTGTGGCCCTTCAGGTTGTCGAATCCGGCGGCCTTGGCGGCGGCCACCACCTCGGCATCCTGCTCCTTGCTGGGGGAGACGAAGGGCACGTTCATCAGGGAGCGGTCCTCCTTCCGGACAGCGGCGGTGAAGAATTGGCTCCGGTCCAGGAAATCGTACAGAACGGTGGCCTTTTCTTCGTTACGCTGTGCCATGGCCTCCAATCCGCCGTTGGCCAGCAGGTATTTGAACACTTTACCGCAGCAGTAGATGGCCCAGCAGTTGGGAGTGTTGTACAGGGAGTCATTGTCCGCATGGGTCTTGTAACTCATGTAAGTGGGCACGAACTGGGGCAGGTCCTCCCGGATCAGGTCCTCCCGGATGATGACAATAGACATGCCGGCGGGGCCCACGTTCTTCTGGACGCCCGCCCAGATCAGGCCGTACTTGCTGACGTCGCAGGGACGGGAGAGGAACATGGAGGACTGATCCGCCACCAGAACCTTGCCCTTGGTGTTTGGCAGCTGGAAATAGGCGGTGCCGTTGATGGTCTCATTTTCGCAGATGTAGACGTAATCGGCGTTGTCCGGGATGTCCAGATCGGAGCAGTCGGGGAGGTAGGAGAAGTTCTTGTCGGCGGAGGAGGCGACGATCTTCACCTCACCGTACTTCTGGGCCTCCTTGATGGCCTTCTTTGACCAGTTGCCGGTCTCCACATAGCAGGCCACGCCGTTCTTCATCAGATTCATGGGCACCATGGCGAACTGCACGGTGCCGCCGCCCTGAACGAACAGAACCTTGTAGTTGTCGGGAATGCCCATCAGCTGACGCAGGTCCGCCTCGGCCTCGTCCCGGATCTGCTGAAAGACCTTGGAGCGGTGGCTCATCTCCATGACGCACATGCCGCTGCCCCGGTAATTCATCATCTCGGCGGCGATCTCCTCCAAGACCTCCTCCGGCATCATGGCGGGTCCGGCGGAGAAATTATAGGTACGTCCGTATTTCATACTCATTTCCTCCAAACTTTTTGTTCTGGGGTTTCGCATCGGCGCGCAGACATCTGTCTGTTTCCTCTTCCAGTATAGCACAGAATTGGAAAGAATCAACCGGAAAAGCGGGATGAGTCCGCCTGTGAGAGAGGACGGCGGACAGCCCGTAAAAAGTTTTAGGGGCACAAAAAAACTTGCAGAAAACTTGCTTTTTTGGCAGACTTCGGGTATTCTGAAAAAAATTGCCATTGGTATGACCTCTTGACGGGATCAAGAATTTTGGGAAGGGAGCGCCGCCGCACTGCGGCGGCAGGGAGATAGATGAATCGGACTTGGATTGAATTGGACAGGGAGGCCCTGGCCCACAACATCCGGCGCTACCAGAACCTTCTGCCAGCGGGCTGCCGGATCATGGGCGTGGTGAAGGCGGACGCTTACGGACACGGGGCGCGGGCGGTGGCCGCCCAGCTGTGGGAGCTGGGCATCCGCCACTTTGCCACTGCCACGCTGGACGAGGCGGTCCAGCTGCGGGAGGCCGGCATCCAGGGGGAGATCCTGATCCTGGGATACAGCGCCCCTGCGTATTTCCACCTGCTGGCAGAGCACGGGCTGACCCAGACCGCCACCTGCCCGGACCACGCCGCCCAGCTGGAGACCTACTGCCGGGAGAACGGCGTGCGCCTCAAGGTACATATCGCAGTGGACACGGGTATGCACCGCATCGGATTCCTGCCGGAGGACCTGGACGCCATCCGGCGGGTGTATGAGAACGGCATCCTGCAGGTCACCGGCATCTACTCCCACCTCTGCGTGGCGGACACGGACGAGGAGGAACATGTGGACTTTTCCCGCTGGCAGGCGGAGACCTTCAAAAGCGTGGTGGAGTCCCTCCAGGCCCGGGGCGTGGAGCTGGGGACGGTTCACCTTCTGAGCAGCTATGCGGCGGTGAACTACCCGGAGTACGCCTATGACTACGCCCGCCTGGGCATTTTGATGTTTGGCGTCAAGAGCAGCGCGGCGGACTACCTGCGGGAGGACCTGCAGCCCATGCCGGTCATGACCCTGAAGGCCCGGATCACCTCTGTGCGGGAGATCGGACCCGGGGAGACGGTGAGCTACGGCCGGATCTTCCGGGCGGAGCGGCCCACCAAGGTGGCCTCCGTCTCCATCGGCTACGCCGACGGCATCCCCCGCTGCCTCAGCGGCGGAAAGCTGCGGGCCATCGTCCGGGGACAGTACGCCCAGGGCATCGGCCGGATCTGTATGGACCAGCTGATGCTGGACGTCACCGGCATTGAAGATGTCCGGGTGGGGGACGAGGCGGTGTTCATCGGCCGCCAGGGGGACTGTGTCATCTACGCAGAGGAGCTGGCGGAGAACGCCGGCACCATTACCAACGAGCTGTTCAGCCGCCTGGGCGCCCGGGTGGAGGGGCGCTGCTTCCGGCAGGAGGCCTGAGTGAGATGTGAGGCCGCGGAGCGGCTTTGCATAGATCAGAAACCAAGCGGGGGCCGGCCAGCGGAACGGTGCCTGCGGAGAAAGGAGGAAGAGAGATGGAACGGTATGTGGAGTGCGAGAGCCGCGGCCTGACCCTGCGGGGGATGCTGCATGTGCCGGACCAGCGGCCGGGGAAAGTACCCTTTGTGATCCTGTTCCACGGCTTCTGCGACGACCGGAACGAGATCAACTTCGTCCACACGGAGCTCTCCCGCAGGCTGTGTGAGCGGGGGATCGCCAGTGTCCGGTTCGACTTTGCCGGCAGCGGCGACAGCGACGGGCGGTTCGAGGACATGACTGTCTCCAGTGAGGTGGAAGACGGCCTTGCCATCTTGGACTATGTCAAGAGTCTGGACTTTGTGGACCAGAGCCGGATCGCGATCCACGGCCTGAGCATGGGGGGATGTGTGGCCTCCATGGTGGCGGGCCTGCGGGATGCGGACGTGTGCGCCCTGAGCCTGTGGTGCCCGGCGCCGGACGTGGTCTACAACATGAAGCACAAGATGCTCTGCGGCGTGGATGTGTCTGACATCGAGGAGAAGGGCTACGCAGACTACGAGGGCCTGCGGGTGGGCCTGGGCTTCTATCAGGATGCCTTGGAGCTGGATCCTTACGCCGTGGCGGCCAAATTCACCAAGCGCGTGAATCTGGTACACGGGGATGAGGACGTGACGGCCTCCATCCACTGTTCGGAGCGGTACAAGGAGATCTATGGAGACCGGGCGGAATTCCTGGTGGTCCATGGCGCGGAGCACCGATTCAAATCCTGTGCGTTTCGGGCCGCCCGGATGGACTCGGCTCTGGCATTCCTGACCCGGGAGCTGCTGGGCTGAACGGAGGACTCCTACGGCGCCGCGGGCGCGGTCCCGCGCCGCCGTACAATCTAGAAGGGAGAAACGAGAATGGATAAGACAAAGACAGTCAAGACGCGGAAGACCCCAACTCCGGCTTTCGCCGTGATCTCCTTCCTGGTGATCGTGGCCGTGCTGGTGGCGCTCATCAACCTGGGCGTGGACACCACTATGTCCGTGTTCATCGCGGCCCTGATCGCCGTGGTAATCGCGCTCCTGCTGGATATCCCTTGGGCGGATGTGGAAAGGACGCTGTTGCGAGTGGTGTCCGACTGCATCCCGACATTTTTGATCGTCATCATGGTGGGTATGCTGGTGGGCATCTGGATGGCCGGCGGCACGGTCCCGGCCCTGATGTACTACGGCATGAAGCTGATCTCCCCGAAAATCCTGGTGCCCCTGGCCTTCGTCCTCAGCGGGCTGACGGCGGAGTTCACCGGAACCTCCTTCGGCAGCGTGGCGACCATGGGCATTGCCCTGGTGGGCGTGGCCTCCACTACTTCCATCCCGGTACCGCTGGTCATTGCTGCGGTGGTCTGCGGTGCCTGGTTCGGCGACAAGATGTCCCCTCTGTCCGACACCACGAACCTGGCCTCCGGTGTCAGCAGGGTTCCCCTGTATGACCACATCGGGTCCATGATGTACACCACTATTCCCGCTGCACTGGTGGCGCTGGTGCTGTTTACCGCCGCCGGCCTGATGCATAGCGGCGGCGAGATGGATACGACTCGCGCCAACCTGATCTGCGACACCCTGGCGGAGCACTTCAACCTCAATCCCATCCTGATCCTGCCCGCCATCCTGGTGCTGCTGGTGTCGGTGTTCAAGCTGCCGGCCCTGCTGGGTATGGGCCTCACTGTGGTGGTCAGCATCGTGTTCGCCATGGTATTTCAGGGAGTGAACTTTGTGGAGCTGATGAACTATGCGGCCAACGGCTTCACACTGTCTACCGGCGTGGACATTGTGGACCCGATGCTCAACCGCGGCGGCATTACCAGCATGACCGGTCTGCTGATCACCTTCATGGTAGCCAGCGTCATGGGCGGCATCATCACCGCCACCGGCATCCTGGACGTGCTGGCCAAGGACGTGCTGCTGAAGTTCATCAAGAGCCGCGGCGTCCTGGTGACCGTCACTCTGATCTACTGCTACATCGTCAACTTCCTCACGGCCGGCGGCCAGACCGTGGCCATCATCGTCACCGAGCAGACCTTCGAGGACGCCTTCGACCGCATGGGCATCCACCGCAGGGTCCTCTCCCGGACGCTGGAGGATGCGGGGACCCTGAGTGCACCCATCGTCCCCTGGGGCGTTGCCACGCTGTATGTGATGGAGGTACTGGGCTGCGGCACGGAGTATATCCCGTATTGCTGGTTCATCTTCATTGTACCCATCTTCTCCATCCTCTGTGCCTTCTCCGGCTTTGGTATATGGGACAAGGACGGCAACAAGATGTGGGGCAGGAAAAAGGCTGCTGCAAAGTGATTGAGTCTGCCTGACAATACGGGCCGGCCCGATTTTCGGACCGGCCCTTTTCGCGCGGCGCACCATGCCTGTTGCAAAGAACGGCGGCCTGCCGTATAATATTTCCATTGCAAGCACGGCCCGCCCTTCGGCGGCGGGGAAGGGAAGTGAACGGATTGGAAAAGGAGCATGGCCACACCCGCGTGGGCCTTTACGTCCAGGCCATGGCCAAGTGGCTGGCGGTGGCGCTGGTCACCGGCGTCTGCTGCGGCGTGGTGGGCTCCCTGTTCCACATCGGTGTGGAGCGGGCCACAGAGCTGCGGGAGCAACATCCCTGGCTGTTGTGGTGTCTGCCGGCGGCGGGACTGGTGATCGTGGCCTTCTACAAGCTGACAAAGACGGAGGGCCAGGGTACCAACGACATCATCGACGCGGTACACCACGGAAAGCCCCTGTCCATCTGGCTGCTGCCCGCCATCTTCCTGGGGACAATTCTCACCCACCTGTGCGGCGGCAGCGCCGGACGGGAGGGAGCGGCGCTCCAGATGGGCGGCACCATCGGCCGCCATGCGGGGAGTCTTTTCAATCTGGACGACCGGGACCTGCGCACCGCCACCATGGCGGGCATGGCGGCGTTTTTCTCCGCCTTGTTCGGCACACCCCTTACCGCCACGGTGTTCGCCATCGTGGTCATCAGCATCGGCGTGGTGTACCACGTGGCGTTCATTCCATGTCTGACCGCCTCCCTGGTGGCCTACTGGATTTCTGTGGAGTTGGGGGTGGCGCCCACCCGCTTTTCTGTGGCGGCGCCGGAGCTGGAGAAGCTGATGCTGCTGCGGGTGGCGGTGCTGGGCGTAGGCTGCGCCCTGGTGTCCGTTCTGCTGTGCCGGACCCTGCACTTCGCGGAGCATCAGATGAAGAAGCGCCTGCTCAATGCCTGGCTCCGCGTCCTTGTCGGTGGCGGTGCGGTCATTGCCCTGACATACCTCTGCGGGACCCGGGATTACAACGGCGCGGGCATGGATCTCATTACCGCCGCCGTGGAGCAGGGCACTGCCCGGCCGGAGGCGTTTCTGCTGAAGATTCTGTTCACCGCGGTGACGCTCTCAGCAGGGTTCAAGGGCGGTGAGGTGGTGCCCTCCTTCTTCGTGGGGGCCACCTTCGGCTGTGTGGCGGGGCCGCTGCTGGGGATTCCGGCTGGCTTCGCCGCGGCGCTGGGGCTGGCCGCTGTGTTCTGCGGGGCCACCAACTGCCCGCTGGCCTCCATCTTCCTGTCCGTGGAGCTGTTCGGGGATGGTGGGCTGCTGTATTTTGCCCTGGTCTGCGGCATCAGCTACATGCTCTCCGGCTACAATGGGCTGTACTCCAGCCAGACCATCGTCTACTCCAAGCTGAAGGCCCAGTATATCAATGTCCGCACCAACGCCTATCACGCCGGTGAGCCGGTGCCCCCCTTCCAGCAGGGAGGCGGGGAAGAGACGGAGAGGGATTGAGCACGTGCATTTTGGAAAAAGGGACGGCCGCTCACAGGGCGGCCGTCCCTTTCTAAAATGTGTTCACACCGGCGGAGCAGGATGAATGGCTCCGCTCAGGCATAGAATGAGAGCGGTGATGCGATGATGGAACTTTCCTGTGATCCGCTGGCCCTGACCACCGCTGTCAACACCCTGGCGGTCTCTCTGGCTGCCCGGCTGAACGACGAGGACCTGGAGCTGACAGCGGCGCTGCTGGTTCAGCTGGGAGAGACGCTGGAGACGATCTCCGTCCAGCGCCGCCGGACCCGCGGCGGGAGGTAGCGGCTTACTGTACCGGGCCTGTCAGCTCAGTGGGACAGGACTCGCCTGCGGCCATCTGACAGATGCCGCCGATGCCGCAGTCCACCATGCTGGACACGGCGGCATCGGTGTAAAAGGCCATGTGCTGGGTCATGATGACATTGCGGAACTGGTGGAGATAGAACCAGTTCCGATTGGGCAGAATGTCGACCCGGTGGTCGGCGTGGATGATGCCCTCGTCCCCCTCCACGGTGTCCATACCCAGGGCGCCGATTTTTCCCGTCTCGATCCCCTCAATCAGGGCCTCGATATCCGCCAGCTCGCCGCGGGAGCAGTTGACGATTACCACGCCGTCCCGCATTTTGGCGATGGACTCCCGGTTGATGATGTGGCGGTTGGAGTCCAGCAGAGGCATGTGGAGGGTGATGACATCCGACTGGGCCAGCAGGGTGTCGAAGTCCACATAGGTGACCTGGGGTTCCACTGCCGGATTGCGCCGCAGGTCATAGGCCAGAATCCGGCAGCCGAAGCCGGAGAGATTTCGGGCAACCTGGGCGCCGATCCGGCCGGTGCCGATGATGCCGATGGTCAGATCCTTCATCTCGCGGCCCTGGAGGCCGGTGAGAGAGAAGTCGTTGACCTGCCCCCGCCACAGAGCCTGCTTGTAATGCCGCAGGCACATGAGGATCATCATGACGGTGAAGTCGGCCACGCCGTTGGGGGCATAGCTGGCGCTGCACACCCGCAGGCCGATGGATCGGGCGTGGTCCAGGTCAATGTGGTCATATCCGATGGTGCGGGTGGAGAGATACCGGATGCCGAGGGCGTGATAGGCATCCAGCAGGGCCGCGTCGATGCACCCCTGGCCCAGGATGGACACGCCGATGCAGCCGGCGGCCAGAGAGGCGTTCTCCAGTGTGGGCACCGCGTCTGTGACAGACAGCTCCACTCCGTGGAGCGCCGCCTGCTTCTCCAGGTCCGCCCGTTCGTCCGGGCGGGCCTCATAGACCATAATTTTCATAGATTCCTCCAACAGGTGGCCCCGTCAACCCTTCAGCAGGCGGCGGGCCACCTCCACATTCTTCTGCTCCATGGCCTGCAGGTTCCGCACGGCGGCCGCCTGGGCCTCCGGATGGGCCGCCTGGGCCACGCACTGGTCGATCATGGCGCAGAGATTCTGCCCGGTCAGCTCTGCCAGATCCACGAACTGCTCCTGTCCGATATACCGCAGGAAGGCGGAGACCTTGGGGTCGTAGACAACGCCCGCCAGGGGGATCCCCTGCCCGGCGGCGAAGATCAGCGCGTGGAGCCGCATGGACACCACTGCCTGCATCCGGCTGAGGGCGCCGATGATGGTCCCGGCGCCGCCGGCATCGTCCAGGAAATAGTGGGGGATCGTCAGCCCGCGGGCGGCCAGCTGGCCCGCACCGGGGTCCAGATGCTTTTCCACCGCCACGAACACCGGCGTCAGACCATAGGTGCGGTAGGCGTATTCCGCCGCCGCGCCGAAGAGGGGGGCCTTCTCTTCAAACCCCTTCCACCGCCGCAGGGCAAAGCAGAGGTAATTGCCGTGGGGCGGGATACCGGCGCGCAGCAGCACGCTGTCGGTCTCGTCATCCGGGGCCTTCTGCAGGATCAGCGCCGGGTCCGCAGTCAACAGGACCTCCGGCTCCGTCACCCCCATGGCCCGCAGTTCTTCCAAAGAGTCCGGCTCCCGCAGGGTGATGACATCCACATATTTGTTGATGATCTTGGCGGCCAGACTCCGGTGGCTCTCCCGGGTGACGGGGCCGATGCCGCAGCCGTACATCTGCACCCGGTTGCCTGCCCGCTTGGCGGCCCGGATATTGGCCAGATAGAACCACAGGGAGCGGCGGGAGGTCACGTCCTGGATCAGGCTGCCGCCGCCGTTGATGTACAGGCGGCTGTTCCACATGGCTGCGTGCCAGGCCAGGAAATTGGAACGGTGCACTGCCCGCACCCGGTAGGTCAGGCGGGTGGCCCTGGGATCCTTGGTGAGAACGGTAATAGGCATGTCCGGATCAATGGAGCGCATCTCCTGGAGGATGGCCTCCAAAATGGCGTCATCACCTGCGTTGCCCCGGCCGTAAGCACCGCAGATCACCACGCCGTCCCGGGCGGAGGAGCGCCGCCGGTGGCGGCGGAGGATGGAGGCGTAGATCTGCAGTTGGGTGGACACCGTCTTCTGGATGGAAAAATGGGAGGAGGCCTTTTCGTAGAGCTTCTCTCCCAGCCGGCGGCGCAGCTCATCGTCGCTGCCCAGGGCGGACAGATAGTTCCCCAGGGCTTGCCAGTCGCCGGGCTGGAAGAGGTAGCCGTTCACACCCTGGTCGATGAGATAGGGGATGCCTCCCACGGCGGTGGAGACGGTAGCCAGATGGAATCGGGCACCCTCCGTCAGAGCGTAGGGGAAGGTCTCCGACAGGCTGGTGAGGGCGTTGATGTCCAGCGCGCTGTAAAACCGGTCCATGCCGCCGGAGATCCACCCGGCGAAGCACACCTGCCGCTCTACGCCCAGCTCTGCCGCCAAGTGCGGTGAGCCTGCCCTTTTCCGGGCCATCGCCGGCGATCAGCAGCCGCAGTCGGGGGCACTTGGCATAGCCCGCGGCGAAGCCCCGCACCAGAGTGGCCATGTCCTTCACCGGATTCATCCGGGCGGCGATGCCTACCACCACAGAGTTCTCGTCCACATCTGCGCCCAGGCTCCTCAGGTACTCCAGCCGGTCCCCCTGGGTGGGCGGGGGCGTGAAGTCGATGCCGTTGTAAATGGCGTAGAACCGGTCGGGGGGAAAGCCACGGTCGATGAGCAGGTCCACCATGGCGTCGGACACGCCGATGCGGTAGTCCAGCCGCCGCAGGGCCAGGGCGTTGATGGTGCCGAAGGTCAGATGGCTGAGGGGGCGGCCCATGTAGTCCAGCCGGTAGTCGCTGTGGACGGTGGTCACCACCGGCAGTCCCGTGACCTTGCGGAGCATGGCGCCGATCATGTTGGCCCGGGAGCCATGGCAGTGGATGATCTCGTAGCCGCCCTCCCGGATATAGGCCGCCAGCTTCCGCCGGGTGCGGAAGACGTTGTTGCCCCCGCAGATCATGGTGGGAATGCCCATCTGGCGGGCCTCCTCGGCAAAGGGGCCGTCCCGGAAGCACACCAGCTGGGCGGTGATGGTTTGATTCAGATGTTGCAGCAGGCTCAGCACATGGGTTTTTGCGCCGCCGGAGTCTCCGCCGCTGATGAGATGAATGACCTTCATGGAATGCCTTTCTTTCCGCTTTCCGCAAATAGGGGTTGTGAAATCGCGAGAAATATTATACAATACGAACCAGATATTGTCCAGACGACAAACGCCAAATACAGGCGCGTCCGCGCCTTTTACGGAGGAGACCATGGAACAGAAAGCAAAACGCGTTGGAAAGTTCAACATCATCGACATCATCGCCGTGATTTTGATCGTGGCGGTGGTGGCTTTTGGAGCCTGGAAGCTGCTGGGCAGCAGCGGCGGCACCGCCGCCGAGGACGGCGGCATGGTGAAGGTGACCTATGTGGTTAAGTGCGAGGGTGTGCCCACGGAGCTGTACGAGACCTGCCAGGCCCATCTGCCCTCTCCGCTGATGGCCTCCGGCGCTCTGGTGGGCGGCCAGATTGAGAGCGTGGAGATGGAGCCCTACTACGTGCTGGGCCCCGATGGGCAGTGGATCGAGGATCCGGAGCATGTGACGCTGCTCTTCACCGCCACCACGGAGACGCCTGCCGGCGAGGTCATGACTACCAAGGTGGGAGACCAGGAGGTCCGGATCGGCAAGACGGATTATATTTTGAAGAGTGAGTACATTGAGTTCTCCGGCGGCACCATCGTGGATGTCCAGTGGGAGGGACTGGCAGAAGAGTAACAGAAACGCATGAAAAGCAGAACAGGCGTCCGCCTCATTCCAAATGAGGCAGACGCCTGTTTTTCAGTTGAACGCACAGCTCTTTTACGTCTATGGGCTGTCCACCTGCAGAAGGGGCTTATCTCCACGCCTTCCAGGTGTCCCGGTTCAGCATGTTGGCGGGCATTTCTCCGCTCCGTGCCTGCCGGATGCTGCGGGGAAAAAGGAATCCTGTTTTTCGTGCAGTTTCACGCCGCCAGGATCCCCTGCTGTGTACGGCGCGAGGATTACGTTGAGGAGCGCCCTCAGCCAGCTTGCTTGGGAAAATGGCTCTGCCTCAAAGACATCCGGGCAAGCGCCGGCGATCTGATGATCGCCTAAAGCCTCGATCAGGACCTCTTCGTGAACGGTCCCTCTTGGCCATGTTGACCAGAAAAGCAGACGGCTCTATCTTCGCCATACCCGGCCCCGGTTTGAATCATCCGCAGCTTCAGAGCCTTGTCCCCAAAAGAGGGAATCGGGATGTGTTCCGGGATGAGCGCATCCGCACTCTGCAAAAAGGGGCCGGACAGCTCCCATTCGGTGATAAAAACCTCCCGGTCAGCGGGAAGGAATGCCCTGATCTGCGTGTCTGTGGCCGCAGGGAAGCGCCCGATGATGACGAGATTCATGGACGAGTGCTCACAGGGAGTTCTTGCCCCGGGCCATATACTTGCCCGCCGGCGCCTCCACCAGGACCTTTCCGTTTTCCACGGAGAGCTGCCCCCGCAGCCACACCTGCCGGATGCCGCCGGCGGTGACGAAGCCTTCATAGGGGTTGTAGTCCACATTGGCCACGCAGTCCTCCGCTCGGATCACATGGCTGGCGCCGGGGTCGTAGACCACGATGTCCGCGTCGCTGCCGGGCCGCAGCACGCCCTTCCGGGGATAGAGACCATACAGCCGGGCGGGATTCTCGCTGAGCACCCGGCACATCTGGGCGGCGCTGATCTTCCGCTTGGCCACGCCGTAGGAGTACAGCAGCTCGCCCCGGGTCTCCACGCCGGGCAGGCCGCCTGGGATTTTGGTGAAGTCCTCCCGGCCCATGTCCTTCTGGGCCAGGGTGAAGGAGCAGTGGTCTGTGGACACGGTCTGGATAGCGCCCCGCCGCAGGCCCTTCCACAGGTGCTCCTGCTCGGCCTTGTCCCGCAGGGGCGGCGCGCACACATACCGGGCAGCGGCGGAGTAGTCCTCGTTGAAATACACGCTCTCGTCCAGCAGCAGGTACTGGGGACAGGTCTCCACATACACGGTCTGGCCCCGCTTCCGGGCGTGGTCCACCTCCAGCAGGGCCTCCCGGTTGGTGAGGTGGACGATGACCACCGGCGCGTCCGCTGCCTGGGCGATCCGCAGCAGGCGGCTCACTGCCTCAGCCTCCAGATAGGGCGGTCGGGTGCGGGGGTGGGAGGCGGGGGAGAGCTCTCCGGCGGCCTTCCGCTCGGCGATCATGCCGTCAATGACACCGGCGTTCTCGCAGTGGAAGCCGGCGATGCCCCCCAGCCGCTTCAGCTCCTTCAGTGCCCAGTAGATGTCCCGGTCGCCGATCATCATGGCGGGATAGGTGAGATACATCTTGAAAGAAGAGATGCCCTGGGCGAACATGTCCGGCAGCTCTGCCCGGATGGACTCGTTCCAGTCGTCGATGGTCATGTGGAAGCCGTAGTCGCAGAAAGTCCTGCCGTCCGCCTTCTGATGCCACAGGTCCAGGCCGTGGTGCAGGGACTCGCCCTTGTTGGGGCAGGCGAAGTCGATGACCGTAGTAGTGCCGCCCCGCAGGGCCGCCCGGGAGCCGGCGCAGAAATCATCCGCCGTGGTGGTGTTCGCCACATCCAGGTCAAAGTGGGTGTGGGCGTCGATAAAGCCGGGGAAGAGGAAACAGCCGGAGACATCCACCTCCCGGTCTGCGGCTTGAGGTCCCCGGCCCACCCAGGCGATCTTCTCCCCGTCCAGCAGCAGGTCGGCCCGCCGCTGTCCGGCACCGGTGATGATGGTCCCGCCCCTGAGCAATGTGGTCATAAATATACCTCCTTGTGTGTCTGCGGCACGATGCGGCCGCCCGGCGGCAGGCTGCCGGGAAGCTCCGGCAGACGCTTTTTTTCAGTATAACACCCGCCGCAAGGGAATGCCAGAAGTGCGGGTAGAAAAAAATTGCGCTTCTTCTACAAAAAACGTGGGATATTTCTGGTAGTTTTTTTGGAAAAATCCGCGAAGTCCCCTCTGTCCATTTTTTCCAGATGTGCTATACTATATCCATACCACGGGAGGTCATCTCCCGCGCTTTCAGAGGAGGTAACAGAATGAAAAAGAAAGTCTTGTCCCTGCTGCTGGCGGTGGTCATGACGTTCTCCCTGGCCGTCACCGCCAATGCGGCGGAAGAGACGGCACAGGATCTGGACGGCGACATCGTCATCCTGCACACCAATGATGTGCATGGCGCCATCAGCGGCTATGCCAAAGTGGCCGCGCTGAAGGACGCCTACGAGGCCCGCGGCGCCTACGTCCTGCTGATGGACGCCGGTGACTTCATCCAGGGCGATCCCACCGTCAGCACGTCTGAGGGCGCCACCGCCGTGGAGCTGATGAACCTGGCCGGCTACGACGTGGCCAGCATGGGCAACCATGAGTTCGACTACGGCTACCAGAACCTCAAGGATCTGGAGGCGGACGCCGACTTCACCATCGTGGACGCCAATGTCCTGTACAACGGTCAGGTGGCCTTTGAGGACAACGTGGTCTTCACCGCGCCCGACGGCACCAAGATCGGCGTGTTCGGCCTGGACACCCCGGAGACCGCAACCAAGGCCCACCCCGCCAAGATCCAGGGCGTGACCTTCCTGGCCGGCGATAAGATGTTCGACTGCGCGCAGGATCAGGTGGACGCACTGGAGGCAGAGGGCTGCGAGTACATCATCTGCCTGGGCCACCTGGGCATCGATGCCGAGTCCACCGGCAACCGCTCCATCGACCTGCTGGAGAAGGTGGACGGCATCGACGTGTTCATCGACGGCCACTCTCACTCCACCCAGGAGGACATCATGGTGGCATTGGGCGGTACCGTGACGGATGCTGGCGATGTGACGGTCACCATTGGCACCGACATGGTCAATGGTACGGTCACCTCCGCCGGAACGAAGCTGGAGGAAGTGGGTGTCGTCACGATCGACGAAGCCGGGCATATTATGCGAGACGACCTCTTGGAGACCTAACCGCCACGGATGCTGATGTGGCTGCCCGCGCCGCCAAGATCCAGGCGGAGATCGACAAGGAATACGGCACGGTGTTTGCAAAGACCGAAGTGGCCCTGAACGGCGAGAAGGAGCCCGGTAACCGTACCGAGGAGACCAACCTGGGCGACCTGATCTGCGACGCTCTGGTCTGGGGCGCCGAGCGTGAGGGCACTGAGGTGGACGCGGCTGTCACCAACGGCGGCGGCATCCGCGCCTCCATCGCCGCCGGCGACATCACCAAGAAGGATATCAACACTGTGCTGCCCTTCGGCAACACCCTCTCCATCGTGAAAGTCACCGGCGCCGAGCTGCTGGAGGCTCTGGAGGCTTCCACTTACTGCACGCCCACCTCTATCGGCGGCTTCCCCCAGGTGAGCGGCATCGAGTTCACCGTGGACACCACCAAGGCCTATGACCAGGGCGAGCAGTATCCCGGCTCCACCTACTACGGCCCCAAGAGCATCCAGCGCGTCACCATCGAGACTGTGGGCGGCGAGCCCTTTGATGCCAACGCCACCTACACCATCGCCACCAACGACTTCATGGCCGCCGGCGGCGACACCTACTATGCGTTCGCGGCTGCCTCCGTCAACTATGACCTGGGCCTCTCTATGGACGAGGTGGTCATGGACTACATCACCGACGAGCTAAGGGCACCGTCACCGAAGAGGCCTACGGTCAGCCCGCTGGCCGCATCACTGTTGACCAGGGCCTGGCCTTCACCGACGTGGCGGCGACCTCCCCCTACTATGACGGCATTGAGTGGGCCGTGGACGAGGGCATCACCAACGGCACCACCGCCACCACCTTCTCTCCCTACCAGAACTGCACCCGTGCCCAGATCATCACCTATCTGTGGCGCGCCGCCGGTTCTCCGGAGCCTGCTAGCACGGAACCCGCCTATACCGATGTGACGGACACCAGCCTGTACTTCTTCAAGGCCGTCCAGTGGGCCAGCGAGCAGGGCTTGGTGGAAGGCGAGACCTTTGATCCCTATGCGGGCTGCACCCGCGCCATGGCGGTGTACTTCATGTGGGTTGCCGCCGACAGTCCTGAGGCCGCTGCTGCTTCCTTCACCGATGTGGCCGCTGACGCGGACTACGCCGCCGCGGTGAACTGGGCCGTAGCCCAGGGCGTCACCCTCGGCACCGGCGACGGCAGCACGTTCTCTCCCGACACCGTCTGCCAGCGGGGCCAGATTGTGACCTTCCTGTACCGGGCCGCCAACGCCGCTGCCTGAGCGACACAAGTCAGATCTTCTCAAATCACAAAACAACAGCCGCAGGGAACGCTCCCTGCGGCTGTTGTCTATCTGCCTTACCGGCCCCGCCGGCTGTACTCCAGAATAGGGATGCCGTCTGAGACCGTGCAGCGGTCCAGGTGGAGTTCCACCGGCGGAATCCCCTCCTGAAACAGCCGCCGGCCCTTGCCCCGGATCACCGGCAGGATGCCGACGATATACCGGTCTACGGCGTCGGCGCGAATGAAGTCGGAGGCCAGCTCTCCACCGCCGAACAGCCAGATGTGCTTGCCGGGCCGGTCCTTCAGCGCCAGAACTTCCGCCACCACATCGGCGGAGAGAAAGACAACCCTGCCTCCGGCGCCCGAGGTGTCCGGGAGGCCACCAGGAATCGCTTTTCCGCCGCTTCGGGCAGAGAACTAAGGCAGTCCTCATAAGCCTTTCGACCCATAACGATGGTGTCGCAGGATGCCAGGAAGCCGTCGAAGTCGAAGTGGTCCGCCGTGTCGGCCCGGACATCTCCCTGGCCGCTGATCCATGCGAAGCCGCCGTCCTCATCGCAAATGAAGCCATCCAGGCTGATTGCCAGATTCAAGATGATGTCCCGTGCCATACATGTCCTCCTGTCAAAAAGATGGGAGAACGATCATACCACATCTCGCCGTCTGCTGGCAAGTCCCGCAGGCGGACAAAAAATGCCGTGGCCGGAGGCAGCTGCCTCCGGCCACGGACCGTTCACTTCATCTCCGCACTCTTCTCATAGGCGGCGATGACCGCCTCCATCACTGCGCTGCGGAACCCGCCGGCCTCCAGCGCCCGGACGCCCTGGATGGTGGCGCCGCCGGGGGAACAGACCGCATCCTTCAGCGCACCGGGATGGCGGCCCGTCTCCAGCATCAGCCGCGCGGCGCCGATCAGCGTCTGGGCGGCGCACTCCATCGCCATGGGACGGGTGAGGCCGCAGGCCACGCCGCCGTCCGCCATGGCCTCGATGAAGAGGTCCACAAAGGCCGGTCCGCAGCCGGCCACGGCGCTGCCGGCGTCCATCAGATGGTCGTCCAGGGGCAGCAGCCGCCCGGCGCCTGCCATGTTCTCCAGGAACGCCGCTTCCTCCTCCGCCGTGACGCCGTCGCAGGTGTAGAAGATCACGCCCTCCCCGATGGCAGAGGGGGTATTGGGCATGATGCGGATCAGGGGCCAGTCCCTGCAGCCCCGCTCCCGCAGGTCGGGGATGGTGAGGGCCGCCGCCATGGACACCAGCACGAACCGGTCCTTCCGCGCCGCCAGCACGGGGCCGATCTTCTCCATCAGCCCTGCCACCATATAGGGCTTCACGCCCAGGAAGATGTAATCTGCCCCAGCGGCCACCGCCGCATTGTCCACAGCCCGGCAGTCCAGCTCCTGGGCCAGGGCCTCCGCTTTGGCGGCGGAGCGGTTCGCCAACAGGATCTCTCCGCCGGACAGCCGCTTGCGGGCCGCCCGGGCCAGGGCGCCGCCCATATTTCCGGTGCCGATAAAACCAAATGTCGCCATTGTGCATCAACCTCTTTTTTCAAATCAGAATCAGATGTTCAGCTTCGCTTTTTTCCGCAGCACCATCCTGTCGGACCCAGGGCCGCGCCGCCCAGAATCACCAGTCCGTAAACAGCGCAGGGAAGGTACAGCTGCACCAGTGCTATTCCGGTACCAGGCCCGCCGGAGACAGTGCGCATCTGCAGGTACAGCCCCATCGCCGCAGCGGAACAGACCGCCGACGGGATGCCCAGCGCCTGCTTCAGGTGTCCGGCGGGGATGAGCAGCACGGTCGACAGAAGCGCTGCAGCCAGCAGGGAGAGAATGATCGCCGCCATAGAGACCATCCCCTCTTGGCGTTTTAACTTCCGGCAGGCGCTTACCGCACCTGTCCCTCACCGTAAATGACGTACTTGCAGCTGGTCAGCTCCTCCAGTCCCATGGGGCCCCGGGCGTGCATCTTCTGGGTGGAAATGCCGATCTCCGCCCCCAGACCGAACTCGCCGCCGTCTGTGAACCGGGTGGAGGCGTTGACGTACACCGCCGCCGCATCCACGTGGTCCAGGAAGTGCTGGGCCTTGAAGTAGTTCTTCGTGATGATGGCCTCGGAGTGCTGGGTGCCGTGGGCATTGATGAAATCGATGGCCTCATCCATGCCGCCTGCCGTCTTGACAGCCAGGATGTAGTCGTCGTACTCGGCGTCCCAGTCGCTGTCTTCTGCCGGTACCGCCCGGGTGCCCAGGATCTCCAGGGCCTCCGGGTCCGCCCGCAGCTCCACGCCCTTCTCATCCAGAAGGGGAAGGGCCTTTTTCCAGAAGTCCGCCGCCACGTCCCGGTGGACCAGCACGCACTCCACGGCGTTGCACACAGAGGGACGGGAGCACTTGGCATTGAAGAGGATGCTGGCACCCATGTCCAGGTCTGCCTCATCGTCGATATAGATGTGGCACACGCCCTCGCCGGTGCGGATCACTGGTACGCTGGCCTCCTTGGCCACGGCCCGGATCAGCCCGGCGCCACCCCGGGGGATCAGCACGTCCACATAGCCGTCCAGGTGCATCAGCTCATTGGCGGTCTCGTGGCTGGTGTCCTGTACCAGGGAGATGCAGTCCTCCGGCAGACCTACGGACCGCAGGGCCTGACGCATCAGCTCCGCCACACAGCGGTTGGAGCGGATGGCCTCCTTGCCGCCTCGGAGGATACACACATTGCCGGACTTCAAGCACAGCGCCGCAGCGTCTACGGTGACGTTGGGCCGGGCCTCAAAGATGATGGCGATGACCCCCAGGGGCACCCGCCGCCGGCCGATGATAAGGCCGTTGGGCCGGGTTTCCATCTTGTCCACTCTGCCGATGGGATCCGGAAGGGCAGCCACCTGCCGCACGCCGTCCACGATGCCTGCCACCCGTTCCGGCGTCAGGGTCAGCCGGTCCAGCATGGCGGGGCGCATCCCCGCCTCCTTCGCGGCGGCCACGTCCTCTGCGTTGGCGGAGAGCCACTCTGTCTGCCGCTCTGTCAAAACGTCCGCAATGGCATTCAGCGCCGCGTTTTTCCTGGCCGTCCCGGCGGTGGCCAGAACGTAGGTGGCGGCCTTTGCCGCCTGTCCCTGCTGCTGTAATGCTGTCATATCGTCACACCTTTCTTGAAAGAGGAATTAGGAGTTGGAAATTTAGGGGTCCGGCGGATCCGGACGAATTTCAAATCATTCCGCTGGGGGTGCAATCCATCAATTCCTAGTTTTCCCCGATACAAATCGCGTTCCAATGTCCTTCCCCTCCGCGATGCCGTACAGGTCTTCCATCCGGCTGCCGTTGGTGATGACCATATCGCACCCGGCCTCCATGGCAATGCGGGCAGCGGAGAGCTTGGTGGCCATGCCGCCGGTGCCCCGCCAGCTGCCGGCGCCGCCGGCCATCTCCAGGATCTCCGGCGTCAGCTCCGTCACCTGGTGTAGGAGCTTTGCCTCCGGGTGAGTCTTGGGGTCCGCGTCGTACAGCCCATCGATGTCGCTGAGCAGTACCAGCAGATCCGCCCGGCACAGCTCCGCCACGATGGCAGAGAGGGTGTCGTTATCGCCCAGGACCTTATGGCGTCCGGTCTCGATCTCGGCGGAGGAGACGGAGTCATTTTCGTTCACCACAGGGATGACCCCCATCTCCAGCAGGGCGGAGAAGGTGTTGGACAGGTGCTCCGCCCGCTCCGGGTCCTCCACATCATCTCCTGTCAGCAGGATCTGGGCCATGGAGCGGTTGTACTCGGAGAAGAATTTGTCGTAAATGTGCATCATCCGGCACTGGCCCACCGCAGCGGCTGCCTGCTTCATCCGCAGCTCCTTCGGCCGCTCGGACAGCCCCAGCTTGGCGGTGCCCACAGCGATGGCACCGGAGGACACCAGGATCACCTCATGCCCCATGCCCTGGAGATCCGCCAGGGTCCGCACCAGATGTTCCATGCTCCAAAGGTCCAACGCGCCGGAGTTATGGGTGAGGGTGGAGGTGCCCACCTTCACCACAATGCGCTGTTTGTTCTGTTCCAAAGTTATGTTCCTCCTTGGGTGGTAATTGGTATCATATCGCTGATCCCCAGCAGTTCCAAGGCGTCCTGGTAGTCCCCGGAGGTGACGTTTTCCTCCAGCTGGGCCATGATCTCCTTGTAGGAAAGTCCAGTTTCAATATCCCACAGGGGACGGCAGATAGTCAGTATCTGAGAAAGTGCCTCCAGATCCAGATAATTGCTCTCCAATAGCGTTTCCTCTAGTGCCAAGAGATAGAGATACACGTGGGGATGCGGGGAAGTCTCTCTCCCGGCGTTGGAGACATAGTCCTGTTTGAGGGCAACAGAGGTCCGCCGCACCCGGACTAGGTTTTCCTGAATGCGATCATCCTCCAAGGGAGCCTCCAGGGCAAGAATATCCGGATCACCCAGATCCTCAGATAGGGCACAAAGGTACTGGTCCAGCATTTGCAGGCTCCGTCGGAAGGCTTCCCGTTGCCCCACCGCTTCTTGCTCCACCTGAACAGAGCCCCCCATTCCAAAAGCCATAACTAGAGCGGCGCAAACAATCAGGATCTGAGCCCAGGGGATTTGAAAATGCTGTTTCATAGGAATCTCCTTATTGAGAAGGGCCAGAGTAGAAGATTAGATACTTTAGATATTTTATCATATCACAGGAACCGGCAAAAAGAAAGTCCAGCGCGTACTTTTCATAAAATTGCAGAGAATACCGGGGAAAAGGAGGGTTTACCATGACAGAACGCACCAAACCTGCGGACACCACAGAGGAAAATGACGAGAGCGGAAAGGACGGCGCCCAGCAGATCGTGGACTTCGGCTCCGCCCTGACCAAAACGCCCCACGGCTCCGTGTACTGCATGACCATCATCGGCCAGATCGAGGGCCACAACACCGCCGCCAGCGGTGCCAAGACCACCAAGTACGAGCATGTGCTGCCCCTGCTGGCCAAGCTGGAGGAGAGCGAGGAGGTGAACGGCGTCCTCTTCCTGCTGAATACCGTGGGCGGCGACGTGGAGGCGGGCCTTGCCATCGCGGAGCTGATCGCCGGCATGACAAAGCCTACGGTCTCCATCGTCCTGGGAGGAAGCCATTCCATCGGCGTGCCTTTGGCAGTGGCTGCCCGACGGAGCTTTGCCGTCCCCAGCGCCGCCATGACCATCCACCCGGTCCGCATGAGCGGCACGGTCATCGCCGCCCCCCAGACCTACAACTACTTCCAGCGGCTTCAGGATCGGATCGTGGCCTTCGTCTCCAGCCACAGCCAGATCACGGCTCAGAAGTTCCAGGCCCTGATGCTGAAAAAGGACGATATGGCCGCCGACGTTGGCAGCGTGGTCTATGGAGAGGAGGCAGTGTCCCTGGGCATCATCGACCAGGTGGGCGGCCTCTCTGACGGACTCCAGTGCCTCTACCGCCAGATCGAGGAGGCCAAAGGAAAGCGGGAGACATCCTGACCTCAGACCGCGGGACAGGAAAAACGGCAGGCGGGGAGCCTACGGGCTCCCCGCCTGTCTTTTATTTCGTCAGGGTCAGTTTCCAGTCCGGTCCGTCCGCCGTCTTGCTGACCTGATAGCCCTGGGAGTGGGCGAAGCGGGTGATGTTCTCCACCGCTGCGCCGGCCTCCGCCAGGACTTCCACCGTGGCGGGCCGATCCTTCAAGCCTTCTGCACCATCAGCACCGGGGTGGGGCAGATGTATCCGCGGGTATCTACCATATCAAATTCCCCTTTCGCCGCGATATGCGGCACAGATTCAAGGATTTTCCCTGTGCAAAATGGGAAAATTTTCCGCCATCGCCGGTTGCCTGTCAGGACAGGGCGATAGACGATTTTCATACATTGTGTGCTCAATCACGCGATACAGCCTCCGTTTTCGGCAAATGGGTCACCGTGATGGCCAGCAGTACCGCGAATCCGATGGCCACCGCCGCCATGCCGGCAGTGCCGATGCCGCCGACCACATAGGTGCCGTCCTCCGCCACGGAATCCGTCGCGCCGGCCAGACCGAAGTTGTGGGAGACGGCGGCGCCCACGATCATGCCCAGGACGGTCACGGCGGAGTCGCCGTTGCCCTCACCGGCCAGGATCAGCTGCCGCAGGGGGCAGCCTCCCAGCAGGATGGAACCCCAGCCCGCCAGGGCCATGCCCAGGGCGGACCAGAGGTACTGGCTGTGGGCGATGGGCTGGGACAGTGCGGACAGGCTGTAGGATCCCAGGACCAGATTGCCGATGGTGACCGTGCCCCAGATGGCCAGGAAGCCGGAGAGGAGCTTGAAGTCCCGCAGCATCACAGCGTCCCGTATGCCGCCGGCCATGCACAGCCGGCTCCGCTGGGCCAGCACGCCCACAACCAGACCGGCCGCCAGGGAGATCCCCCAGAAGGCCCGCATGGAGCCGGGGCCCGCCTCAGAGAACTTCAGCAGGGTGGGCACTAACAGCAGCAGCCCCAACAGCGCCATCAGGATCCCAGACAGGACGAACCCCTCGCCCATGCGGACGGGATAGGCCCGGCCCAGGGAGAAGCCCTTCTTTAAACATACCACGCCCACCAGGATCCCGGCGATGAAGCCCACCAGCCCGGCAACGGCAGTCAGGTCGCCGCCGCCCAGCCGGATGACCATCCGCAGGGGGCAGCCCAGAAACACCAGAGCACCGATCATCACGAACATCCCCAGCACAAACCGGCAGGCGGGAGAGGCCCCGGCCTTTGCCCGGAACTCCCTGGCAGCCAGAGCTGCCGCCGCGGCCCCCACCACGATGCCGATGATCTCCGGCCGGATGTACTGCACATTGGCGGCGCTGTGGAGCCCCAGGGCGCCGGCGATGTCCCGCAGGAAGCAGGCGATGCAGAAGCCCATGTTCTTGGGGTTGCCGGAGGCGGTAAGGATCAGGGCGGCAATGCCCACGGCCACGCCCGCCGCCAAGATCAATCCGTATTCCCGAAACCAACTCTTTTCTCTCATAAATACACTCCTCACTCTCTTCGGCGCTGGGACGAAAATCGTCACAGGGGCAGCTCATAGAAACCGGCTGTCTCGATCCCGGCCTCCTGCAGCCGGGTCTCCAGGTGCTCCCGCAGCTCCGGCGGCGCGGACCAGGCCATGCCGCAGTCGGATGTGATGCACCGGGGAACGGAGATCAGTTTGCCCGCCAGCCCCAGGCGGCGGCAGAGCTGCTCTGTGGCGATGGCCCCGGCAGTGGTGTGAAACGTCACGATCAGCCGGGGGCTTTTTTCTCGCACGGACTCCCTCCTCTACTCGTTATTTTTTTAAAAGAATAACATGAAGAAATGAAAAAAGCGAGATCTGTTTCGAGGATAACGGCCCAGCTCCGGCTGGAGCCGCCGAACCTGGAGATTTTTCCTTGAAATAGGGGAGTGGCTTTGCTATACTATACTAGTTATAGTATGTGATCTGGCTGAGAGGCCAAATGAGGTGAGAGTTTGTATCTGCGCGCATTGGAAATCCAGGGGTTTAAGTCCTTTCCAGACAAGACGGTCCTGAATTTCGGCGAGGACATCACCGCCATCGTGGGTCCCAACGGCTCCGGCAAGTCCAACATCTCCGACGCTATCCGGTGGGTGATGGGGGAACAGAGCGTCAAGGGCCTCCGTGGCGCCAAGATGGAGGACGTGATTTTCGGCGGCACGGAGAAGCGCAGCCAGGTGGGCTTTGCCCAGGTGACGCTGGTGCTGGACAACACGGAGCACATCTTCCCCACCATGGAGGAGAGCGAAGTGTCCGTCACCCGCCGCTATTACCGCAGCGGCGAAAGCGAATACTACATCAACCGCCAGTCTGTCCGGCTGAAGGACTTGACGGAGCTGTTCCTGGACACCGGCATGGGCCGGGAGGGCTACTCCATCATCGGCCAGGGCAAAATTGATGAGATCCTCTCCGCCAAGAGCGGGGAGCGGCGGGAGATCTTCGAGGAGGCCGCCGGCATTTCCAAATTCCGCCACCGGAAGGAGGAGGCGGAGCGGAAGCTGGAGCGGACGGAGGAGAATCTGGTCCGCATCAATGACAAGATCGCCGAGCTGGAGCTTCAGGTGGAGCCCCTGCGGGAGCAGGCGGAGAAGGCCAGGAAGTATCTGGTGCTCCGGGATGAGCTGCGCCTTCTGGAGATCTCCGTCTGGCTGGAGAACCTGGACACCCTGAAGGCGGGCGCCCGGAAGCTGGAGGCGGACTTTCACGCCGCAGAGTCCCAGCGGGACGAGGCCCGCGCCGCTCTGGACGCCCTCTATGCCGAGGGGGAGCGGTACAGCGAGCGGATGCGGGAGAAGGACATGGAGGCTGAGCGGGTCCGGACAGAGTCCGCCGTTCTGGAGGAGCAGATCAAGGAGAAGGAGTCCGCCGCCGCCGTGCTGGAGAGCACCGTCACCCACAACCGGGAGAACATCCAGCGGGCGGAGGCGGAGCTGGCAGAGGCGGAGAGCCGTTCCGGCGGCCTTGCGAAGCAGGCGGAGGAGCAGGAAGCCCGGGTGGCGGAGATCGACCGCCGGATCGGGGAGCTGAACGGTGCGCTGGCCGCCCTGCTGGAGACCGCCCAGACCATGGCGGAACAGGCCGGCGGCGCCCAGAACGAGGCGGAGCGCCTGCGGGCACAGGAGGCCCTCGCCATGGCCGCCGCCGCGGACGCGCGGGCGGAACTGGCCGCCGCCGCCGCGGAGAAGAAGCAGATCCAGGAGCGGCGGGAGGCCGCAGAGCGAGACAGGGCCGCCGCGGAGGAGCAGCTTCAGTCCGCCCGGCAGGAGGCGCGGGAGAACCGCCGCGCCCTGGAGGATGCCAGGGACGAGGCGGAGGCCGCCGCCAACATCATCGCCGGCCACAGCCTGCGGATGGAGGAACGGAAGAAGAAGGCCGCTGCCGCCGCGGAGCGGCGGGTCCAGCTGACCATGGACACGGGGGCGCTGGAAAACCGCCGCCGCCTGCTGACAGAGATGGAGAAGGAGTACGAGGGCTTCTCCAAGGCGGTCAAGTTCGTGTGCCGCGCACAGAGCGGCCTGCAGGGCATCCATGGCCCGGTGGCCAATCTGGTGAAGACCGATGGCAGGTACTCCTTGGCCATCGAGATCGCCCTGGGGGCGGGACTGCAGAACATTGTGGTGGACCGGGAGGAGGATGCTAAGGCCGCTATCAGCTACCTGAAGCAGCGGGACGCCGGACGGGCCACGTTCCTGCCCCTCACCGCCATCCGGGGTGACGAGCTCCATGAAAAAGGCGTGGAGAAGGAATTTGGTTTTGTGGGCCTGGGGTCCCGGCTGGTGACATTCGACCCGGCGTACCGGAATATTGTTTACAACCTGCTGGGCCGCACTGTGGTGGTGGAGGACCTGGACTGCGGCATCGCCATGGCCCGGAAGTACCGCAACGCCTTCCGGATCGTGACGCTGGACGGCCAGGTCATTAACCGGGGCGGCTCCATGACCGGCGGCAGCACCAGCCGGTCCGCCGGTGTACTGAGCCGGTCCGCGGAGTTGGAGCAGCTCACCGCCCGGACCGCTGCCATGCAGGCAAAGCTGGCGGAGGCAAAGCAGGCGGAGGAGGATACCGCCCGGGAACTGGCCGCCGCCCAATACGAGCTGGAGACCGCGGAGGCCCAGCGCCGCCACGCAGAGGACGAGGTCCTGCGGCTGGAGGGCATCAGGGGACAATATGATCTCCTGCTGCGCTCCCTGGAGGAGAGCGTGGAGAACCTCACCGGCGAGCTGGAGAGCCTGGCCGGACGGCTGACGGACAACGACGCCCGGTCTGCCGCCGCCCAGGTGGAGATCAACCGACAGGAATCCGCCGCCGCGGACGCGCGGGCCCAGGCGGAGGCGGCTCTTTCCGGCCAATCGGAGCTGCTGGAGAAATCCGGTGCCCTGGCCGAGGAGATCAGCGGCAGAAAGAGCGATCTGGCTGCCCTGGCTGCCGAGCGGGAGGCCACAGTCCGCAGCGCCGCGGACCTGCGGGCGCTGTGCGCGGATCTCTCTGGTGACCGGGAGCAGAAGGAACAGATGGCGGAGACCTACCGCCGAAACATCGCCGCCGCGGAGGAAGAGATCGCCGGATTGCAGACGGCGCTAGAGGAGCTGGCGGGCCGGGGCGCGGCCTTCCGGCAGCGGCTGGCCGCCATCACAGAGGAGAAGAACGCCCTGGAGGCGGAGCGGACTGCCAAGAACCGGGCGGGCCAGGAGATGAACGAGAACCTGCTGAACCTGGAGCGGGCGGTGGCCAAACTGGACCAGAAGCGGGCCACCTCCGCCATGGAGGAAAAGCAGATCCTGGACCGGCTGTGGGAACACTACGAACTCTCCCACTCCGACGCCCAGGCACAGCGGATCGAGCTGGAGAGCGTGCCCAAGGCCAACCGGCGGATCGGGGAGCTGAAGCGGGACATCACCGCCCTGGGCACCCCAAACATCGGGGCCATCGACGAGTTCCAGCGGGTGAACACCCGCTACACCTACCTGACGGACCAGCGCAACGATGTGGAGAAGGCCAAGGGCGAGCTGCAGAACATCATCGGCGAGATCACGGAGGAGATGACCAAGATTTTCGCCGAGCAGTTCAAGCTGCTGTCCGAGAGCTTCCAGACCACCTTCCAGGAGCTCTTCGGGGGAGGGACGGCCAGATTAGAACTGGAGGACGAGGAGGACATCCTGGGCTGCGGCATCGAGATCAAGGCCCAGCCGCCGGGAAAGACCCTCAAGACCATCTCCCTGCTGTCCGGCGGCGAGAAGGCCTTTGTGGCCATCGCGCTGTATTTCTCCATTCTGAAAGTCCATCCAACGCCCTTCTGCGTGATGGACGAGATCGAGGCGGCCCTGGATGACGCCAACGTCACCCGCTACGCCCGCTATATGCGGACGCTGGCAGGCCGGACCCAGTTCATCGTCATCACCCACCGCCGGGGAACCATGGAGGAGGCCGACGTCCTCTATGGCGTCACCATGCAGGAGCAGGGCGTGAGCAAGATCCTGACCATCAATCTGAATGACATGGCGAAAGAGCTGAAGATCAAATAAGGAGCGGAATCCATGAAGCGCAAGCATAAACAGATACTGATCATCTGGGTGGGCCTGCTGGCAGGCCTCCTTATCTTCCGGGGCGGATGGATGACCTATGCAGGGCTGCTGATTTTCCTTTTGGATCTGGGGCTAGTGTGGTGGCTGCTGCGCTGCCCCCACTGCGGAAAGTCCGTTCGGGAGCTCCGACCGGATAAGACCTGCCCATACTGCGGCAAGAAAGTGGAGTGAACGGCGACCCGGCGCAAGAGGATTTGAAGCGATTGGGAGGACGATCTCATGACACTACGCAGATGGACGATCCTGAGCGTTATCCTGCTAGTCCCGGGATTTGTTCTGCAGTTCCTCAGCAGGACCGTATTTGTACCGGAGGCGGGCGTGATCGGGGGACTGCTGCTGGCGGCGGGCCTTGCGATCCAGTTGTTCGTGATCCGCTGCCCGGAGTGCGGGGCACATCTGCCGCTTTTTCCCGGCGAATACTGCAAATACTGCGGAAACAGGCTGGACTGGGATAAGCCTCTCCGGCGCTGATTTCCGATTTGGGAGGATACCATGGGCTTTTTTGACAAGCTGAAAAAGATCACCACAAATCTCTTCTCCGGCTTCTCCGAGGCGGACGAGGCCTTTTTCGAGGAGTTGGAGGAGACGCTGATCCTGGCGGACCTGGGCATGGACACGGCGCTGGACGCCGTGGAAAAACTCCGCACGAGGGTCCGGAAGGAGAAGCTCCAGGACCAGGAGGCGGTCAAGGCCGCCCTCCGGGACATTTTGGCGGAGGAGATGGACGTGGGCGGCACGGAGCTGGATCTCTCGACCCGGCCTGCTGTGGTGCTGTTCATCGGCGTCAACGGCGTAGGCAAGACCACGTCCATCGGCAAACTGGGCTATCAGCTGAAAAGCGAGGGCAAGCGGGTCCTCTTCTGCGCGGCGGACACCTTCCGGGCCGCAGCGGCGGACCAACTGCAGATCTGGGCGGAGCGGGCCGGCTGCGAACTTGTGCGCCAGCACGAGGGGGCTGACCCCGGCGCGGTGCTGTTCGACGCCCTGCAGGCTGCCAAGGCAAGAGGGGTGGATGTGGTGCTGTGCGACACTGCCGGCCGCCTCCACAACAAGGCTAACCTGATGGCGGAGCTCGCCAAGCTCTCCAAGATCATCGACCGGGAATGCCCCGGCGCCGCACGGGAGACGCTGCTGGTGCTGGATGCCACCACCGGACAAAACGGCCTGATCCAGGCCCGCCAGTTCAAGGAGGCTGCAGGACTCACCGGCATCGTGCTGACGAAGCTGGATGGCACGGCCAAGGGCGGCATCGTCATCGCCATCGCCAAGGAGCTGGGCGTACCGGTGAAGCTGGCCGGTGTGGGCGAGGGGGTGGACGACCTGAAGCCCTTCGACGCGAAGGAATATGTGGAGGCCATTATTTGAGCGGCAGCAGAGAGACAAGGATCACCATTTGGAATCGGAGAAAACTGATCTCTGTGTCGTCGCAGCAGATGTACTTTCGGATCCGCGGGGCGCTTTCAGATGCCGGGCTCTCCAGCGGCACCAGGACCCGGGGCCTATACGCCGCGGCTGCCCGCCGCAGCAGGGGGCCGTTCCGACTGCTGTACAGGACAGCGTCCTGACCTACACCATCTATGTTCACAGGGATGACTATGACCGTGCGTTCGCGGCGATCCAGTCCTCTCTGCGGGGAAAATAAAAAGGAGCGCATACCATGACCAGACAAGACGGACGGGCGTTTGACGAGCTGCGCCCGATCAAAATCACCCCTGATTTCGTAAAATTCGCGGAGGGCAGCTGTCTCATCCAGTGCGGCAACACCATGGTTCTCTGCTGCGCCAGCGTGGAGGACCGGGTGCCGCCCCATGTGCCGGAGGGCACCGGCTGGGTGACAGCGGAGTACTCCATGCTGCCCCGGGCCAACCGGGAGCGCAGCAAGCGGGACATCGCCAAGCTGAAGCTCTCGCCCCGCAGCGCAGAGATCCAGCGGCTGGTGGGCCGTTCCCTCCGGGCCGCCGTGGACCTGGCGAAGCTGGGGGAGCATACCATCACCATCGACTGCGACGTGCTCCAGGGCGACGGCGGAACCCGCACCGCATCCGTCACCGGCGGCTTTGTGGCGCTGGCCCTGGCCTGCCGGAAGCTGGTGGAGGAGGGCGTGCTGGCCTCCAATCCCATCCGGCATTTCGTCACCGGGGTGTCTGCGGGAATCGTCGGGGAGACCCTTATGCTGGATTTGCAGTACAGCGAGGACAGCCGTGCCCAGGTGGACCTGAACTGTGTGATGAATGAGCTGGGGGAGATCATCGAGCTCCAGGGCACCGGCGAGGGCCGGGCCTTCACACCCCAGGAGCAACAGGAGCTGGTGCGCTTGTGCGCCAAGGGCAACCGGGAGCTGCTGAAGCTCCAGCGGGAGATTTTGAAGCGATAAAACCACAAATTGAAAGAAGAAGATGGTTTCCGTGGCGCAGGTATTCGAGATGATTATGCTGATCTGCTTCGGCCTGTCCTAGCCCTTCAACATCACAAAGTCCGTGCGCTCCCGTACTGCAAAGGGCAAGAGCCTATGGTTTGAGGTGTGCATCATCGTGGGCTATCTCTGCGGCTTGGCGGGGAAGTTCATCAGTGGAAATGTCACCTATGTGGCGGCTTTTTACATTCTGGATATCACCATGGTCACCATCGACCTGGTGCTGACCATCCGGAACAAGCGTCTGGACCGTGCGGCGGAAAAGGAGGAGACGGTATGAAATTCGTGTTGGCGACCCATAACCCCGGCAAGCTGAAGGAGATGGCGGATATCCTCTCCGGACTGGGGGTGGAAGTGGTGAGCCCCGCAGACGTGGGAATCTCCGTAGACGTGGAGGAGACCGGCACCACCTTTGTGGAAAACGCCATGCTGAAGGCCAAGGCCATCTGCGCGACCAGCGGGCTGCCCGCCATCGCGGACGACTCCGGTCTCTGTGTGGACGCCCTGAACGGAGGACCCGGCGTGTATTCCGCCCGTTACGGCGGGGAGGAGCTGGACGACCGGGGGCGGTATACCCTGCTGCTGCAGAACATGCGGGGACAGACTACCCGGGCGGCCCACTTCGCCTGCGCCATCGCCTGCGCCTTTCCCGGCGGGGACGAGCTGACGGCGGAGGGCCGGTGCGACGGTGCCATCGCCTTTGCCCCCATGGGGACGGCGGGATTTGGCTACGACCCGGTGTTCCTGGTGCCGGAGAAGGGCAGGACCTTCGGCCAGCTGACGGCAGAGGAGAAGGGCGCCATCTCCCATAGAGGAAAAGCTCTGCGGGCATTTTCGGAGAAACTGGCAACTTATTTGAAAAAATAACCGTCTACCTTTGATGAGGAGGGAACTGCGGTGAAAACGACCGGACGCTGCCCCAAATGCGGCAGCGCGGACCTGCTGGCAGTGGAGCCGGGGCTGTACAATTCTTTTCCCATCGGTTTTTTGTAAATGCAAAAATTCAGAGGTATGTCTGCCGCAGCTGCGGCTATACAGAAGAGTGGATTGCCCAGGAGTCTATGGAGAAGCTGCGGCAGTCTACTTGGCATGACGAAAAATAAAAAAGACCGGGGCCATTTCCCGGAATAAAGGAGTATACATGGAACTGACAAGCAAACAGCGGGCCCAGCTGCGGGGCCTGGCAAACAGCATCGACACGATCCTGCAGGTGGGCAAGGACGGTATCGGGGCAAACCTCATCAAGCAGGCGGATGACGCACTGGAGGCTCGGGAGCTTATCAAGGGCCGGGTGCTGGACAACAATATCGACTACGACGCCCGCACCGCCGCGGAGGAGCTGGCCAAGGCCACCCGCAGCGAGGTGGTGCAGGTCATCGGCACGAAGTTCGTGCTGTACCGGGAGAGCCACTCCAAGCCCAGGGAGAAGCGCATCCAGCTGGTGAAGCCGGCAAAGAAGCGCCCCCAGTGACCCGGGAAGGCGCCCGATGGAACTGACGTTCCGCACTGCCGGGATCGGGGATCTGGAGCTCTTGACGGAGAGCCGCCTCCGGGCCATCCGGACCTACCGGCACCTTTCGGAGACGGCGGCGCTGCCGCATGGCCTGCCGGATGCGGTCCGGGATTACTACCGCCAGGCCCTGGCGTCCGGCAGCCACATTGCGCTTCTGGCGCTGGTGGGAGAGCGGCTGGCCGCCACCGGCGGCCTGGACCTCCGCCGGGAGATGCCCTCCTATCACAATCCCGCGGGTCTGTCCGGCCATATCATGAACATCTGGACGGATCCTGCCTTCCGAGGCCGGGGGATCGCATGGCGGATGCTGGATCTCCTCACGGCAGCGGCCTGTGAGCGGGGCTGTTTGACGGTTTCTCTCCACACCACCGCCATGGGCCGCCCGCTGTATCAGCGGTATGGCTTCACCGCCACGGATGACGAGATGGAGTTGGAGCTTCCGGCGGAAAAATCTGAACCATAAAGAGGAATCGCGTATGAAGATCGGCGTTTACGGCGGGACGTTCAACCCGCCCCACCTGGGCCATGTGACCGCGGCCCGGGCGGTATTCGAGCTGCTGAAGCTGGACCTGCTGCTGCTGGTCCCGGACCGGGAGCCACCCCACAAGGCGCTGCCAGCGGGCAGCCCCACTCCGGAACAGCGGCTTGAGATGACCCGCCTGGCGGGGGAGCAGCTGGGCCTGGGGGACCGGGTCCAGGTACTGGATCTGGAGCTGAAGCGGACGGGTCGGAGCTATACCTCCGACACCCTGGCCCAGCTGAAGGAGCGGTACCCGGAGGACGAGCTGTGGCTGCTGATGGGCACGGACATGTTCCTCACCATCCAGACCTGGCACGAAGCGGAGAAGATTCTGTCCCTGGCGGGGATCGCCACCTTCGGCCGAACGGAGGCGGACACGGAGGAGCTGTTCTCCGTTCAGCGGGACTATCTGTACCGGACATATCCCCAGGCCCGGATCTTCACCCTCACCATCCCCGGCGTGGTGGATGTGTCCTCCACAGACCTGCGAACCATGCTGGCGAAGGGAGAGGGCGTGAATCTCCTGCCTCCGGCGGTGTACGGCTATATCCTGCGGGAGGGACTGTACGGCACCCGGGCGGATTTGAAGCGCCTGCCCCTGCGGGAGCTGCGGCCGATAGCTCTGAGTTATTTGAAAAACAAGCGCATCCCCCACGTGCTGGGCACGGAGCAGGAGGCCATCCGTCTGGCGGAGCGGTACGGCGCCGATGTGGAGAAGGCCCGGGTAGCGGCACTGCTGCACGACTGCACAAAAAAGCTGAACATGGAGGAGCAGCTGGAACTGTGCGGCCGGTACGGCATCCAGCTGGACGAGCTGGAGCAGAAGGCCCTGAAGCTTCTCCACGCCAAGACCGGCGCGGCCATCGCCCGGGACGTGTTCGGTGTGGACGATGAAATCTACAACGCCATCTGGTGGCACACCACGGGCCATGCCCACATGACCCTGCTGGAAAAAGTGATCTATCTGGCGGATTATATCGAGCCCTCCCGGAATTTTCCGGGGGTAGACAAACTCCGCGCTGTGTGTTATAAAGACCTGGACGAGGGCCTGCTGATGGGCCTGGAGATGACCATCGAAGAGATGACCGAAATGGGAAACCCTGTGCACCACGCCACCATTGAGGCGCGGGACGCATTGAAAGGATAGAGAGACAGTGGATAGAGAAAACGGAAAGCATCCGGCGGGCGGGACGCCGAAAAAGAGCAGACCCAAGAAGCCGAAGAAACCGAGCCGCCTGACGCGGCAGCAGAAGCTGCTGATCGCGGTAGCCGTGGTACTGGCCATCGTGCTGATCGCGGTGGTGGCCTGCCAGAGCCTGTTCGTTCGCCCGGATCTGCCGGAGAAGAACGCGGATGCGGACAGCGAGACCCAGGAAGAGGAGATCGACTGGGGCGAAGGGACCCGACCCCGCAGCGACGGGGAACGGAAGAGTCAGGACTATTACACGGTCCTGATCCTGGGCCGGGACACGGGGGGCGGCGGCAACACGGACACGATGCTGCTGGCCAGCTACGACGTGACCAACCAGAAGGCCACGGTGATGTCTATTCCCCGAACTCCGTGTATAACTACTATGGCGGCGGAGACCGGGGGATCCAGTATCTCTACAAGGAAATCGCCCAGCTGGTGGGCTTTGAGCCGGACTATCAGGTGGTTGTGGAGTGGGACGCCGTGGGCCAGATCGTGGACGCCATGGGCGGCGTCTGGTTCGACGTGCCACGGAACATGAACTACGACGATCCTTATCAGGACCTTCACATCCACCAGGAGAAGGGCTACCGCCTGCTCACGGGGGACGACGCCATGCAGGTGCTCCGCTACCGCCACGACAACGACATGCGCTACGGCTATCCGGACGGCGATCTGGGCCGCATCAAGACCCAGCAGGCGTTTCTGACCGCCATGGTGGACCAGCTGCTGCAGATCAAGAACGTCACAAAGATCAACCAGTTCATCCAGGTGTTCCAGAACAATGTGGAGACAGACCTGAGCTTCCAGAATATCCTATGGTTTGCCCAGCAGGCGATTCTGGGTGGGCTGAGCATGGAGAACGTGGAGTTTGTCACCATGCCCAACCGGACCGCATCCTGCTGGAGCCGCACCTATTACAACTATCAATCCTACGTGGTGCCCAGCGCGGATGAGCTGCTGGAGCTGGTGAACACCAAGCTGAGTCCTTATACGGAGGTATTCACCCTCAGCGACTTGGACATTATGTCCGTCAACTCTGACGGCAGCATCAGCTCGTCCACCGGCCATGTGGAAGACAGCCGGGCGGCCCGGCCGCCGGTGAAGCCTACCACGCCCAGCAAGCCGGAGGAGGAGACGCCCACGGTGGATGAGAACGGTAATCCCATCGATCCGGACACCGGCCTGCCGGTGACGCCGGATGGCGGAACCACGGACCCGGGGACGGGCGGGACCACAGACCCGGGCTCTGGCACGACGGATCCCGGAACAGGGACAACGCCCGACGGCGGGACAGATCCCGGCACCGGCGGCGGGACCACAGGACCTGACACCGGAGAAGGAACCACCGGCACCGGCACCGACGGGACCACCGATCCGGGTACGGGCACAAGCGGGACTCCGGACGGCGGCACGCCTGACGCAGGCGGAGGAACGACCGATTCGGGCACTGGAGACAGCCAGACCTCCGGCACCGGAGATGGAGGCGGCGATGCTGCCGCAGAAGAGGCTCCGGATGACGGCTTTATCATCGTGAGCTGAACGACGGAAAAGGGGTGGCACCATGGCGGACCAGATGGATGGAAAAGGACGTCCCCCAAAGAGACGGTCCGGACTGACCAGGGGGCAGAAGGGGCTGATTGCCGCAGCCGCAGTTCTGGCTGTGGCCCTGGCGGGAGTTCTGGCCTGGCAGAGCCTGTTCGTCCGGCCGGACCTCAACACCGGCAAGACAGAGCCCCAGGAGACGGAAGAACCCACCGATCCGGTGGAGGAGATCGACTGGGGCGAGGGGACCCGCCCCCGCAGCGACGGGGAGCGGAAGAGTCAGGACTACTACACAGTTCTGATCCTGGGCCGGGACACGGGGGGCGGCGGCAATACGGACACGATGCTGCTGGCCAGCTACGACGTGACCAACCAGAAGGCCACGGTGATGTCCATTCCCCGGGACACTATGGTGAATGTCTCCTGGGATATCAAGAAGATCAACTCTGTCTATAATACCTATGGCGGCGGAGACCGGGGCATCCAGTATCTCTATAAGGAGATCTCCCAGCTGGTGGGCTTTGAGCCGGATTATCAGGTGATTGTGGAGTGGGAGGCCGTGGGCCAGATCGTGGACGCTATGGGCGGCGTCTGGTTCGATGTGCCCCGGGACATGTATTACAGTGACCCCCTGCAAAACCTCTATATCAACCAGAAAGCGGGCTACCGCCTGCTCACGGGGGACGACGCCATGCAGGTACTGCGGTTCCGGGACGGAGCCAACGGCTACAAGGACGGCGATCTGGGCCGCATCAAGACGCAGCAGGCATTTTTGACCGCCATGGTGGAGCAGCTGCTGAAGATCGAGAACATCGCCAAGATCAACGCATTTGCCGAGGTGTTTCGGGAGAACGTGGAGACGGATCTGACCCTCCAGAATATTTTGTGGTTTGCCAAAGCGGCCTTCACCGGCGGCCTGAAGCCGGAGAACGTGGAGTTCGTCACCATGCCGAACACGCCCGCCTACGCATACAGCTCCACCACCAGCAAGCTCAACGGCCGGTATTCCGAACAGTCCTATGTAACGCCCAACACCAGCCAGCTGCTGGAGCTGGTGAACACCAAATTGAGCCCCTACGCCGAGGTATTTACCCGCAGCGATCTGGATATGATGACCGTGAACAGCGACGGCTCCGTCAGCTCCTCCACCGGTCATGTGGAAGACAGCAACGCCACCCATCCCCGGTCCTACTGGCAGGCCCAGTGGACGCCCCAGGAGCCGGAGGAGGAGACGCCCCCGGAGGGGGAGACCGGCACAGGGACCGGCCCTGATGCCGGAGCGCCGGAGACCGGCGGGGCGGCCGGGACGCCCGGCGACGGAGAGACCACGGATCCCGGCGGAGCCACGGAGCCCGGTACGGGGAGCATCGATCCGGACACGGGAGACCTGATCGACCCGGAGACCGGCGGCATCATCGATCCCGGCACCGGGCAGATCCTGGACCCCGGTACAGGACAGGTGATCGGCCAGCTCCCGGGCGGCAGCGGAGACCCGGCGGCAGGTGAGAGCGGCGGAACCGCCCCGGAGTCGCCGGATTCCCAGCCGTCTGATGGTGAGACGGCGCCTCCTGTAGACCCCGGTACGTCCGACGGCGGAACCGCGGCCCCGGATGACGGGTTTATTATTGTAACCTGAGCGGCAGGTGTGCCGCAGATTCAAACGATCAGAAAGGATGAGTCCATGACACCCAAAGAGATGGCCCTGACTGCGGCCAAAGCCCTGGACGAGAAAAAGGGCGGCGACATCGCCGCCATCGAGATCACGGAGCAGACCACCCTGGCGGACTATTTCGTCATTGCCACCGGCAATTCCAACACCCAGATCAACGCCCTGTGCGGCGCAGTGGAGAAGGCCATGAAGGAGCAGGCGGGGGAGGATCCTCTCCGCCGGGAGGGCTACCGGGACGGCACCTGGGTCCTGCTGGACTACGGCTGTGTGGTGGTCCACGTGTTCTCCGCCGAGGCCCGGGAGTTCTATTCGCTGGAGCGGCTTTGGCACGACGGCAAGCCGGTGGATCTCTCCGGTGTGCTGACGGAGAATTGATCGCCCTTCGCGCCAAGTGGCGTGTCCAAGCGTTTTGCCGCAGGCAAAAATATGAAATGGGCAGGCTCTGCCTGCCCATTTGAGTCCAATGTGGTGCCACGCAAAACGAAGATTTTGTGGGGCGCCGTGTCCGGTGAAAAGGGGAAACATCAGCTCCGACGGCGCTGACCGCCGGAGCTTTTTTCTGCTTATCAACCCAGAGTTGCGCGATAGCTGGTGGACGCAACCGCCCGCCCCGGGTATGCTGAGACCACCAAAACAAAAGGAGGCAACTGCAATGGCATTCAGTTCCATTATCATGCTCCCGCTGCTGCTCCTGTTTCTGGCCATCTGGGCAGGGCTCATTTATCTGCTGATCCTGCTGATCCGGGCCCTGCGGAAGTACCTGCGGGGCGGGGAGGCCCGCAGGGAAAAAGCGGAGACCTGCCGCACCTTGGGGGAGATCCTCAAGGCCCACCGGATGCGCTGCCAGATGACCCAGGAGTTCGTGGCGGAGGCCCTGGGGGTCAGCCGGCAGGCGGTCAGCAAATGGGAGACCGGCACGGCGGACCCCAGCACCTCCAACCTGCTGGCCCTGGCGAAGCTCTTCGGTGTGCCAGCGGAGGAGCTGCTGCATCAGGCGACCGGCGGGGGAGTATGAAACAATCGGAATCAAGGGGCAGCGATATAAGTCAGGGGGCGAAAAGCCTTCCCTGCGAAGTGTGAGGGCGCATTGGGCGCGCCTGTATGAAAATGGGTCTGCTTCCTGTGAGGCAGGTCCATGTACCAAGCACTTCGGTTTTAACAAGTCCGGCTGCCTCTGCGCCCAACTTTTCTCCAATATCCATCTGTTCACACGTTCGGTTCTATAAAATGGGCAGCAGATTGGTCCCAATATTTTTTGTAAACCCGATCTGTATTCCCATCAAGATTCAGTTGGTACATCCGAAATGTAACCAGAAAATTCTTGGGCTGCCACTGTTCTTCGTAAGAATATTGGTACTTCATTCCAACGTTCCGCATAACGCCGCCGCTTCTTGGGTTGTTTCGGTCATGCGTTGCTGTGATATAAGGCAGGCCGTCCTTTTTCACTTGGGCGATCACCGCTTTGCCCGCTTCTGTGACAAGTCCCTGATGCCAGAATTCCCTGCGAAGCCCATATCCGAAATCGTGATGTTCCTCCATATCCACTTTTATGTAGCCGATGGGATGATCGTCCGTTTTCAAGCAGATCGCGTAAGCGTATGCCTGCGGCTGGACATATTTTGAAGCGTATCTTTCTTCATAGAATTTCTTGGCTTCTTCTATGCTGTCTATCGGATACCAGGGCAGGAATTGATTGACTTCCTTGTCATGGAGAATCAGAAACAGCCATTCCAGATCGCGCTCTGTGAATTTCCTCAAGATCAAACGCCCGGTTTCCAATGTGGGCGTGTTTATCAGGGTGCCCTTCACGGTTTCGCCTCCCCCCAAAATTGCCAGAGTTTTTTCTGCTGCCATACGTTGGATTTTCCCCATTATACAGAGCAGGACGGGCAAAAACAAGATGTCGACTGGATTGTAAAGCGCTTTTCCCGCTTACCTCTTGACAAAACGCGCAAAGCCACATAAAATAGACCCGTTAACGACATTGATGGGAAGAAAGGCGAAATGTCCCGCCTTCAGAGAGCCGGCGGCTGCTGCGAGCCGGTGGGGGACCTTCGCGGATGACTGTTCCCGGAGTCTCCCGCCTGAACGGACATAGTAGGGTGGGACGGCAGGCCCCGTTACTGGCCGAGGCCCTCCGGGCCGTTGAGCGCCATCCGGCAACGGCTGGCGAAACCAGGGTGGTACCGCGTAGCTTTACGCCCCTGACCGTAAGGTCGGGGGCGCTTTTACGGCTTGAAGAGGGGATTGACATCTCCTTGCCCGCAGGGGGCACACCGCATCCGTCAGGCGGCAGAGCCGCCAACGGCTGCGCAGCAGAGTGCCTTCACCAGCGGCATCAGTCACTGGCGACACAACCCAAGGCGGTTGGGTCAAAGTATTTTTGCCACGTACAGAAGGTGAATTGCCCCGTAGAAGCAAGAGAGGCCGCCCGGGGGCGCGCCGCGGCAAAAATAAATCGAACAGAGAAATCCATTCACAGGAATGAGGAGAAGGATATGAAATACGATTTTGCCAGCATTGAGAAAAAGTGGCAGCAGAAGTGGCTGGAGGAGAAGCCCTTCACCGCCGTCACGGGGGACAAGACTCGGGAGAAGTTCTTCGGCCTGATCGAGTTCCCGGCCCTTCACCGCCATGGACATCATCTGCCGGAAGAAGCGGATGCAGGGCTACAACGTCCTGTTCCCCATCGGCTATGACGCCTTCGGCCTGCCCACGGAGAACTACGCCGTTCAGCACCACATCCACCCCGCCAAGGTGACCCACGACAACATCGAGAACTTCCGCAAGCAGCTACAGATGCTGGGCTACTCCTTCGACTGGGACCGGGAGGTGGACACCACCGACCCCAGCTACTACAAGTGGACCCAGTGGATCTTCCTCCAGATGTTCAAGAAGGGGCTGGCCTACAAGGCTTCCATGCCCGTCAACTGGTGCACCAGCTGCAAGATCGTCCTGGCCAATGAGGAGGTCGTGGACGGTGTGTGCGAACGCTGCGGCGGCGAGGTCATCCGCAAGGAAAAGAGCCAGTGGATGCTGGCCATCACCAAGTACGCCGACCGGCTCATCGACGACCTGGACGACCTGGACTTCATCGAGCGGGTGAAGATCCAGCAGAAGAATTGGATCGGCCGGTCCGAGGGCACGGAGGTGGACTTCACCGCCACCAACGGCGACAAGCTGACGGTCTACACCACCCGGTGCGACACGCTGTTCGGCGTGACCTATATGGTCATCTCCCCGGAGCATCCCTATCTCCAGCAGTGGAAGGACCAGATCCAGAACTGGGATGCTGTGGCCGCCTATATCGAGGAGGCCGCCCGCAAGTCCGACTTTGAGCGGGGCGAGCTGAACAAGGAAAAGACCGGCGTCCGGCTGGAGGGCATCGAGGCCGTCAACCCCGCCAGCGGCAAGCACGTGCCCCTGTTCGTCTCCGACTACGTGCTGATGGGCTACGGCACCGGCATCGTCATGGGCGTGCCGGGCCACGACCAGCGCGACTGGGAGTTCGCCACCAAGTTCGGCCTGCCCATCGTGGAGGTGGTCCAGGGCGGAGACATCACCAAGGAGGCCTTCACCCTGAAGGACGACACCGGCATCATGGTGAACTCCGGCTTCCTGGACGGCCTCACCGTGAAAGAGGCAATTCCCACCATGAAGAAGTGGGTGACGGAGCAGGGCATCGGCCGTCCCAAGACCAACTTCAAGCTCCGTGACTGGGTGTTCAGCCGCCAGCGCTACTGGGGCGAGCCGATCCCCCTGGTGAAGTGCGAGAAGTGCGGCTGGGTGCCCCTGCCGGAGGAGCAGCTGCCCCTGCTGCTGCCGGAGGTGGACTCCTATGAGGTCACCGACACCGGCGAGAGCCCCCTCAGCAAGATGACGGACTGGGTGAATACCACCTGCCCCAAGTGCGGCGGCCCCGCCCAGCGGGAAACCGACACCATGCCCCAGTGGGCCGGCTCCAGCTGGTACTTCCTGCGGTATATGGATCCCCACAACGACAAGGCATTCGCCTCCAAGGAGGCCCTGGACTACTGGTCTCCTGTGGACTGGTACAACGGCGGCATGGAGCACACCACGCTGCATCTGCTGTACTCCCGGTTCTGGCATAAGTTCCTCTATGACATCGGCGCCGTACCCACCAAGGAGCCTTACGCCAAGCGCACCAGCCACGGCATGATCCTGGGCGAGGGCGGCGAGAAGATGTCCAAGTCCCGGGGCAACGTGGTGAACCCCAATGACATCGTGGCCCAGTACGGCGCCGACACCATGCGCCTCTATATCATGTTCATCGGCGACTTTGAGAAGGCCGCAACCTGGTCCAACGACGCGGTGAAGGGCTCCAAGCGGTTCCTGGACCGGGTGTGGAATCTGGCGGAGAGCGCCTCCGACAGCTATGATGTGACCCCCGCCAACGAGGCCATCCTCCACAAGACCATCAAAAAGGTCACGGACGATATCGACACGTTGAAGATGAACACCGCCATCGCCGCTATGATGACCATGGTGAACGAGCTGAACGCCAACGGCTGCACCCGGGGCGACCTGAAGTATCTGCTCCTGCTGCTGAACCCCTTCGCCCCCCACATCACCGAGGAGCTGTGGGAGAACCTGGGCTTCGCCGCCCAGACGGGCAAGATGTGCTGCCAGGCGGAGTGGCCCGTGGCGGATGAGAGCAAGACCGTGGCCTCCACAGTGGAGCTGGCCGTCCAGGTAAACGGCAAGCTGAAGGGCACCATCTCCATGCCAACCGACAGTGAGGAGAAGGCCGTGGTGGATGCCGCCCTGGCGGTGGAGAAGGTCCGGAAGGCCACCGAAGGGATGCAGATCATCAAGACCATCCTGGTGAAGAACCGGCTGGTGAACCTGATCGTCAAGCCCGCGAAATAAGACTGCGCCCAGCGGTGCGTACAAGCGTTTTTGCCGGAGACAACAACCTTGGGGCGGACGGCCTGTGCCTGTCCAGCTGCATTCCGATGCGGGAGCCCCGCTGGACCGGGAACCGGCCGATGCATCTGGTGGGAGCATCCCAGTTCATCCCAATCACACCAAAAGGCCGGACGGGAAATCCCGTCCGGCCTGCGCTTCAGGCCCTGCCTGAGAAAGGAGAACCTATGAGCCGTCTGGATGAATTCCTGCGCCTGCTGTGCGGCAGGTTTGACAATACCCGGCAGCTGGAGGAGTTGCGGCGGAGCGGCGGCCCCGCCCTGCCGCTGGCAGAGCATGTCAACACCGTGTGCAACGACAAGATTGACGGCCTCCCCGCGGATTTTGCGGGAGCATTTGTGCTGGAGGAGAGCTATTACACCACGGAGGGAAAGACCCACGCCTCACCCCATCTGTTCCTCTTTACGGAGGAGGGGGAGGCGGTGAAGCTGACATCCTATCAGCTGCCCAAGGCGGCGGACGGCGGCGCGGCCACCTATGAGACGCTGCCGCCCCTGAAATGGGAGGATCTGGAGATCTCCGAGAAATTCACGCCTGCCCTCTATACGCTGCACGACGGCGTGTGGGAGGGGGGCAGCGTCAGCATGTTCTCCCCGGTGCTGAAGTTCACCCTGTATGAGCGATTCTCTCAGGAGTCCCTGGAGGTGGCGGAGACCATGGAGGTGAACGGAAAGCGGACGTTCGGGTACGATGTGCCCATCGTGTACCGGAGAGCGGCGGACTGATCTCCCGGGAGAAATGCTGATTTTCCGGAAAATCTCTTGACAACGGCCCGGAAGGTTTGTATAATACTTATGTTAAAGCCATAGATTATGGCCCTTAAAGTATCCTGGATTAAGCCGGATACCTCGGAGGGAGGGAAATATAGATGTCTGAGATCCATGTGAAGGACGGCGAGTCCATCGACAGCGCGCTGAAGCGTTTCAAGCGCAGCTGCGCCAAGGCCGGCGTCATCGCGGAAGTGCGGAAGAGAGAGCATTATGAGAGCCCCAGCGTCAAGCGCCGCAAGAAGTCTGAGGCCGCTCGCAAGAACAAGAAGCGCTATTATTGATCTGTCAAGGAAAAGTGCTGTGCCGAAAGGTACAGCACTTTTTATGTCCTCCGCCCGGGAAACAGCTTGGGCAGCAGATCCTGCACCTCCGGATACATCAGGAAGGCGGCGGCGAAGCCCATGTTCCCGCCGGTCCGCAGCTTCTGGGAAAGGGTGTCCGCGTCGTCGAAGAGGACGAAGTGCGTCTCGCCGTCCCGGGCATAGGTGAAATACCGGGCGCACAGGTCCTGGGAGAAGAAAACGGAGGGGGACTCTCGGTCCAGCAGGTCCTGGAGTTCCCGGCCGCCGAGAGGGCGGCCTTCGCCGCTTTGAGCCGGGAGGGTGAAGTCCATCCGCAGCCGCTGGACATCCAGGGCCAGACCGCCTGCCCTGTCCCGTCCGGCAGCGGCCTCCTGCAGGCGCTGGACAAAGTTCCCGCCGGAGATGGCGGTGCAGATCAGGGGAATGGCGCCTGACGCCGCGGCGTAGGACTCCGGCACATAAACGGGGCGGGGCGACAGGCGCCGGGCCAGCGTCTCCGCAAAGGCCAGCCGGTCCGGCGCAGGAGGCTGCTCGAAATCCAGCAGTACGCCGCCGTAGCTCCGCCGCCCGCACTCCCGCAGCGCGGCGGCCGACAGCCGCTCCGGGCTGGCGATAAAGGGCGCGCCCCGGTCTGTGACGGACAATAGCCCGCCCCGGGTCTGGAGCAGCAGGTTCTGCCGCAGGAGCGTGGAGTCCGGCCCGATACAGTAGGCCACATGGGCCAGGGAACAGCGGAAGCGGGAGGCCTCCTGGGCCTCGGCCGGCGTCACGGCCAGATAGATCTGCAAAATGAACTCCCCCTTGTGGAATCCCGTTGGGACTGGTATACTAAAAGGAGACTATGCAGAGAAGGAGCCGCTTATGCCGTTTTCCCTGACGCCCCGCTGGGTGTTCCAGCATTACAGCGAGATCACGCCGGACTGGCTGCGGCAGCAGGGGATCACCCTGCTGCTCAGCGACCTGGACTTCACATGGCCGCCAAGAAGACCCGTCGGCCGGATCAGTCCCTGCGGGACTGGATCGCCGCCCTCCGCAATGCGGGGATCGGTTTCATGATCGTCTCCAACAACCGCTCCGGCAGCCGGGTGACGGAGTTCTGCGCGGACCTGGGGGTGCCTTATCAGGGCCGTGCAGGAAAGCCCAGTCCCAGGGGCCTGGAGGCCGCCATGGCACGGGCTGGGGCGGACCGGGTCTGCACCGCCATGCTGGGGGACAAGCTGCTGACGGATATGCTGGCCGCCAACCGGGCCGGAGTCCTGCCTCTGATGGTGGAGCCAGTGGGCGGCGCCGTGACGGCATGGCAGAAGGTGCTCCACGCTCTCCAGGCCCCGTTTAAGGCTGTCTGCCGCCGCAAAATGGAAAAAAAGTCCTGAAAAATACTTGCATTACCGGACAACATAGGATAAAATAGCAGAGGAATTTTTGTAGAGATAGAGAGGCGGCCGGCTGGTCAGCTTTTCTTGAGATTTCAGAGGAGGATCATTTATGCCAACGATTACTGCCGGCGATTTCCGCAATGGTGTCACTTTTGAGAAGGACGGGAGCGTTTGCACCGTGGTGGAGTTCCAGCACGTGAAGCCCGGCAAGGGTGCCGCTTTCGTGCGCACCAAGTACAAGAACGTGATGACCGGCGCCATCCGTGAGGAGTCCTTCAACCCCAGCGCCAAGTTCGAGCAGGCCACTGTGGAGCGCAAGGATGCCGAGTATAGCTACAACGACGGCGACCTGTACTACTTTATGGATCCCGAGACCTACGACATGGTCCCGCTGAACCGGGACGTGCTGGGCGACGCCTTCCGCTTCGTGAAGGAGAACACCGTCTGCAAGCTGGTGAGCTACAAGGGCAGCGTGTTCACCGTGGAAGTGCCCAACTTCATGGACCTGGAGGTCACGGAGACCGAGCCCGGCCTGCGGGGCGACACCGCCACCAACGTGACCAAGCCCGCGACGCTGGAGACCGGTGCTGAGGTGAAGGTGCCTCTGTTCATCAACACGGGCGACAAGATCCAGATCGACACCCGCACTGGCGAGTATATCGGCCGCAGCAAGGAGTAAGTGAGGCAAGGGGGGGAAGCGTATTCCCCCCTTTTGTTCCTGAGAATGACTGCAACGCTGTTTGTAAAGGAAAGGAGCTGCTGTTATGGAGATTACGGAGAAGGTTGCGTATCTGAAGGGCCTGGCTGAAGGCATGGAACTGGACACCGAGAAGAAGGAGGGCAAGCTGCTTGCCGCCATCATCGACGTGCTGGACGACATCGCCCTGGAGATCGCGGATATGAAGGCGGACCAGGAGGAGCTGTACGACGGCCTGGACGCTGTCAGCGACGACCTGGAGGATGTGGAGGACGCCGTCTTCGGCGAGGATGACGAGGACGAAGAGGATGTATACGAGTATGAGGAGCCGGAGGAGGACGAGGACTGCTACGCCACCACCTGCCCCACCTGCGAGGAGACCATCTACTTCGACGAGTCCGTCTTGGAGGACGGCGAGGTCATCTGCCCCAACTGCGGCGAGAAGCTGGAGTTCGATCTGAACGGCCTGGAGGACGAGGACAAGCCCCAGGACGAGGAATAATCCCTATATGTGAGCGCAGGAGCCCGGTGCTGTGCACCGGGCTCCTGTTTGCATTTTCCGCTGCTACTCCACTGTAACGGCGAACCGGCAGCAGGTCCCGCCGCCCAGCACCGTCTCCACGGTCCGGACCGTGATGTGTCTTTCGGGCAGCAACTGTTCCAGAATATACAGCACACTCTGCCGGGAACATTCGCAGTGGGCGGCGTCGGCCGTCTCTCCCCGCCAGCACCTCAGGGCAGACGCATTTGGGATAACCCACCTCATAGAGGCGCCCGGGCTGGAGAACCTTGGCAAAAAAGCTCTCCGTGTCCCCGTATTTCCGGTACTGGGCGTCCAGGTCGCAGCCGCACGCCCGGAACTGCGCCGCCTGGACAGGCAGGACGGTCTCCCGCACACACCGGACAGCTTTCTCTCTGAAATCCATGTCTCTTTCTCCTGATTTTTCAATCATTCTCTCCGGCGGTTTCCTCCGGAACACCGATCCAGCAGGCAAAGTCCGTGGCCAGGAAGGCCTCCTGGGCCTGCCGCACCCCGGCGTCCAACCGAGAGACGCGGCCAAGGCCCGCCACCAGCGGATCAATGTACCGCAGCTTGGCGGGAATCCGGAACCAGAGTCCGTTCTCCGGCCTTTCCGCGCTCCGCTCCACCCGGCAGAAGCGCCGGAACCGGCGCCACCGGCGGGCGCTGGCCGGATCTGACTCCAGCTTTTGGATGACAAAAGACTCCGTCCGATACAGGTCATCCTCTGTCAAGACCTGCCGGTTCACGGCATCGCGCAGCAGGTCCGCCAGGGCCTGCATGGCGAAGCGGTCCTCGTCCGCCACATAGACCTGGGCGGTCTGGAGCGATGCCTGTGTGAAGGCGCAGGCGGTCTCCCGCGTGCGGAAGGCCAGCTCCGGCCGGCCGGACTCGTCCCGCCAGACGGTGAGATCTTCGTAGAATACACGGAGGGCGTCCGCCCCGGCGAAGCCGTAGCACCGCAGGTCCCCCAGCGTGTACTCCAGACGGTCGGCGGAGAGCTGAGGGGAATCATTGTCCGCGATGGGATAGCGGTGGTAATCCGCCACGTCTTCCGTGGTGAGGCCGTATTCTCTCAGCAGCGCCTGAAGCTCCGGCGAGGTCTCGATGAGTTCCGCCGTCCGTGCCTCGGTGGACTCCTGATGCAGGTGGTCCCCGTGGAGAAAATCCACCACATGGGCAAAGGCGGGTGTGGCCGCATCGTGGAGCAGTCCCGCCGCGCTTTGGCGGAGATCGCCGGTGAAGTGCCACACGATCAGCCCCACGCCCACGCTGTGGTCAAACCGGGAGTAGGGGGCCCACCCGGCAAAGTGGGGGAAGGACGTGTACTCGCACCCGCAGTTCATGCCCACCTGCCGCAGCCGGGCCATGGGCGGCGTCTCCGCCAGACGGCAGAGGAATTCCGGAATCTCCGGATGATACAGGGACCAATTTTCCGTCATGGCGCCCTCAGGCCTCCGGCTTTTTCTGCAGGCTGTACAGCCCCGCGCCGATGGCGGTGGCAAACGTGGCGTTTTCGGGAATGATATAGTGGATGCCGTACAGCTTTTCAAACAGCTGGAAATTCGTGACCGCCTGGGGCAGGGTGGTCATGGACCCGGTCAGCACCACGGTCTTGGAGTCACAGCACTGGCAGGCCAGCACCGTCATGGTGCCGATGGCCTGGAGCACCAGATTGACCACGCCGGCCGCCAGGTCCGCAGGAGTGGCGTCCTCCGCCAGATCGCCGAAGTTGGCGGCAGTCATATCCGGGTCCAGAGTGGGAGCGGAGTGGACCGTGATGTCCTTCATGGTCAGGTCTACATGGTCCAGATTGCCGCTCTCCGCCAGCTTTTTGATCTGGCCGAAGCGCTCCATTCCCACCAGCTTGTGGCAGAGCCCGCCCAGAGTGCCGCCGCCGATGCCGCTGCCGCACAGGTGGCGGATGCCGTCGGGGGACGCCCAGAGGAAAGCGGTGCCGGTGCCCATGCTGACCACCACGGCGGAGGACTGGCCCGACAGGGCCAGGGCTCCGGTGCCGCTGGCGGAGAACTCGCCCACTTTACAGGTGGGCAGACCGTAGATGTCGCCCTCCACATAAGAGGCGCCCACGCCGGTGAGCACAACCCGCCGCACATCCCGCAGGGAGAGCCGGTTGCTGGTGAGATAGTTGCCAAGGGCGCCATACAGGCTGGTCACCTGATCCTCCGCCCGGACCCGCAGCATGGAGATCACACTGCCGTCCGTCCGCAGACCCACGATTTTGGTGGTGGAGCCGCCGATGTCAATGCCTAAGATCACATCCATTGTGATGACTTCCTTTCAGCGGCAGACGGCCGCTTGGTTTTCGGTGGGGGCGCTTACTGGATGGCGCCTCCGCTGAGGTCAAACGACTTGGTGATATCCCGCCCCTGGCTGTCATAAAAGACAATCTCCTCTATGCTGATAGGACCTGTGGAGACGGTATCATCCACTGAGGTGCTCACCAGAAAGACGGGAGAGGCCGGAATGTCCAGCGCATAAGGCCCGTCGCCCTCCAGTGAAAAGACCGCCCGGGCGATGCGGCCGTCGCCGTTCCGCCCCTCGAAGAGCAGCATCTGCTCCCCGTCGGACTCCACCACTCCGTTGCGGAAGGAGCCGGTCCCGCGACCGGAGTGGTCGAATTTATACCGCCCGGTGAATCCTCTCGAGAGACACAGGTATCCCAACCGTCCATCCAGAACCAGAGGATAATAGGTGAGACGCCCCACAGTCACAGGCTGGTACAGCTCCAACTGGTCCGCCTCGCAGGGAACGGACTTGCCCCGGTTGAACCATTGGAGCGCAGCCGGTTCCAGCCCATTGAGGCCCGCATCCAGAGGAAATGAGCGGTGGTATGCAGTGAGGCCGGTCAGGATGCACAGAACGGCCGCCGCGGAGAAGAAGAGAGCACACTTTTTCACGAGAAAACCCTCCAGTCCGCTGTGTACCGGAAAATGTGCGGTTCAATCTTTCCCCATCATAGGGGAGGGCGGAGTTGTTGTCAAGACGATTGATAAAAGATTGACAACAAATTCGGAAAAAGCATTGCTTTTCCTGGGGGAACCGCTTATAATTCAAGGGAATAACAACCCCGGACAGACCGCCTCCAGCGGTGTGGGGGCCTGAAACTTCATGGAAGGATCTGTGCCGGCGGCACAGGGGAAACGGTTATGAAAACGGAAGAGAAACTCAATCTGACGATGCTCTGCGATTTTTATGAGCTGACTATGGGCAACGGCTATTTCCGGGCAGGGCTCCAGGATCGGATCACCTATTTCGATGTGTTTTTCCGCAACGTGCCGGACAACGGCGGGTTCGCGGTCTGCGCGGGTCTGGAACAGTTGGTCCAGTATATTCAGAACCTGCACTTCGACGAGGAGGACATCGCCTTCCTGCGGGACAAGCACCTGTTCTCCGAGGATTTCTTGAGCTACCTGCGGGACTTCCGTTTCACAGGCGACATCTGGGCGGTGCCGGAGGGGACGCCTATCTTCCCCCCGGGAGCCGGTGGTGACGGTCCGGGCGCCGGCCATCCAGGCCCAGCTGATCGAGACCTTCACCCTGCTGACCATCAACCACCAGAGCCTGATCGCCACCAAGGCCAACCGGATCGTCCGGGCGGCCCAGGGGCGAACGGTGCTGGAGTTCGGCTCCCGCCGGGCCCAGGGCACGGACGGCGCCATCTCCGGAGCCCGGGCGGCTTATATCGGCGGCTGCGCAGGCACCGCCTGCACGATCTCCGACCAGCTGTACGGCGTACCTGCCTGCGGCACCATGGCCCATTCCTGGGTCCAGATGTTCGACAGCCAGTATGAGGCATTCAAGACCTACTGCCAGATCTATCCCCACAATGCCACGCTGTTGGTGGATACCTACAATGTGCTCAAGTCCGGTGTGCCGGATGCCATCCGGGCCTTTGATGAGGTGCTGAAGCCCCTGGGCATCCGCAAGTGCGGCATCCGTCTGGACTCCGGCGACATGGCCTATCTGACCCAGGAGGCCCGCCGCAAGCTGGACGCCGCCGGCTGGACCGAGTGCCAGATCTCCGCCTCCAACTCCCTGGACGAGTATATTATTCAGGACCTGCTGCTGCAGGGCGCCAAGATCGATGTGTTCGGTGTGGGTGAGCGGATGATCACTGCCCGCAGCGAGCCGGTGTTCGGCGGTGTGTACAAGCTGGCGGCTGTGGAAGATGGAGACGGGAAGATCATCCCCAAGATCAAGGTCAGCGAAAACCTGGACAAGATCACCATTCCCCACTTCAAGAAGACCTATCGGATCTTTGACAACGCCACCGGCAAGGCGGAGGCGGACTACATCACCGTCTGGGACGAGACGGTGGACGAGAGCGCCCCACTGGAGCTCTTCGATCCCAGGGCTACCTGGAAGCGCAAGACCTATACGAACTTTACCGCAAAGCCCCTTCAGGTCCCGGTCTTTCAGGGAGGAGAGCTGGTCTATCAGCTGCCCGCCCTGCCGGAGATCCAGGCCTACTGCCGTGCCCAGGTGGATACCCTGTGGGACACGGTGAAGCGGTTCGAGAACCCTCACACCTACTATGTGGATCTGAGTCAGAAGCTGTTCGACATCAAGCAGGATCTGCTCTGCCGGAGCAGATGACCCAACAGCCCCGCCCTCCGGCGGGGCTGTTTGTTCACAGAATATTGGTTGCGGAGTGCTGGGTATTTCGGTATAATAATAAGATAAGCGGTCGAAGCTGAGAGAGAAGGAGGTGGACCGCACCATGCGAAAAAGAAGTCTGCCCCAGCCGGAAGAGCGGACGGAACGGCGGATCTCCGCCGCCACCAGCCTGTCCATCTGCGCACTGACGGTGATTGCCCAGATCGTGCTGACGCTGGCGCTGACCCAGTTGCTGGCGGAAAAGATCAGCTACGTCTATTTCATTCTGGAGCTGGCTGGCGCCGTGGTGGCGATCTGGGTGTATCTGCGCCCCGGCAGCCCCTCCTATAAGCTGGTGTGGATGTGCCTGCTGCTGGCCCTGCCGGTGGCCGGTATGATTCTTTTCCTTCTGTGGGGCGGGAGCCATCAGGCCAAAAGCCTGAGTCTGCGGAAGGTCGCCCCTCCGGTGGAGCGGGAGAGCGCCCGCCAGGCCAGCGCCGCCAATGTGGCCCACCTGAGCCGCCGCTCCCCGGCCTGGGGACGGCTGGCCTCCTATTTGCAGTCGCGGGACTTCCTGCTGTACGGCGGCTCACAGGCCCGGTATTTCGCGGAGGGAGCCGATTTCTTCGATGACCTGGTGCTCCACCTCCAGAGAGCGGAGATCTACATCTTCCTGGAGTATTACATCCTGGCGGAGGGCCAGATCTGGGACCGGATCTTCCATGTGCTGCGGGAGCGGGCCGCCGCCGGTGTGGAGGTGCGGATCATCTTCGACGACTTCGGCAACCTCACCCGCTTTTCCGACGCCTCCCTCCAGGCCCTGCAGGACGCTGGCGTGGAGGTGGAGGTCTTCAATCCAGTCCACCGCTACGTGAATCGGATTTACTTCAACTACCGGGACCACCGGAAGATCGCCGTCATTGACGGGGTGCACGCCTACACCGGAGGCATCAATATTGCCGATGAATACGCCAACCTCTTTGTCCGGTTCGGCCACTGGAAAGATACCGGCGTCCGGATCGACGGTGCCGGGGCCTGGGGCTTTGCCTCCCAGTTCATTCAGATGTGGAAGATGATCGGCCGCTCCCTGCCCAATGAGGACGACTACTACCGTCCCCGGGTGGAGATCGAGGGCACCGGCTGGTGCCAGCCCTTCACGGACGGTCCGCTGAACAATCCGGACAATCCCATCGAGGACACCTACCTCCAGCTGATCGCCTCCGCCCAGAAGATGCTGTATATCACCACGCCCTATTACGCGGTGGAGGAGTCCATGCAGAAGGCCCTGTGCATCGCAGCCGACGCCGGGGTGGATGTGCGGCTGATGGTCCCCGCTATCCCGGACAAGAAATATGTCTATATGGTGGCGGAGACCTACTGGGGTGAGCTGCTGGCCCACGGCGTCAAGATTTACCGCTATACCCCCGGCTTCGTCCACGCCAAGAGCGTCATGGTAGACCGGGAGGTGGCCCTGGTGGGCAGCACCAACATGGACTACCGGACGTTCCAGCTGCACTACGAATGCGCCGTGCTCCTCTATCACATGCCCGCGGTGGAAGACCTGCTGGAGGATATGGACCGGATGGTGGCCCAGAGCGCGCCCTATACGCTGGCGGAGTGGAATCAGCGGTCTTGGCTGCGCAAAATGTGCGCCTCTCTGCTGCGGCTGGTGGCTATCTGGTTCTGACGCGGCCGCTCTCATTTTGCTTTAGGAGGTCCCCATGTCCCGCGAATTGACACCACAGGAGGCTGCGGAGCGCAGCCTCATCAAAAAATACCGCAAGGAGCTCTGGAACCCCTTCATTGCCGCCGTCAAGCGGTATGAGCTGATCGCTCCCGGAGACCGGATCGCCGTCTGTATCTCCGGCGGGAAAGGACTCCATGGTGCTGGCCAAGCTGATGCAGGAGCTCCAGCGCCACACAGAACAGCCCTTTGAGCTGGTTTTTCTGGTGATGGATCCGGGCTACGCCCCGGCCAACCGGGCGCTGATCGAGGAGAACGCTGCCCGCCTGGGCATCCCCATCACCGTGTTCCGGAGCGATATTTTCGACGTTGCCTATCAGGTGGAGAAGAACCCCTGCTACTTATGCGCCCGGATGCGCCGGGGCTTTCTGTACAGCAAGGCTCAGGAGCTGGGCTGCAACAAGATCGCTCTGGGGCACCATCTCTCCGACGTGCTGGAGACCACGCTGCTGGGCCTGTTTTACGGTGCCCAGCTCCAGACCATGCCCCCCAAGCTCCGCAGCAGAAATTTCCCAGGCATGGAATTGATCCGTCCGCTGTATTGTGTCCATGAGGACGCCATCATTGCCTGGAAGAACTACAATGGGTTGCGGTTTCTCCAGTGCGCCTGCCGCTTCACAGAGGAGCGGGACGGTGCGGCCAACGGTGTGGGCGAGAGCAAGCGGCAGGAGATGAAGCTCCTGCTGCGGGAGCTGAAAAAGACCAATCCAAATATTGAGAAGAGCATGTTCCGGGCCATCCACGGCGTCCAGCTGGACACATTTCCGGGCTTCAAATTCCGGGGCAGGGCGTTCGCGTTTCCGGAGGCCTACAACCTGCGGGGCGCCTCCTCTGCGGAGGATGAAGCGGCGCTTTGATACAGAGGAGGTGCGCAGATGAATTACTATCGCTGTGAGAACCCGGACTGCGGGTTTCTGGCAGAGGAGGAACCGGATGTCTGCCCCCAGTGCGGGGGCACCTTTTTCCTCTCTGTGGACGAAGAGGAGCTGACGGGGCCCGACTGGGTGCAGCTGGGCAACCGGGCCGTGGATGAGGAGCGGCCGACGGACGCGCTGGCCTGCTACCAACAGGCGGCGGCCCTGGATGATATGCTGGGTGTGACGAACCTGGGGTGGTGCCTGGAGGCGGGGATCGGCGTGCCTGCAGACCCCCGGCAGGCGGTGGTGCTGTATGCCCAGGCCGCCGCCCGGGACTATATGCCCGCTCTGACGAACCTGGGGTACTGCTATGCCCATGGCATCGGTGTGGCGCGGGATGATTCCAAAGCGGTGGAGTGCTTCCGAAAGGGGGCGGAAAACGGCTTTCCCAGGGCCCAGTTCCTGCTGGGGGAGGCATATTCCCGCGGCCTGGGAGTGGAGCAGAGCGACGAGGAGGCCGCCCGCTGGTATCAGTCCGCCGCGTGGCTGGGTTATCCCGCGGCGCAGACAGAACTGGGGCGCTGCCTGGAGTTCGGCACCGGCCTGCCCCAGAGTATCGAGCAGGCGGTGAAATGGTACCGCGCTGCGGCGGAGAACGGCAACGCGCCGGGCCAATGCTGCCTGGGGTTCTTGTATGAGAGCGGCCAGGGCGTGGAGCAGAACTGGGAGGAGGCGGTGCGGTGGTACCGCGCTGCTGCGGAGCAGGACTATCCCCGGGCCTTGTGCAACCTGGCTTGGTGCTATGAGCATAGCAAGGGCGTGGAGCAGGACTACCCGGAGGCGGCCCGGCTGTATCTCCGCGCTGCGGAGCAGGACTATCCTCGGGGACAGCTGTGTATGGGCTTCTGCTGTGAGCGGGGCCGGGGTGTCCCGCTGGATCCGTCGGCTGCCGCGGATTGGTACCGGAAGGCGGCCGAGCAGGAGGACGAGGACGCCCAGTGCTGCCTGGGGTTTCTGTACGAGAGCGGCCAGGGGGTGGAGCAGAGCTGGGAGGAGGCGGTACGGTGGTACCGTGCCGCCGCGGAACAGGGCCTGCCCCGTGCCCAGTGCAATCTGGCATGGTGCTATGAATACGGCAAGGGCGTCCCCCAGGATTTGGAAGAGAGCTACCGTCTGTACCGGAAAGCGGCCGAGCAGGGGGATGCCAGAGGACTTTTCTGCGTGGCCCGCTGCTTTGACTATGGCCGCGGTGTGACGCAGAACAGCACGGAGGCAGTGGCCTGGTATCAAAAAGCGGCGGACGCGGGCTCCGCGGCGGCCATGTGCGACCTGGGCGTGTGCTATGAACGCGGTGAGGGCGTGGAGCGGGACCTGAGCAGGGCTGTGAGCCTGTATCGCCAGGCAGCCGAGGCGGGCAATGCCGCCGGGCAGTGCAATCTGGGATTCCTGTATGAGAGCGGCGAGGGCGTGGAGCAGAGCTGGGAGGAGGCGGTGCGGTGGTACCGCGCTGCTGCGGAGCAGGGGATGCCCCGTGCCCAGTGCAACCTGGCCTGGTGCTATGAGTACGGCAAGGGCGTGGAGCAGAACTGGAAGCGGGCTGTCCACTGGTACCGACAGGCGGCGGACCAGGAGGACCCCCGGGGGATGTTCTGCATGGGCATCTGCTGCAAATACGGCCGCGGCGTGGAACAGAACTGGGAAGAGGCGGTCCAATGGTACCGCAGAGCGGTGGATGCCGGTTCCGCGGCGGCCATGTGCAACCTGGGCGTGTGCTACGAGCGGGGCGAAGGCGTGGAGCGGGACGCCGCGGAGGCAGCCCGGCTGTACCGACAGGCGGCGGAGCGGGAGGACGCGGCCGCCCAGTGCAACCTGGGATATCTGTATGAGACCGGAGAGGGTGTAGAACAGAACTGGCAAGAGGCTGTCCGCTGGTATCAGGCGGCGGCGGAGCAGGGCTACCCCCGTGCCCAGTGCAACCTGGGCGTCTGCTGGGAGTTCGGCCACGGCGTGGCGAAGGACCCGGCCAAGGCAGCCGATTTGTACCGGCAGGCTGCAGAGGGCGGCGACCGGGTGGCAGCCTGCAACCTGGGATATCTGTACGAGACCGGTGTCGGCGTGGCCCAGAGCTGGGCAGATGCGGTGAAGTGGTACCGCCAGGCAGTGGAGGAGTCCGAGCCCCGTGCCCAGTATAATCTGGCCTGGTGCTATGAGCACGGCAAAGGCGTGCCCCGGGATCTGAGGCAGGCGAGAGAACTCTATCAGGCCGCAGCGAAGCAAGGGTATGCGGGCGCCCAGGAGGCAGCGGACCGTATGGAGAAAGATGGGAGCAGGCGACGGGGCGGCGGATTCCTCCGGGGCTTTCTGGACGGCCTGCGGGGCCAGTGAACGGTCTTACATAGTGGCGGGCGCGGGATCGGGATTCCGCGCCCGCTTGAAAAAACATGTGGAAAAAAATAAAAAAGGGGGTTGACAAAATCACGCTTTTCTGTATAATAATATCTGTTCGCTGCGGAGTGAACACAACTTCATAGCGGGTTTGTGTAAGGGTAGCACAGCAGACTCTGACTCTGTATGTGAGGGTTCGAATCCTTCACCCGCTGCCAGATGAGAAAGCCTCGGAACTGCAATGGTTCCGAGGTTTTCTTTGCTCTCTCAGCGTGTTTGCTGAATTTTAAGACATCTGTTTTGGGCGCCTATGAATGCCTTTCGCGCTGTGCGCAATGAAAGAACAGGAAACTGTACCCACGCTGCCGCACATAAAGCCGCTCCTGCGGTTGAGAAGCACCCGGAGTATGAGAAGGTGGACCTGCTGAACCGGATGGTGGAGCCGGAGCGGATGTTCACCTTCCGGGTCTCCTGGGAGGACGATCAGGGCCAGTGGCACACGAACATCGGCTACCGGTGCCAGTTCAACGGCGCGCTGGGGCCCTACAAGGGCGGCCTGCGGTTCCAGGCCAACGTGTATATCCCGGCATCATCAAATTCCTGGGCTTTGAGCAGATCTTCAAGAACTCTCTGACGGGTCTGCCCATCGGCGGCGGCAAGGGCGGCGCGGACTTCGACCCGGCGGGGAAGTCGGACGCGGAGATCATGCGGTTCTGCCAGGCGTACATGCAGGCGCTGTACCGGTACATCGGGCCGGACGTGGACGTGCCCGCCGGGGACATGGGCGTGGGCGGCCGGGAGATCGGGTATCTCTTCGGCGAGTACCGGCGGCTGAAGGGGGCCTGGGAGAACGGTGTGCTGACGGGCAAGGGGTTCTCTTACGGCGGCAGCCTGATCCGGCCGGAGGCCACGGGCTACGGCGCGGTATACTATCTCCAGAACGTGCTGGAGCACGAGGGGGAGCGGATCGCGGGCAAGACCATCGCCTGCGCGGGCTTCGGCAACGTGACCTGGGGCATCTGTAAGAAGGCAACGCAGCTGGGGGCCAAGGTGGTGACATTGTCCGGCCCGGACGGATATATCTATGATCCGGACGGCGTAGCCACGGAGGAGAAGATCGCGTATCTGGTGGAGATGCGCTCCAGCGGCCGCAACCGGGTACAGGACTACGCGGAGAAGTTCGGCGTGGAGTTCTTCCCCGGTGAGAAGCCCTGGGGCGTGAAGGCGGATGTGGTGATGCCCTCGGCCATGCAGAACGACGTGCACATGGAGCAGGCGAAGCAGATCGCGGCCAACGGCGTGAAGTACTACATTGAGGTGGCGAACATGCCCACCACCAACGACGCGCTGCGGTTCTTGATGGAGCAGCCCGGGATGATCGTGGCGCCCAGCAAGGCGGTGAACGCAGGCGGCGTGGCCACCAGCGCACTGGAGATGGCGCAGAACAGCGAGCGGCTGGTGTGGACGGCGGAAGAGGTGGACGCGCAGCTGCACCGGATCATGAACACCATCTACCAGATGAGCGTGGACGCGGCCGCGGAGTACGGCTTGGGCTACAACCTGGTGGCAGGCGCCAACATCGCCGGCTTCAAGCGGGTGGCTGAGGCCATGATGGAGCAGGGCGTATTCGCCAAGGGCCGGCACATCATCAAGGTATGCACCGGCACGGCCTGCCACGTGCGCAAATCCGGACCCATTTATGACAGCCTGCGGGACGCTTTGGGTCTGACCGGAAAGCGGAAGACCTCCGCGGACGGCCTGTTTACCCTGGAGACCGTGGCCTGCTTGGGCGCTTGCGGACTGGCACCGGTCATGACCATTGACGGAGAGGTCCACGCCAAGATGACGCCGGAAGATGCGCTGGCGCTGGTGGAGGATATCCGCAGAAAGGAGGCGGCCACCGCATGAGACAGGTAAAGATGACGCGGGACAGCTTCCACGTGTTCCAGGCCAACGCCCGCAACGCCCTGAAGCAGAGCGAGCAGGTGCCCTCTATCCTGATCTGCGCCGGCACCGGCTGCATCGCCGGCGGCGCCATGAAGATCTATGACAATTTGAAGACGGAGTGTGAAAAACGGGGTCTGCCGGTCTACGTGGGCCTCAAACACGACACGGACGCGGAGAAGAGCCTCCATGTAAAGATGAGCGGCTGCCACGGCTTCTGCGAGATGGGGCCTCTGGTCCACATCGAGCCTATGGGCGTCATGTACATCCATGTGAAGCCGGAGGACTGCCATGAGATTCTAGAGAAGACCGTGCTGGGCGGCGAGATCATCGACCGGCTGGTGTATCACCTGGACGGCGTAGCCTACCCCCGGCAGGAGGACATCCCCTTCTACAAGAAGCAGCATCGGGTGGTGCTGGAGAATTGCGGCAGCAGCGATGCCGAGGACATTGAGGAGTACATCGCCAAGGGCGGTTACGCCGGTTTTGAAAAGGCCCTCTTTGAGATGACGGATGAGGAGATCTGCCGGTCCATCATCGACTCCGGCCTCCGGGGCCGCGGAGGTGGAGGCTTCCCCGCGGGCCAGAAGTGGGACGGTGCCCGGAAACAGAAGTCAGAGAAAAAATACATCGTCTGCAACGGCGACGAGGGCGATCCCGGTGCGTTCATGGACCGCTCCATTATGGAGGGTAACCCCCACAGCGTGCTGGAGGGCATGATGATCGCCGGCCGCGCCGTGGGCAGCGACGAGGGGTATATTTATGTCCGGGCGGAGTATCCGCTGGCCGTGAGCCGGCTGAAAGCGGCCATTGCCAAGGCGGAGGAGTACGGTCTTCTGGGCGATCACGTCATGGGCACAGACTTCTCCTTCCGGATCCATGTAAACATGGGCGCCGGCGCCTTCGTCTGCGGCGAGGGCAGTGCCCTGACAGCTTCCATCGAGGGCAACCGGGGCATGCCTCGGGTCAAGCCGCCCCGGACCATCGAGCACGGTCTCTGGGCCGAGCCCACGGTGCTGAACAATGTGGAGACTTTTGCCAACGTGCCCCTCATCATCCGCAAGGGCGTGGACTGGTACCGCTCCATCGGCACCAAGACCAGCCCCGGCACCAAGGCCTTCGCGCTGACAGGCAACGTGGTGAATACCGGCCTCATTGAGGTACCCATGGGAACCACTATCCGGGAGGTGGTGTTTGACATCGGCGGCGGCATCCGGGGCGGCAAGAAGTTCAAGGCCGTTCAGATCGGCGGCCCCTCCGGCGGCGCCACCACCGCCAGCCGCGAGCACCTGGACCTGCCCCTGGACTTTGACTGTCTGAAGAGCATCGGCGCCATGATCGGCTCCGGCGGCTTGGTGGTCATGGACGAGGACACCTGCATGGTGGAGACGGCCCGGTTCTTCATGGAGTTTACACAGAAGGAGTCCTGCGGCAAGTGCGTCCCCTGCCGGGAGGGCACCAAGCGGATGCTGGAGATCCTGGACCGGATCATCGACAACAAGGGCACACTGGAGGATCTGGACCTGCTGGAGGAACTGGCGGACACCATCAGTAAGACAGCCCTGTGCGGCCTGGGGCAGAGCGCCTGCAAGCCCGTCCAGAGCACGCTGAAGTATTTCCGGGATGAATATCTGGCCCATGTAGTGGACCACCACTGTCCCATCTGCAACAAGGAAAAACCCCACCCCACCATCGACCCGGAGAAATGCAAGGGCTGCGGCAAGTGCCGGAAGAACTGCCCCATGGAGGCCATCACCGGCGCGGCCAAGCAGGTCCACGTCATCGATCCGGAGAAGTGCATCAACTGCGGCGCCTGTGTGACCAATTGTCCCTTCGGCGCCATCGCGGCCAGTAAGTGAGGAGGGGAGTACCATGGCAAAGGGAATTATGTACATTGACGGCCAGCGGGTGCCCTTCGACGGGGAGAAAAACGTCCTGGCTGTGATCCGGAAGGCCGGCATCGATATGCCCACCTTCTGCTATTATTCGGAACTGTCTGTTTACGGTGCCTGCCGGATGTGCGTGGTGGAGGACGAGCGGGGCAAGATCGACGCCTCCTGCTCCATGGAGCCCCGGGATGGCATGGTGATCCGCACCAATACCGCCCGGCTCTTAAAGCACCGGCGGATGATCCTGGAGCTGATGCTGTCCTCTCACTGCCGGGACTGCACCACCTGCGAAAAGAATGGCAGCTGCCGCCTGCAGGAGCTGGCCCTGCGCTTCGGCGTGCGGCACGTCCGCTTCAAGGACACCCGGCCCCACTATGAGATCGACACCTCCTCTCCGGCCATCGTCCGGGATCCCAACAAGTGCATCCTCTGCGGCGACTGCATCCGGGTGTGCGACGAGATGCAGGGCATGGGTATCCTGAACTTCGCCCACCGGGGCAGCGACCTGGTGGTGTGCCCGGCCTTTGACCGCAAGCTTGGAGAGACCAACTGCATCAGCTGCGGCCAGTGCGCAGCCGCCTGCCCCACCGGCGCCATCACCATCTTTAACGAGATCGGCCGGGGGTGGCGGGCCCTCCACGACCCGAAGAAGCGGGTGGTGTTCCAGATCGCCCCGGCGGTCCGGGTGGCGGTGGGCGAGGCCTTCGGCCTGGAGCCCGGCGTCAATGCCATCAACAAGCTGGTGTCCGCCCTGAAGATGATGGGCGCCGACGAGGTGTACGACACCACCTTTGGCGCAGACCTGACCGTCATGGAGGAGGCGGACGAGTTCCTGGAGCGGCTGAAAAAAGGCGGCCCCTTCCCCATGTTCACCAGCTGCTGCCCGGCATGGGTGAAGTATGTGGAGGAGGAGCGGCCCCACTTCCTGAAGAACATCTCCACCTGCAAGTCTCCCATGGAGATGTTCGCGGCGGTGCTGAAGGATCAGTACGCCAGGAAGGACGAAGAGGACGGCCGCACCACCTACCACATCGCCATCATGCCCTGTACCGCCAAGAAAATGGAGGCCAAGCGGCCGGAGTTCCAGCATGACGGAAAACCGGATGTGGATCTGGTGCTGACTACGCAGGAGATCATCATGATGATCAAGGAGTCCGGCATCCGTTTCGCAGAGCTGGAGGGGGAGTCCCCGGACCTGCCCTTCGGCATGGGCACCGGGGCGGCCACCATCTTCGGCACCACCGGCGGCGTGGCGGAGGCCGTGGCCCGGCGGGTAGTGGAGGACAAGTCCAAGAACACCCTGCAGGCCATCCAGTTCTCCGGCATCCGGGGCAGCGAGACCATCCGGGCGGTGACGCTGCCGGTGGGGGACCGGGCGCTGCGGATCGCGGTGGTCCACGGCCTGGTGAACGCACAGAAGCTGCTGGACGATATCGAGAGCGGTCAGGAGTACTTCGACCTGGTGGAAGTCATGACCTGCAAGACCGGCTGCGTAGGCGGCGCTGGCCAGCCCTACGGGCTGATCCCGGTGAAGCAGCAGCGGGCAGAGGGCCTCTATGAGGCGGACCGCACCGCCCTCATCAAGCGGTCTGAGCGGAACCCCATCGTTACAAAGCTCCTGGAGGGAGCGATGAAGGGCCGCACCCATCAGCTGCTCCATGTGGAGTACAAGCGTCCGGACAAGGCGTAAGGATATCTTCCAAAGGGAAGCCCCTCCCAGGCGGGAGGGGCTTCCGCCCGGTACGGCGGCTTCCCCCGGCGGAAGCCGAAAAATTTTCCTTGCGTTTCGAGCGGAATTTGGGTATCGTAGAGAAAGAGCGCGAAGGGAGGATGCAGCATGATCCTGATGGCCTGTGTGGACGGCCGGAACGGCATGGCCTTCAACTGCCGCCGGCAGAGCCGGGACCGGGCGGTGCGGGCGGACCTGCTGGCAGAGGTCGGGGAGGCCTGCCTCTGGGTGAGTGGGGCCACGGCTCGCCAGTTCCCGGCGGAGGAGCAGAGCCGCCTTTGTGTGGACGAGTCGTTTTTGGAAAAGGCGGGGCCGGGGGAGCCCTGCTTTGTGGAGGACCGCTCTGTGGCGCCCTTTGCCGGGCGTGTGGAGCGGGTGGTGCTGTACCGCTGGGACCGGGCCTATCCGGCGGACCTTTACTGGGACCTGTCCCTGGAGGGCTGGACTCTGGCCCGGCGGGAGGAGTTCCCCGGCTTCTCCCACGAGATCATTACAAAGGAAGTCTATATCCCATGAATCGAACCCGCATTTCCCTGACGGCGGCGCTGCTGTCCTTGTGCCTGCTCCTCTCCGGCTGCATGATGCCCCCGGCGGAGGGCACCGTCACCTCCTTTTCTCTGGAGGATATTCCCGCCTGGTCCGGGGAGCCCTACGTGGCCGTCGATGGCAACCAGCCGGATTTTCCGGAGGAGGACATGACCTCTGTGTCCTTTGAGACGTACAGTGAGTTGGACACTCTGGGCCGCTGCGGCGTAGCCTATGCCAACGTGGGACAGGATCTGATGCCCACAGAGGACCGGGAGAGCATCAGTTCCGTCACACCCTCCGGCTGGATCAACCGGGAGTACGACGGGGAGTACCTGTACAACCGCTGTCACCTGATCGGCTTTCAGCTCACCGGAGAGAACGCCAACGAGGAAAATCTCATCACCGGCACCCGCTATATGAATGTGGACGGGATGCTGCCCTTTGAAAATCTGGTGGCGGACTATGTAAAGGAGACGGACAACCACGTCCTCTACCGGGTGACCCCGGTGTTCGAGGGTCAGAACCTGGTAGCCAGCGGTGTCCAGATGGAGGCTTGGTCTGTGGAGGACGAGGGGGAAGGCGTCTGCTTCAATGTCTATGTGTACAACGTCCAGCCCGGCATCACCATCGACTACGCCACCGGCGAGAGCTGGCAGGAGGGAGCGGAGCCGCAAAGCGGCGAGACCACGTACATCCTCAATACCAACAGCCACAAATTTCACGACCCGGACTGTTCCAGCGTGTCCGGCATGAGCACCGCCAACCGGCAGGAGTATACCGGCAGCCGGGAGGATCTGATCGCCCAGGGCTATACGCCCTGTGGCCAATGCAACCCATAAGCCGAAGCCGCCCGGGGATTCGCCCCGGGCGGCTTTTTCAAATGTTCAACAGCAGCAGTTCACCGGCCGGACACAGTCGGCGGTGATCTGGGGCGGACAGCTCCGGGTCATGGCGCCGCTGAACTCGATGCAGACCTGCTGGCCCACCCGGAAGCAGCAGGCGTTGTCTGTATGGACTAGGACCTGCTGGCAGTTCTCGTGGTCGCAGACGCACAGTTCGCAGGGGCAGACCCGCAGGACGGTGGCGCACATGGTGACTGCGCTGGAAGTGCTTTCCATTTCAATTGCCTCCTCGACTCGTGATACACTTCATTCTATTCCCGGCGGAGGAAAGGGTGCCGGGGCAGGGAGCCGCCGGGGTTGTGCTTTCCTGCCGGACGTGGTAGAATAGCCGCAGAGCGGCGATTTCGCATTTCACCTGCGCCGGGTTCCCCACACCTGTGAGAGGCCTGCAAAGCAAACGGACCCGGACCGCGACCCCAGCCTGAAAAGGAGCTGTGTCATGTACGACGAACTGACGGAAGTGGACATCAAAAAGATGCAGGAGGAGATCAACTACCGGACCCGGGTCCTGCGTCCTCAGCTGATCGAGGAGGTGCAGACGGCCCGGGCCTTCGGCGACCTCAGCGAGAACTACGAGTACAAGTGCGCCAAGCAGGCCAAGAACCGCAACGACAGCCGCATCCGCTACCTGGAGCGGATGATCCGCACTGCCAAGGTCATCGAGGTGAAGGACCAGGGTGACCGGGCGGGATTGTTCGACAAGGTCACGATCTACAACGAGCTGGCGAAGCAGGAGATGACGCTGCAGATCGTCACCACCTTGCGGCAGGATGCCTTAAAGGGCCTCATCAGCAAGGAGTCCCCTGTGGGAAAGGCTCTGCTGGGCCGTCAGGTGGGAGACCGGATCCAGGTGGAGGTGAGTCCGGAGGTGAAATACTGGGTGGAGATCCGGGCCATCGAGAAGGGCCGGGACGACGAGAGCCTGGAGATCAGCAGCTACTGAGCAGACAGATCAAAAGAAGGAGAGAGCATCATGTTGTTTTTGTGGTACCCCAAGTGCACCACCTGCCAGAAGGCGAAAGCCTTTCTGGACGAGCGGGGCGTCTCTTACGAGGCCCGGGATATTAAGCTGGAAAATCCTACGGCGGAGGAGCTGCGGGGCTGGTGGGAGAAGAGCGGAATGCCCCTGAAGAAGTTCTTCAACACCAGCGGCCTCCAGTACAAGGCTCTGGGCCTGAAGGACAAGCTGCCGGAGATGAGCGAGGAGGAGCAGCTGGCCCTGCTGGCCACCGACGGGATGCTGGTAAAGCGGCCCATTCTGGTGGGGGAGGACTTCGTCCGCACCGGCTTCCGCCAGGCGGAGTGGGAGACGGCACTGGGATGATCCAGCGGTACGACTTCGCCCCGCTGGATGGTATCACCAAGGTGGTGTTCCGGCAGGTGTACCACCGGATGTTCGGCGGCGCAGACCGGTATTTCATCCCGTTTTTCTCCCCTACGGATCAGCATATCCTGACCAAGCGGGATCAACGGGAGCTGGACCCGGCGGCCAACGCAGGGCTTCCTGTGGTGCCCCAGGTGATGACCCGCCGGGCACCGGACTTTCTGTGGGCGGCGGAGATCGTGGCAGACATGGGCTATACGGAGGTGAATCTGAACCTGGGCTGTCCCTCTGGCACCGTCACCGCCAAGGGCAAGGGTGCGGGCTTCCTGGCAAAGCCGGAGGAGCTGGAGCGGTTCTTTGACGAGGTATTCGCCGCCGTGAAGCTGCCGGTGTCCGTCAAGACCCGGCTGGGGGTGAAGGAGCCGGAGGAGTTCGAGCGGCTGCTGGACATTTACAACCGTTATCCCATCGCCTGCCTCACCATCCACCCCCGGGTGCAGAAGCAGTTCTACAAGGGGCCCGTGCACCGGGACTGGTTCGCCTGGGCGGCGGAGCGCAGCCGGAATCCCCTGTGCTACAACGGGGATCTGGTGACCGTGGAGGACTGCACAGTCTTTGCGGTGGACTTTCCTGCCATCGACGCGGTGATGATCGGCCGAGGGGCCATCGCGGACCCGGCCCTGCTGCGGAAGCTCCGGGGCGGCGTCCCCGCCACCCGGCAGGAGCTCCAGACCTTCACCCGGACGCTGTACCAGTCCTACCAGGACTTCTATGGCCAGGTGGGCCCGGCGGCCCAGCGGATGAAGGAGGTCTGGTTCTTCCTGATCCACCTGTTCGAGGGCGGCGAACGCCATGACAAGAAAATGCGCCGCCTTCGGACGCCGGGGGAGTACGAGGCGGTGGAGGCATCCATTTTCCAGGAGCTGCCTCTGCGGGACCACGCGGCAGGGGCCTTCAGGTGAGGACAGCGTCCCCCAAAAGCGGAAAAGAGGCTGAGGAATACTCCTCAGCCTCTTTTCCGCGGATTTCAGAAGGAGATCAGATTCAGTCCCACCTCGTCGCTGAATACCCGGTCCGTCTCTCCGGGCAGGCAGGTGACTACCAGCTCACAGGTGGCGCTGATGACGGCCAGTTTGACCTGTTCCTTTTCTGCGAAGATCTTCAGCTGGGCCAGGATCTCCTCGTCCCGGTCCAGGCGGACGATGTAGGCGTCCCCAAATTTCCGGTATTCCATGACAGTTCCTCCTGTTTTTGATCTCGGATATCCTAACGATATCACATCCTGGGGCGGACCGCAAGCCCTTGCGGCAGTAAGCAATGCTTTGTTGCGTGACAAAGCGCCGGGACTGTGGTACGCTGGCAGCAGGAGGCGAGGTTGTGAACGCGGTGGGAAAGAATCTGAAGCAGCTGCGCCAGCGGGAGAAGCTGACCCAGGACGCCCTGGCGGAGCGGCTCCATGTGACCCGGCAGGCGGTGTCCTCCTGGGAGACCGGAAAGACCCAGCCGGATATCGAGACCCTGACCACCTTGGCGGAGGCGCTGAACGCCGACGTCCGGGAGCTGATCTATGGCCCGGGACGGATCGAGCGGCCCTATGCCCGGTTTTTTAGCGGACGATTGTCCTGGGCCTGAACAAAAATATGAACTACTATACACTTGGTATCCGATCCTGCCTGGTTTTACCGTTGATCGCGGAAACGGCACGTCCGGCCGTCTCCCGGTCCTGGCCTGAACAAATTTTACCTACTGCGGCAGGGTCAGATCCCCCGGCTTGATCCAGCCGATCTTCCGGAAGAACAGGCCGAAGGCCCAGGTGAGGACAGCGGGGAGGACGAAGGAGATCAGGATCAGTCCTACCCAGTCAAAGGCGGTGGGGGCCATGGCGGCGGCCCCATTGGCCAGAGCCGCGTCACTGGGATTGACCCAGCCGGTCCAGACCCCCAGCTGGCCGCACAGGCCGCAGGTGCCCATACCGGAGTTGATGGGGTCTCCGTTCATCTCCAGCTTGAAAAAGCAGGTGGCCAGGGGTCCGGTGACAGCGGAGGTGAGGATGGCAGGGAGCCAGATGCGGGGGTTCTTCACGATGTTGGGCATCTGCAGCATGGAGGTGCCGATGCCCTGGCTCACCAGTCCGCCCCAGCGGTTTTCCCGGAAGGAGAGGACGGCGAACCCCACCATGTTGGCGCAGCAGCCCGCTACGGCGGCACCGCCCGCCAGTCCGGTCAGTCCCAGCACGGAGCAGATGGCGGCGGAGGAGATGGGCAGCGTCAGGGCGATGCCCACCAGCACGGACACCAGAACGCCCATGAAGAAGGGCTGCAGCTCCGTGGTCCGCATAATCAGCTGGCCAAAGGCGCTGGCTGCTCCGCCGATGGGGGGCGCAATGATCCAGGCCGCTCCCACGCCCACAAGGATGGTGACGATGGGCGTCACCAGGATGTCCACCTTCGTCTCCTTGCTGATGGCCTTGCCCACCTCAGCGGCGATGATAGCCACGAACAGCACGGCCAGCGGTCCGCCCGCCCCGCCCAGGGCGTTGCAGGCATAGCCCACCGTCACCAGGGAGAACAGCACCATAGGCGTCGCCTGGAGAGCGTAGCCGATGGCCACCGCCATAGCGGACCCGCTCATGAACGACGCCAGTCCACCGATGGTATATCCCACGCCATTGATGGTGATGACCTGGGCGGTGAGAAAGCCAATGTGGAACTGGGTGCCGATGGTGTTGAGGATCGTGCCGATCAGCAGGGAACAGAAGAGTCCCTGAGCCATGGCGCCCAGGGCGTCAATGCCGTACCGCTTGGCGGAGATCACAATGTTTTTGCGCTTCAGAAAGCCTTTGACCTGTTCCATGGGAGACACCTGCTTTATGTAGAATCAAAAAATACGGTTTACAGGTGTCTTGACACCTGTAAACCGTATCATACACAAAATCCCGGTTCCTGTCAACTGCTTTTTTACATGTTCAACCTTCCAGCAGACGCCCAGCCGCCGCAGCTCCCGGCACACCCGGCCGAATGCCGCCTCATCCGGACAGGAGAGAGTGTGGAGATGGATCCCCTCCGTCAGTTCCGACAGCGGGCGGGCGTCGGACTGCGCACAGCGGGCGAGGAACTGCCCCACATCATAGCGGTTGGAGAGCTGCAGAGGGCCGGTCAGCTGCCCGTAAATGGGGTGGTCCACAATGACATCCAGTACCGTGCAGCCCTGGTCCACCATAGCGTTCAGCTCCTCTCCCATACCAGCGGCATCGTGCTGGACGGCCACCTGCCGCACCAGACCTCCCGTCTCTCGCAGGATCACGTAGCCCCGGGGCGTAGCGGAGATGTCTGCTCCAGCCGCCCGCAGCAGGGCAATATCCCCCACGATGATCTGTCGGCTGACGGAGAATTGAGCCGCCAGGGCCGTTGCGCTGACAGGCTGCTTTGCCCGCTGCAGAAGCTCCCGAATGGCCTGCCGCCGTTCTTCCGCGCGCATGGGATCCCTCCTTTCCGTCATGACAGCAGTATACCACATGCCTGGCAGATTGCAAAGAAAAAAGGAGAGCACACGCTCTCCTTTTTCTGAGACTTCAGCCGCCCAGATAGGCTTTTTTGATTTCCGGGGAGGCCAACAGCTCCGTTCCGGTGCCGGAGGTGACGATTTTTCCGGTCTCCAGCACATAGCCACGGTCGGCGATACTCAGGGCTGCCTGGGCATTCTGCTCCACCAGCAGAATGGTGGTGCCCGCCTCATGGAGGGTTTGGATGATCTTGAAGATCTGCTCAACCAGAATGGGTGCCAGGCCCATGGAGGGCTCATCCAGCATCAGCAGCTTGGGACGGCTCATCAGCGCCCGGCCCATGGCCAGCATCTGCTGTTCGCCGCCGGAGAGGGTGCCGGCGATCTGCCGCCGCCGCTCCATCAGCCGGGGGAAATAGGCGTAGACCTTTTCCAGATCCGCGTCGATGTCGCCGCCGGACCGGGTATAGGCGCCCATTTCCAGATTCTCCTCTACGGTCATCTGCAGGAAGACCCGCCGCCCCTCCGGCACCTGGGCGAGTCCCTTGGCCACGACCTTGTGGGCCGGGACGCCCATCAGGTTCTCCCCCAGAAATTCGATGGAGCCGGTGCGGGAGTGGAGCAGGCCGGAGACAGTCTGCAGCGTGGTGGATTTGCCGGCGCCGTTGGCGCCGATCAGGGTGACGACCTCTCCGGGATTTACCTCGAAAGAGACGCCCTTGATGGCGTGTATGGCGCCGTAGTAGACGTTGATGTCGCTGACTTTCAGAATCGGTTCCACGGTCACGCCTCCTTCTGTTTACCGAGATATGCCTCAATGACGGCGGGGTTGGATTGAATCTCTTCGGCGGTGCCCTTGGCGATGACCTGCCCGAAGTTCAGGACGCAGATGCCCTCGCAGATGCTCATGACCAACTTCATGTCGTGCTCGATCAGCATGACGGCGATCTGGAACGTGTCCCGGATCTTGACGATGTTCTCCATCAGCTCCGCCGTCTCAGAGGGATTCATGCCCGCGGCGGGCTCATCCAGCAATAGAAGAGAGGGATTGGTGGCCAGGGCCCGGACAATCTCCAGCCGGCGCTGGGCGCCGTAGGGAAGGGAACCGGCCTGATGGTCCGCCAAGTCCGCCATCCCGAAGAGGGACAGCAGTTCCAGTGCCCGCTCATGAGCGGCCTTTTCCCGGCTCCAGTACCAGGGCAGGCGCAGAACGCCGGTGATGGCGGAGTAGCGCTCCTGATTGTGGAGACCGATCTTCACATTGTCCTCCACGGAGAGGTTGTTGAACAGGCGGATGTTCTGGAAGGTCCGGGCAATGCCCATGCGGTTGATCTGAGCTGTGGTCTTGCCGGAGGTATCCAGTCCATCCAGCAGGATGGTGCCCCGGGTGGGCTGATAGACCTTGGTCAGCAGGTTGAAGATGGTGGTTTTGCCGGCGCCGTTGGGGCCGATGAGGCCGGCGATCTCCGTCCGACCGATGGTGAGGTTGAAGTCATTCACCGCCCGCAGGCCGCCGAAGTCGATGCCCAGGTGGCTGCACTCCAGAATGGGGGATTTGTCGATGTCCCGCTCCGGAATGATGGCATGGCTGGGAACAGGGACCATCTTGCCCTTTTCAAATTTCTTACTCATCGAGGGCTGCCCCCTTTCTTCTGGGAATGATCCGGCTAATCAGCGTCCGCACCTGCGGGTTGTTGGTGGCCAGCATCACCAGAATCAGCACAATGGCGTACACCAGCATCCGATAGTCAGAGAACTGCCGCAGGGCCTCCGGCAGCACATACAGGACAACTGTTGCCACGATGGAGCCCCAGATGTTGCCCAGACCGCCCAGCACCACATACACCAGCACCAGAATGGAGGTGTTAAAGTCGAACTGTACGGCAGTGACATTGGAGTAGTTCAGGCCGAACAGGGCACCGGCGGCACCTGCCAGGGAGGCAGAGGTGACGAAGGCAATCAGCTTGTACTTGGTGACGTTGATGCCTACGCTCTCGGCGGCGATCCGGTTGTCCCGGATGGCCATGATAGCCCGGCCGGTCCGGCTGCGGACCAGATTCAGCACCACCACCAGGGTAATCATCACCAGTGCAAAGCCCATAGCAAAGGTGGCGATGCGGGCGTTGCCCGTGGCGCCCTGGGCGCCCTTGATGATTTCGATGCCGTTTTCGCTGAGGCCGAGAGAGGACATGCTCTTGGTGCCGTCCACGTTCAGGGCGATGTGCAGGCCGTTCTCATCCCAGCCCACCAGAAGGCAGTTGATCAGATCCTTGATGATCTCGCCGAAGGCCAGGGTGACAATGGCCAGGTAGTCCCCCCGGAGCCGCAGCACCGGAATCCCGACGATGAAGCCCACGATGGCGGCAAAGAAGGCGCCCACCACCAGGGCAACGATCATCCGCACCAGATCATTTGGGACAGCAGATTGCAGGCTCATGGCGGCAATGATGCCGGAGAAGGCGCCCACGCTCATGAAGCCGGCATGGCCCAGAGACAGCTCCCCCAGAATGCCGACGGTCAGGTTCAGGGAGATGGACATGCACACGTAGCAGCAGATGGGAACCAGCATACCGCCCAGAGAACGGTTCACCAGTCCCTGGGCCTGGCAGATCGATACCACAATAAAAGCAAGGATCACGCCCAGATACGTAGCAAAGTCCACCTTGGTGATGGTTTTCATGTTTTTGAAATAGCCTTTCATACCGCCACCTCACACTTTCTCAGGCACATACTTGCCCAGCAGGCCGGACGGTTTGACCAGCAGCACCACGATCAGCACGGCGAACAGGATCGTGTTGGACAACTGCGTGGAGATATAGGCCTGCGCCATGGCCTCAATGACGCCCAGCAGCAGTCCGCCCAGGAAGGCGCCGGGGATGGAGCCGATACCGCCGAACACCGCAGCGGTGAAGGCTTTGATGCCGGGCATGGAGCCGGTGGTGGGCTGGAGCACCGGAGAGTAAGAGCACAGCAATACCCCGGCGATGGCCGCCAGGGCGGAACCGATGGCAAAGGTCATAGAGATGGTGGCGTTGACGTTGATGCCCATCAGCTGGGCTGCGCCCCGGTCCTCCGAGCAGGCCCGCATGGCCTTGCCCATCTTGCTCTTTCCAGTGAAAGCGGTCAGCCCCAGCATGATGACCACGCAGGCCGTGATGGTCAGCAGCGCCACATAGGAGATCCGAAGCTGTCCGTCAAACAGCGTCAGCTGGCCGCTGACCACGGGGGTGAAGTTCTTGGGATTCGCGCCGAACAGCAGCTGCGCTGCGTTCTGCAGGAAGTAGCTGACGCCGATGGCGGTGATCAACACCGCTAGGCTGCCGGCCTGGCGCAGGGGGCGGTAAGCCAGCCCCTCGATGACCACGCCCAGAACCGTGCAGACCACCATAGCCAGCAGTACGGACACCAGAGCCACAGCGCCGGTGGTCAGTGCGGAGGGATCCTCTCCCAGCAGGTTGCTGCCTGCAAACATGGTCACGTAAAAGGACACATAGGCGCCAACCATGATAACGTCGCCGTGGGCGAAATTCAGCATCTTGGCAATGCCGTATACCATGGTGTAGCCCAGGGCGATGATGGCGTAGATGCTTCCCAGACTGATGCCCGTGATCAGGTAGGATAGAAATTCCATAAGTATTTTCCTCTCTTTCCCCTTCTATGGCAGAAACCGGGGCGGTGACAGCTCCCCGCGTCGGTTTCCACCATAGAAGTCCAGGGAGGGCTGCCGGAGTTCCGGCAGCCGATCCCTGTCCTCTATTACAGTGGAGTGTGTGTTCCGCTGTCAGGGAGTGACATAGGTACCGTTTTCGATAATGACTGCGGTGGGGTCCTTGGACACAGCACCGTTTTCGTCCCAGGTCATCTCGGAGCCGGCGCTGGTCAGGCCGGTGACGGCCAGGGTGGGCATGACCTCGATCAGAGCATCGCAGATCTCCTCATTGGACATGTCGGCGGTGGCGCCGGCGGCCTGGATGGCTTGATACAGGGTGTAGATGGCGTCATACGCATCGGCACCGAACTGATTGGGGATCTCGCCGAACCGGTCCTGATACTCCGCCACGAAGTTCTGGGTCATCTCGTCCTCAGAGTCGGCGGAGAAGGGAGTCAGCAGGTAGACGCCTTCAGCCAGAGAGGCATCGAAGTTCTCGGCGGTCAGGATGCCGTCCATGCCGTCCACGCCGAAGAAGGTGGGGGCGTAGCCCATGGCGTTGGCCTGGGTCAGAATGACAGAGGCGGGGGTATAGTAGATGGGCAGGAACAGCAGATCGGCGCCGGCGGACTGGGCACCAGCCAGCTGGACGTTGAAGTCGGTCTGGCTGGCCTCGGTGAAGGTGCCCTCATAGACGATGTCCATACCGCGGGAATCGGCCTCTGCCTTGAAGTTGTCCCGGATACCGATGGAGTATTGGTCATCGTTTTTGTAGATGATGGCGATCTTCGGACTGTCGAAGTTCTCATCGATGTACTGGGCGGAACGGGAGCCCTGGTTGGAGTCGGTGAAGCAGATCTGGAACACGTTGTCATTGTCGTTGATGGAAATGACATCGTCGCCGGAGGCGGAGGGGGTCAGGGTGAACACCCGGTCCTCATAGGACAGCGGGACCACGGAAAGGGCCGGCTGGGTGGTGACGGTGCCCACCAGGATCTGCATGCCGTCGTCCATCAGGGCGTTGTAGGCGTTGACGGAGGTCTCAGCGTCGTTGACGTCGTCCTCAGTCATCAGCTCAAACTGGATGTCGCCGCCCAGGGCATTGATTTCGTCCACCGCGATCTGGGCGGAATTGGCCACGCAGGTGCCATAGATGGCGGCGCCGCCGGTCAGGGGGCCAATGACGCCGACTTTGAAGGCGCTGCTGCCGGAGCTCTCCCCGCCGGCAGAATCGCCGGAGTTGGAGTCGGCTTCATCCGAGCCGCTGCAGGCGGCCAGGCTGAGGACCATAACCATGGCCATCATGAGGGCAAAGAACTTCTTTTTCATCTTGCAATCTCCTTTTCTTGGTTCAGATTATACAAAAAAGCGGCCCCGCCAGATGCGGAGCCGCTTTACTGTATCAAACAGTTATGCACCTCGTCGCGATCTCGGCGTATGATGATACTCTGCTGCCAACAATACCAGTACCAGAACAAACAGGGCCACTGCCAGTACGGATACCAGAATGGCAAGGGGAATCAGGGCGCAAATAATAATGGACGCCAGCAGAATGGCGTCCAGAATCAGAGCAATATTCATCATGGAAGCACGGGACATCTCCGTGGAATAGGCGCAGGAAGCAGACGCCGCCTGGCGAGCGGACGCACCATTCATCATCATGGACTGGGAAGACGTCGTGTAAAATGCCATGGTGTTCCACTCCTTTCAAAACAGACAACCCGTTGATGTTGTTTCCAATTGTAGCGGCTCTCTTTCGGAAAGTCAATCCTCAATCCAAAAGAACGCCCATAAAATGTTTTTGATTTCATTATATTTTTGTGTGTACTGTACAAAAATGCAAAGAAAGGTGCGGTGTATAGAGGAAAGAAACCGCGTGGCGAAAGGAAAAAAGGAGAGACGGCAGCCGCCGTCTCTCCCTTCGTTGTCTGGAAAAATTTTAATAGCACTTGCGGTAGATGGCCTCTTCGGACTCCAGGTCGAAGGGGTAGTAGGCGTTGGTCATGAGGCGCTGCTGGTTGGCCTCGACGGACAGGGGGAAGGCCTTGAAGTCCGCCTCAGTGAAGCCGCAGTCCCGCAGGGGCCGCAGGGGCAGGATGCGCTGCAGCAGGGCGTTCATCTCGGGGATGGCGTCCTTGACCTCGCAGCCCAGGATGCTGGACACCAGCTCCTTGAACTTCATGATCTCACCGTCGGGCTTGTGCTCGTCATAGTAGTCCATGATGGCGCCGAAGAGCATATAGTTGCTCTCGCCGTGGGGCACGTGATAGGTGCCGCCCAGGGGGAAGCTCATGCCGTGGACCGGGCCGCAGCCGGCCTTCAGGAAGGCGATGCCGGCGTAGAAGCTGGCGGTCACGAACTGATCCATATACTCGAACCGGGCGTCCTGGCCCTTTTCGTCGATCAGCTTGAAGCCTTTGAGAATCATGTCCATGGCCTTCTCGCTGAAGAGCTCGGAGGTCATGGTCTTGCGGTGGGGGCTCAGGAAGGACTCGGTGGCGTGGACCAGCGCGTCGATGGCGGAGCAGGCGAAGGGCTTGTAGGGCAGGGTCTTGAGGAGCTCCGGGATCAGGCACACCTTGTTGGGGATGATGTCGTCGGACACCAGGCCCAGCTTGGTCTCACCGCCGGTGAGCACACCGTCCTTCTCGTCCTTGACGATAGCCACAGAGATGTTGGTGCACTCAGAGCCGGTGCCGCAGGTGGTGGGGATGGCGATGACGTCCTTCTCGTGCACCACGGGGAATCGCTTGAAGTACAGGTTGTGGACGGTATCGGGGCGCTTGCAGCCCAGCAGCTTGCACAGGTCCATAATGGCGCCGCCGCCCACGGCGATGACGCGGTCGTAGCTGTCGTAGGGGATGGCGTCGTACATGACCTGGATCATTTCCTCGCTGGGCTCGCCGGCGCCGAACTTCTCCTGGAACACATAATGGCACTTGAGGCCCAGATCCTTCATGAAGGGGGTGTAGATGAACTCGTTGGTCAGCACCACGTCCCGCTCGTTCAGCTTGAACTCCTCCGCCATCTGGGCGAAGGTCTGGAACTTGTACACTGTGGGAGCGAAAATAATCTCCCGCTTGTCAGCCATCAGGGAAGCGGAAAAAGCATCCATGATTCTTGTCTCCTTTTCAAAATGATATATGGCGATACAGGCAGGGCCCCTGAGGGACCCCGCCGGGTATCTGAACTTATTTGTGGGCGATGGCCTTCTTGACGGCGGCCACGATGTTGGCGGCGCGGAGGCCGTACTCGTCCATCAGGAAGTCCTGGGGACCCACCTGACCGAACTGGTCCTGCACGCCCACAAATTCCTGTACGGTGGGGGCGTTCCTGGACAGGCAGTTGGCCACAACAGAACCCAGGCCGCAGGTGACGTTGTGGTTCTCGGCGGTGACGATGGCACCGGTCTCCTTGGCGGCCTTGACCACCAGCTCCTCGTCCAGGGGCTTCCAGGTGAACATGTCGATGACCCGGACAGAGATGCCCTCTGCCTGCAGAGCCTCATAGGCCTTCAGGGACTCGTCCACCATGATGCCGGAGGTGATGATGGTGGCCTGATCCTTGTCGGACTCATGCAGCACCACACCCTTGCCGATCTCGAACTCGCTTCCCTCGCCGTACACCTGGATGATGCCCTTGCGGACGAACCGGGTGTAGGTGACGCCCTTGTCGATGTTCACCAGTTGGCGGGTGATACTGGCAAGCTGGTCATAGTCGGCGGGGTCCAGCACTGTGGTTTCGGGGATGGAGAGGTACATGGCTGCATCCTCCAGCGGCATGTGGGTGCCGCCGTTGAACGCGGCGGTGACGCCGGCGTCGGAACCCAGAACATGGACCGTCAGCCCGGCATAGGCAGCTGACATATAGATCTGGTCATAGCACCGGCGGGAGGAGAAGGTACCGAAGGAGTGGAAGAAAACCTTCTTGCCGGTGGCGGCGAGACCCGCAGACACACCGGCGGCGTTGCCCTCGGCGATGCCGGCCTCAAAGGCCCGGTCGGGATAGTGCTCCCGCAGCCGCTTGGTGTTGATGCAGCCCATCAGGTCGCAGTCCACATAGCAGATGGACTTGTCCTGCGCCATCATCTCGTCCAGGGTCAGGGCGAGACCGTCCCGGCAGGCCCGGGAGTCCTTTTCATGCTTACCGATCAGTTTCACGTTCATTGCTCTCACCCTCCTCAAGCGTTCTTGGCGTCTTCCAGAGCCTTTTCCGCGGCGGCCAGCGCCTCGGCCCACTGCTCCTCATTGGGCTGGGAGGAGTGGTCGTGCTTGGGCTCAGCGAAAGTGGCGCCCTTGCCCTTGCAGGTGTCCAGCACGATGCAGCTGGGCACGCCCTTCTTGGCGTAAGCGTTCTGGATGGCGTCGTAGATGGCCTTCACATCATGGCCGTCGATCTCCTGGGTATACAGGCCGAAGGATTCCGCCTTCTTGGCAATGTTGCCGTGGTCCAGGATGTCGGCGGTGGGGCCGTCCAGCTGATAGCCGTTGTTGTCGATGAAGTAGATGATGTTGTCCAGCTTGTGGGCGTATGCGAAGTGGAACGCCTCCCAGACTTGGCCCTCGTCGGCCTCGCCGTCGCCGATGACGCAGAACACATGGCTGTCATGGCCATCGATCTTGTTGCCCAGAGCGGCGCCGGTGGCGGTGGAGGCGCCCTGGCCCAGAGAGCCGGTGGTCAGATCCACGCCGGGGGTCAGCTTCCGGTCGGTGTGGCTGGGGAACTTGGTGTGAGGATGGTTGAGGGTATAAGCTTCCTCCATGGGATAGTAGCCCATCAGGCCAAAAGTGGCGTAAGCCACGGGGCCCGCGTGGCCCTTGGACAGGACCAGCCAATCCCGATCCTCCCACCGGGGGTTCTTCGGGTCAAACTTCATAACCTCTCCGTACAGGACGGCCATCAGGTCCGCCAGGTCCATGGAGCCGCCCACGTGGCCGAAGCCCCGGGAGTGGATGACCTTCAGCGTTTCCAGCCGGATCTCAGCCGCCAGAACTTTGCACTTTTTTTCGTTCATGGGGTGTTTCTTCCTTTCCTTCACTTAAATTGCACGCCGCGCGGAAACCTGCGCCGCATAGGTTCGACAGGGGGACAGGTCGCTGAGAAGTGAGAATGCAATGTGTGTGCGCCAACAGAAAAAGCAAAACGATTACTTCGCTTTCAGAATACCACAAATTCCAAAACATGAAAAGGGGGTTATCAAAGGTTTTTGAAAATTCGTCCCGCCGGTGGTGCCGTGGGGCGAACCTGAAGAAGCGTGTATCGGCGGATTTCCCAATGTCTGCACAAAAATATGGTGGTTTTGACCAAAAATCAACCCTGACATTTTCTATATTTTACCCCATCCTTCTATACGGAGTCAATATGAGTTTGAATTTTCACAAGAATAACTTCCGGAGATAGGAAGGTACACAGGCGCAGGGGGGAGTGACTCTCCAGAGAAAGGAAAACCATGGAAAGCAGCACTTCAAGGTTTTCCTCGATTTTCCAGAAACACCTACGGGCGGCAAGGCTTGCGGCGGAAGGCCCTGCATCGTTCTGTAATTGACAAGCCCCGGCAAATTCGCTATTCTATATGGGACGGCATACGCCTCCGACCGGCTTTGGCGGGTAGGGAAAGCGTTTGCGCAGAATGCGCCGCACCGGCGGCGGGAAAGGCAGAGTCAGATGAAGAACGTCACGCTGAAGGACGTGGCCCGAGCGGCGGGCGTCTCTTATTCCACAGTTTCTCGCTCCCTGTCAGGCAGCCCACAGATCGGGCGGGAGACCCGGGAGCGGATCCTGCGCCTGTGCGACGAGATGGGCTACACCAAAAACTATGTGGCCCGCTCCATGGTCATGCGGAGGACGGAGCTGATCGGTCTGGTAGTGCCTTCTATTGACAATCAGTTCATGGCAGAGCTGGCGTACCACGCGGAGATGAGCGCCCGGGCGCGGGGCTACAATCTCATGCTGTGCAACTCCGGGCCTGATCTGCGGCAGGAGAAGGCGGTGGTAAAGCTGCTGGTGGGCCGCCAGGTGGACGGGATGCTGACCGTCCCCCAGGAGCACCGGAGCTGTGAGGAGCTCCGGGTCTACACGGAGCAGGTGCCCACGGTCTTCCTCAGCGAGGATCTGCGGGACGAACCCCTCAGCTGTGTGACCACGGACAATACCGGGGCCACCTACCTGGCCATGGAATACCTGCGGAGCCTGGGGCACCGGGAGATCCTGTACTTCGGCCGCAGGCACACCGTCACCCACCAACTGCGGGCAGAGGGCTACCTGCGGGCCTGCCGGGACATGGGGCTGACACCGCGGATTGTGGACAGCAGCTTTCCCCGCTCCTCAGTGGCCGGCGGCTATGAGCTGGCCCGGGAGCTGTTTACCAAGCCCCTGGACTATACGGCCATCCTGGCCTCCACGGACTCCAACGCCCTGGGGATTCTGCGGGCGGCGGACGAGCTTGGGATCAGGGTGCCGGAGCAGCTGAGTCTGATGGGATTTGACAACATCGCATCTGCCGCCATGCCGCGGATCGACCTGACTACGGTGGAGCAGTCCAAGCGGGAGATGGCCCTTCAGGCGGTGGAGATTCTGTTGGATAAGATCGAGCGGGGCACCCAGAGCTACGTCCATCAGATCCTGATGCCCAGTCTGGTGAAGCGCAGCTCCTGCAGGGCGTTGACATGAGAGACGTCTGCCGTTCTGCGGCGCGGCGCACTGCTTGACGGATAAGAAGAGGCGATCAGCTATGAAAGAGTATCTCTACGACCCCCACACCCACACGGCGGAGACCAGCAAATGCGGCCATCTGCCGGCGGCGGAGGTGGTGGATCGCTATGCCGGGCACGGATTTTCCGGCCTGGTGGTGACGGATCATCTCCACCCGGAGTACTTGTCCCGGATTGACACGGACCACAACTGGGACCATGTGATCGACCACTATCTTGCCGGCTACCGGGCCTCCAAGGCCAGGGGAGACGAACTGGGACTGGATGTGATCCTGGGGGCGGAGCTGCGCTTCCCGGAGAACGACAACGACTATTTGGTCTATGGTATCGACGAGGCGTGGCTGCGGGCGAACCCATATCTGTGCTGCATGAGCGCCCGGGAGTTCTACCGGAAATTCCACGACCAAGTACTGATCGTCCACGCCCACCCTTACCGCGACGGCAATACCACGGTATTTGAAGATGCTGTCCACGGCACGGAGATCCTCAACGCCCATCCCCCCGCCATGAAAACCATAACGACCGGGCCCTGGAGCTGGCGAAGCGCCACCCGGAGTATCTGCGCCTGGCAGGGTCTGACACCCACGAGGATGGTGACGAGTGCCGGGCTGGCGTCCTCCTGCCGGAGCGGGTGCGGGATTCCTTTGCCTACCGGCGCATGATCGAAGGGCGGCGCTTCCGCCTCTGGTCGCCCGTCTTTCCGGAGCTGGCGGCGGATGAGGCTCTGCGCCGGGCAGAACCTGCGGAATAACAGCTTGTCCGCGCCGCGGAGCCGAACAGAAAAGCGCTGCCTTTGGCGGCGCTTTCTTGCTTGACAGCGGGGAGCGGAGCCGGATATAATGGAAAAAACAGGAGGTGATGGGATGCGAAAGAGCATTGTGGTGCTGATCGTTGCGGTGCTGGCAGTGGCGGCCGGAGCGGTGGTGCTGTCCCTGTCGGCTCCCGTGTTGGACGAGGAGGTGGAGTACCGGCTCACCTCGCTCTATTACCGGGGACAGGAGATCTCGTCCCAGGTGGACGGGGACGAGGTGCTGGATCTGCTGGAGGGCGCCTCCCGCGGTCTGATTTCCCGGGGCGGACTCCCGGCGCATTCCTTCCGGGATATGGTGGAGGTGAACGTCGTCGGCGGAGAGGAGGCCCTGCACGTGGTACTCTCCATGGAGGACGGGCTCTTCGCCGTTTATCAGGATCCGGATTGGAGTTATGCCATTCGGGAGGGTGAGGCGCTGGCCGCCGCGGTGGAGGCGCTGCTGCCCGCATGAGAGGACCGTAAGACAACCTGAAAGCACCCCGCGGCCGTCGGCCGCAGGGTGCTTTTTCCTGTTTCGGGTTCAAACCTTGGCGGGCTGCATCTGTGACATCTGGCGCAGTACATACAGTTGAATGGGGACAGCCGCCGCCAGAGTGAGAAGATCGGAGACGGACTGGGCCATCTGGACGCCCAGAAGTCCCAACGGGGACAGGGAGAGAAGCCACACCAGGGGAATGAAGAAAATGCCCTGCCGGGCCATGGCGACAAAGGTGGCGGGAACGGTCCGCCCAATGGTCTGGAGCATCATGTTGCTCATGGTGATCCACGCCTGGAAGAAGAAAGTCACGCACTGGAACCGCAGGGCTACCGTGCCGATGGCGATGACCTCCGGGTCATCCCGGAACAGGGCGATGAGCTGCGGTGCAAAGGCGAACCCCAGTGCCCCGATCACCAGCAGAAAGACGGCGGCCACCTTCACGCAGAACCAGAAGCCCTCCTTCACCCGGTGATACAGCCGGGCACCGTAGTTGAAGCCGCACACCGGCTGGAAGCCCTGGCCGAATCCGATCATGGCGGAGGCACCGAAGGTGGTGATCCGCTGGACCACGCCCATGGCGGCGATGGCCGCGTCTCCGTAAGGCATGGCGGCGTGGTTGAGGCAGATGGTGGCCACGCTGGCCAAGCTCTGCCGGGCCAGGGAAGGCAGCCCGCCCTGGATGATGAGCTTGAAGTAGGACCATTTCAGCTGGACGCGGGAGATGTGGATGTGAAGGGTGGCGCCCCGGGTGCAGCCCGCCAGCAGCAGACAGAACCCGGCGAACTGGCTGATGATGGTGGCCCAGGCGGCGCCCGCCACTCCCAGGTCAAAGACGAAGATCAGCAGGGGATCCAGCCCGATGTTCAGCACGGCGCCGCTGGCGATGCCGATGGTGCCGTAGATGGCGTTGCCCTGGAAGCGCAGCTGGTTGTTCAGTACCAGGGAGGCGGTCATCCACGGCGCGCCGATGAGGATCACGCGCAGGTAGTCCTTGGCATAGGGCAGAATGGTGGGGGAGGAGCCCAGGAACGCGGCCAGGGGCGTCAGGAAGATCTCGCCGAAAACGCAGATGAGGAGTCCGGTGAACAGGGCGGAGAAAAAGCCGGTGGCCGCCATGTTAGAGGCCGAATCCGTATTGCGCCGCCCCAGCTCCCGGGAGATGAAGTTGCCGCTGCCGTGGCCGAAGAAAAAGCCCACAGCCTGGATCACCGCCATCATGGAAAACACCACGCCCACAGCGCCAGTGGCAGCGTTGCTGCGCAGCATCCCCACAAAAAAGGTGTCCGCCATGTTGTAAAAAGCGGTCACCAGCATACTGATGATGCAGGGAACGGCCAGATGGGAGATCACCCGGCTCACCGGTTCTTCTGTGAGCTGGTGGAATTTCTGTTCCTGTTCTTCACCCATGGAGAGCCCTCCTCCTGAAATATTTACATGATCCTAACAGAATTATAGCACGGCTCTGACAAAAGGGAAGGGTATTTTCCGGGGATTGGCACATCGGCGCCGGTATGGTATAATGGAAAACAGCGGATCCGGAGGTTCCCTCCGGTGCCCTACATTCATTATAGAAAAAACAACCAGAGGAGCAAACGCAATGGAACATCTGACTGCCTTTTTGACGCGCATGCCCAAGGTGGAGCTCCATGTCCATCTGGAGTCCACCATGCCGGGGGAGATGCTGGCGCGGTTCGCGGCCCGGCAGGGGCGGGAGCTGCCCCGCCCGGCGGAGCGGCTGTACGACTGCTCTGCTGAGGACCTGAGCGACTTCCTCGCCTTTCTGGACAACATCTGCTCCTTTGTGGGCACGCCGGAGGAGCTGGCGGAGGCGGCGGAGCACGCTGCGCTGGAGAGTGGACGGGAGCATATCCTGTACAGCGAGATGATCCTGAACCCCACCCACTGGCCCCAGTTCTCGGTACCGGAGATCATCGCCGCGGTGACCGCTGGGTTTGACCGGGCTGCGGCACAGGGCGGCGCAGACTGCCGATTCACGCTGTCTCTCTCCCGCACCCAGACGGGGGCGGAGGCCATGGCCCTGGTGGAGGATATGAAAGCTCACCGGACCCACCGGCTGGCGGGCCTCTCCATTGACGGGAACGAGGCCCTGGCGGGCCGAACGGGAGAGCGGTTCCGTCCGGCGTTCCTGGCGGCGGGTGCGGCGGGCTTCGGCCGCACCGCCCACGCCGGGGAGAGCAGCGGGCCGGATGGCGTGCGGGACGCCCTGGATCTCCTGGAGGCGGACCGGCTGGACCACGGCGTCCGGGCGGCAGAGGACGCGGATTTGACGGCCCGGCTGGTGCGGGAGCGGGTGCCGCTGAACATCTGCCTGACCTCCAACCTGACACTGCTGTACCGGCGGCGGGAGGATCATCCCCTGCGGCGTCTGCTGGATGCAGGGGCGGTGGTGACCCTGAGCCGGGACGATCCTACCTTCCTGGGCGGGCTGACCCTGACGGAGGAGCTGCGCCGGGCCGCAGAATTCGCCTATATGAGCCGTGAGGAACTGCTGGCCTGCCAGGAGACGGCGGTGGACGCCGCCTTCTGCGGACCGGAGACCAAGAACTTCCTGCGGCGGGCCCTTGCAGAATTTCAGCAGAGCTGACAGGCGCAGTCAGGCGTTGCCGCGCATAAGATGGGTTGTATCCAGGGCGGAAACGCCGGATATAATTTCCATGAAACGAGGGAATTCCTTTGCGTATCAATGAAGCCTATGAGCATGAGCCCATTTTACCATATCAGTCCGAAGAATCCTGCCCCCTGAACGGCTGCAACAAGGTCAGTACCCAGTGTGTGGATGTGACTGCCTCCGTGATCCTGTCCCCCACCGCAGTCATGGGCAGCCCCACCGTCACCTGTCAGGGCAATCCCACCATCACCTGCGCCACCAATGCAGACGGAACCATGTGCACCGTGACTATGACCCAGAAGGTCTGTGTCTCCATCCCGGTCCGCTACGGCACGACCATTTCTACCTGCGACCCCACCATCACCTGCGCAGAGAGCTGCATCGGCTGCGGCGGCTGCTGAGGAAAGCGGAACAGGGTCCCCGCCCATTTCGGCGGGGCCCTTTTCGTGTTTGCGCCCAGGAGAAATGGGGTTGCAAGTTTGTTGAAAAAACGATATACTGAATTGGATTTGTAAAGATTTTTCAACAGAAAGGAAGCGCTGTAATGACTGCTTATCCCAAGATGACCGCCGAGGAGCGGAAGGCGGAATACGCCGAGGTGACCCGGGAGTACGAGGAGCTGAAGGCCCGGGGACTGAATCTGAACATGGCCCGGGGCAAGCCCGGTAAGGCGCAGCTGGATCTGGTCAGCGATATTTTCAGCCTGATGCAGAAGCCGGAAGACTACGTGTCCGACGGCGTCGACGTGCGTAACTACGGCGAACTCAGTGGCCTGCCCGCCGCCAAGCGGCTGTTCGCGGAGATCCTGGGCTGCCGGCCGGAGCAGGTGTTCGTGGGCGGCAACGCCAGCCTGCAGCTGATGTACGACACCATCTCCAAGGCCTATACCCATGGTCTGCTCCACAGCGAGCGCCCCTGGTGCAGGGAGCCCGTGGTGATGTTCCTGTGCCCCGCCCCCGGCTATGACCGCCATTTCAAGGTGACGGAGTCCTTTGGCTTTGAGCTCGTCACCATCCCCATGACGGACGAGGGACCGGACATGGACGCGGTGGAGAAGGCCATCCAGGACCCGGCGGTCAAGGGCATGTGGAACGTGCCCAAGTACTCCAACCCCGACGGCATCATCTACTCCGCCGAGACCATCCGGCGCATCGCCTCTATGAAGCCCGCCGCGCCGGACTTCATGCTGATGTGGGACAATGCCTACTGCATCCATGAGTTTGACGGCGACTATGTGGAGTTCCCGGACATCCTGGCGGAGTGTGAAAAATACGGCAACGCCGACATGGTGTTCGAGTTCGCCTCCACCTCCAAGGTGACCCTGCCCGGCGCCGGCATCTCCTGCTTTGCCTGCTCCGAGGCCAACATGGCTTACATGGAAAAGCTCCTCACCGTTCAGGTCATCAGCTTCGACAAGGTGAACCAGCAGCGCCATGTGCTCTATCTCAAGGACAAGGCCCACACCCTGGAGCTGATGAAGAAGCACGCCGCCATCATGGGCCCCAAGTTCCGCTGTGTGGTGGACGCGCTGGACCGGGAGATCGCGCCGCTGGAGATCGCCTCCTGGCGGCGGCCCAAGGGCGGCTACTTCGTCTCTCTGAACGCCATGCCCGGCACCGCCAAGCGGACGCTGGCCCTGTGCAAGGAGGCGGGCGTCACCATGACCGGCGCAGGCGCCACCTTCCCCTATGGCAAGGATCCCCAGGACAGCAATATCCGCATCGCGCCTTCCCTGCCCCCTGTTGAGGAGCTGGAGCAGGCCATCGCCGTGCTGTGCGTCTGCCTGAAGATGGCGGCCCTGGAGAAGCTGGGCGTATGAGATACAAGGGAAGCGTTTACCGTCCACCCTCTGAGGCGTACAGCCTCATCGTCCAGGTGACCTACGGGTGCAGCCACAACACCTGCGCCTTCTGCAGCATGTATAAGGAGAAGCACTTCGCCATTCGTCCCCTGGAGGAGGTGCTGGAGGACTTCCGCATCGCCCGGGGCGTGTACCGCCGGGTGGACCGGGTGTTTCTGGCAGATGGCGACGCATTAGTCCGGAAAGCGAATGAGCTTTACACCATCCTGGACACCATTCGGGAGCTGTTCCCGGAGTGTGAGCGGGTCACCAGCTACGCGTCCCCTGCCTCCATCCGTATCCGGACGGAGGAGGAGCTGCGGACGCTGCGGGACAAGGGCCTGACCATGGTCTACATGGGACTGGAGTCCGGGTGTGATGACGTTTTGAAGCGGATGCGCAAGGGCCACATGTCCGCCGAGATCGTGGAGATGGGCCGGAAGGTCCGCCGGTGCGGCATGGCGCTGTCCGTCACTGCCATCACGGGCCTGGGCGGCCCGGAGCTGCTGGAGCGCCACGCCATCGAGACGGCCGAGGCCTTCAACGCCATGAACCCGGAGTATATCGGAATGCTGACACTGATGGTGGAGCCGGAGACGCCTCTGTACGACTGGGTGCGGGACGGCAGCTTCCAACTGCTGACCCAGCCCCAGGTGTTGGAGGAAACCCGGCTGCTGATGGAGCATCTGGACAGCCCCGGCAGCGTGTTCCGGATGAATCACGCCAGCAACTACCTGCGCAGCGAGCTGATGGGGAGCTTCCGGGGGTTGCATGGGGGGAAAAGCCATTCAAAAAAAAAAAATAAAAAACCCAGTTGGCAACCGTTGGTTGCTGGAAAGTAAGCCGCGGGCGGTTTACTTTCATTTCTTGCTGGGATAGATTTGGAGATGTAAACAATGACCCTAGATAAAAAATTGGCCTGTTTGCGAAAAAGAGAAGGGCTGTCCCAGGCAGAGGTATCGGAAGCGCTGGATGTGTCCCGGCAGGCCGTAACAAAATGGGAAACAGGGACGTCCAGGCCATCAATAGAAAATCTGCAATCTCTGAGCAGGCTCTATAACGTCCCGCTGGAGTATCTGCTGGATGAAAGCGGGGACGAACTTCCTGCTCCGGCGGCCCCGGCTGCAGAGAGGGCGCCGGAGCAGAAGGTACAGAAAAAAGAAAAGCAGTGGATGAGGCTGCTTGTGATCGGCGCCGTTGTTTTGGCCCTGCTGGTATGCTTCCTTTTCTGGTATGGAAGAGGGCAGAAGGAAAATGGCTTGGATTTACATTCAATCCAGGGGGAAGAAAGTACGTTGTTGGAAGAGCCGGATTTTAACTTGAATTGGGAGTAACAGGAAGGAGGTGAGACCAATGGGGATGAAAAGAGGCTTTCTGTTTGTTGTTCGCCTGTATTGCAATTTTTAGCTGTATTTCCGCTCAGGCCGCTGCAGCTGATATTGGAGAACAGGCAGCAGAGATCGCGGAACCAAGAGCCACAGGCGAGTTTGATTTTGAGATTTCTGCGAAGAGCATGAGAAAAGCAAGCACCAGCTTTCCGATGGAATATGGGGAAACCGTTACCATTACGGCATCCTATTCTCCGGCGTCAGCGAGTGTCGACTTCGGACTGATCGACTCCGACGGGCTATTTTACCCTGTACGAGGAAGCAACGGGAGCATTAACCAGACGATCAGGATCGATCTCAGAGGGACCTATACATTTGCGGTCCGGATTTGTAAATTATTAGGGATGTTGAAAGGAAAAAAATTGGCGGGTTTTGGCTATGATGGAAAACAGGTTCATGAAAACTGCGTTGATTTTGGCTCTATTGATGGTACTGACTTGATGTATGACGATCAGGGATTTATTGTCACAACGTATGAGTTTACTGATGAGGGCTTAAAGAGACCAATGGAAGGCAATCAGGGAGATAGAATCTGAAATGGCTTCGGATGCTCCGATGCCTCTTGCATCGGGCCCTACGGCTACCGCGTCAAAGAAGTTCAACACGAGTGAACACTCTCCAACAGATGTTTCATTAACAGCATCCCAGTCTGGAACATTTTGTAAAAGTATTGATAATAATTACGCATATCTTTGGGTTGTTGGGGGGGTAAGTAAAGCTGCTTATACAAGCCCTGATTATACTCCAAGCTCCATTTATATTACTGAGACATTTGAAACAACAGGGCTGCAAGTATCGGTTTCGTGGCCACCTGCGGTAACAAGCGGAAGCAAAATTTATGAAAGAACTCTGGGACCATACAATAATGTGAATTTTGTGACACTAAATTGGCCTCAAATCAGTGCAGCAAGCGGATTTGCAACGGCGTTTTCTCTTAGTGCAACTACAACAGTTGATGCAAATTTTGAAAATGGATCTGTTGTAGGTCACAGTGCATCAACATCATACAAACAGAATTTCCAGACAGGCTGGTAAAAAGTAAATTCCATCACGATGCCCCTAGTATATTATATACCAGGGGCATTGTGATAAATAATTTTGGAGGAAAGATTGAAAAAAAACACAAAAACAAATTTATTAAAAATGGCCGCCATACTTATAGTTATTACGATTATAAGTAATGTCTTCATTGGGTATCGACTTACACCAGAGAGCGCCGTAAAAGCTGTGCGTTTTTATCCGGCAGAAGCTCCAGTTATCCTGCTCAATGAGAGAATAAATTCAAATTGCGTATTTTATCTCGTGGATGCTGGAGAACAATATTATACTGTTTACTGTAAAAAAACAAAATTTTTATGGAGAGGGTATGTTGGCTCGAGTGGACAAGAAAAAACAGAAAGCGGCGTAGAACTTCTTAATAAATTTTGGGTGGGAGAAGATGTGGATGCGGGTTGGGTTGTATCAATTTCTCACGACCCAGAGGTGAGATCGATTAGAATCAAAAGTGGAGATACTGTTATTCAAAGAGAAGCTCCTCTCAATCAACCCGTTGTAATACAAATAAAAACAGATGATAGGAGCGATATGGATGTTAAATTTGAAGCGGTTGCTTTGTCGAGTTCGGATGAAGTGTTATATAGGTTGGACTACGAAATAAACGGCAATATAGTAGAAATGGGTAAGTATGGATGGATTCCAGAAAGAGGTTAATGAGATTGTGCAAGGAAAACTCATTGTCGCTATTGCGACGATGAGTTTTCCACTATAATGGTTTACCCGTTTGCGCTGTGCGTGAACGGATAAACCGTTACATAATTAAAGGATTTAGGGTACCTGTCCAAGAATGGTATTTTCCTGTTGCTTCCTGTAATAACGGATTTATGTTGACTGCCCCGGAGATCTATGGTATAGTGACAGCGGCAGAAAAAAATTCCTGCCACTGAAAAAACCGGCTGCAGCGGTCAGGGAAATGAGGGAATCCAGTTGCAATTGAATCATTGTGTTTCGGCGTTTGACGCATAGCAGAGGCTATCGCGTCAAACAAAGAGATTTGGCATATAGCCTCTGCTCATTCCAAATCACAAGAGCTTTGGAGGAGCATCATGCGCTATATGAAAGCAGCCGACGTGCTGCCGCCGGACCTGCTGGCCCAGGTCCAGGCGTATATCGACGGGGAGTATCTGTACATCCCCCGGCGGGAGACCAACCGCAAACCCTGGGGCGCGGCCAATGGCCGCAAGGCGGAGACCCTGGCCCGAAATCAGGAGATCTATCGGCGCTATCGGGAGGGGACCTCTGTGGACCAGCTGGCGGAAGCCTACTTTCTGGCGCCGAAGAGCATTTGGAAGATCATCGCCCGCCTGAGAAATGAATAAGAACACAAGCGCCATGCGGACTCCCGCATGGCGCTTTCTTATTTCTGAACCGAGTTGACGGTTGCGGGACCGGCCTGCGGCAGGGTATGCTGAGGGCAGTAAGACAACACCAAGGAGGAATTTCCAATGTCCCAGCGAATCCCGCAAAAACCGAAACGGCGCCGCCTGGACTACCGGCAGGATCCCTGCCGGGATGTATTCACCTGCCGGGTCTGCGGCTGGCCGGTAGGGCCTCAGGCTGCCGGAACCCAGCACCGCAACCACTGCCCCAACTGCCTTGCCAGCGTCCACCTGGATGACGAGCCGGGGGACCGGGCCGCCGACTGCGGCGGCACCATGGAGCCGGTGGCCGTCTGGGTCCGCAAGGGCGGCGAGTGGGCCATCATCCACCGCTGCAAGATCTGCGGCGTGCTCCATTCCAACCGGGTGGCGGCGGATGATAACCCCATGCTGCTGATGAGCTTGGCGGTGAAGCCTCTGGCCGCACCGCCGTTCCCCTTGGACCGGCTGGAGCGGGCGGCGGAGTAAAAACCTGAAAAATCGGCGGAGGCTGTACGGCCTCCGCCGGTTTTTCTATGCCACGTGTTTGAAATTCCCCCAGGTCTCATTGACACTGGAGACGCAGGCGAAGGTATCCGGGAAGCGGGCCAGAATCTCCTGGAACCGAACCACCTGATGGCGGTTCACCACGCAGATCAGCAGGGAACGGGGAGTCTCCGAGTACATTCCCTCCGCCTGGAGCACAGTGACACCGTGGCGCAGCTGCTGCATGAGCTGCCGGGAGAGCTCCTCCGGCTGCCGGGTGACCACCTCGAATTTCATGGCGGATTTGCCGCCCTTCAAAATGGTGTCGCTGATGCTGGAGCTGAGATAGCAGTAGATCAGGCACAGGATCACCGGCTCGAACTGGCAGCCGTAGACGAAGAAGGACAACACCGCCACCGCGGCATTGAGGCTGAAGATCAGCCAGACCAGGCTGGCCTCCGGGTGCTTTTTCCGCACCCAGGCGGCTACGATGTCCGTTCCGCCGGTGGAGCCGTTCTGCCGGATCACCCAGCCGTACACGGCGCCGCTGACCACACCGGCCGCCACAGGCCCCAGGATGGCGGAGGAGCCGGAGTCATAGGCGATGGCGCTTAGGTCCATCTGGCCCAGCACCAGCGTGACGGCGGAGAACACCAGCACGAACACCAGTGTTTTGCGGGCGAAGTCCCGGTCGACTTTTTTCCAGGCCAGCAGGACCAGCGGCAGGTTGATGAGCAGGGAGAGGTAGCCGATATTGATGTGCAGCAGGTATTGCAGCATGGTGGCCAGGCCGTTGATGCCCGCCGGGGCGAAGGCGTTGGGAAAGACAAACAGCTCATAGCTGACGCCCATCAGACAGGCCAGACCGGCTGTGATCGCGTAGCTGCGCAGAGCGGTCCAAGAGGGATGATGCTTCATAGGAGTGCCTCCGTTTTCTGAAATCCGGGCCGCAGTATACGCCATTTTCCTCCAAAACGCAACAGAAATTGCAAAAAAAATTCTGCATTGCAGGAAAACTTTCCTGCAATGCAGAATCCGTATATACGGCCCTGCCGGAGGGGAAAAAACTGGATGTCCACGCAGTCTGAACGGGCAGTGCCGTCACGGGGAATCAGAACTTCTTGTCCTTTGCGGTCTCGCAGTAGGCGCAGCGATAGGTGTGAGTGGCGGGATCGCTCAGCAGGAATATGGCGTCCAGCTGCGGCTCTGCTACGGTGATGCAGCGGGGGTTTTTGCAGTGGATGACATTCACCAGCTTTTTCGGAAGCTCCAGATGCTTCTTTTCCACCCGCACGCCGTTGCGGATGATGTTGACGGTGATGTTGGGGTCGATATAGCCCAGCACATCCAGATCTACCTCCATAGGGGAGTCGATCTTGATGATGTCCTTCTTGCCCATCCGGCCGCTGCGGACATTCTTGATGATGGCCACGGAGCAGTCCAGCTGGTCCAGATGGAGGTAGCGGTAGATGTCCATGCTCTTGCCAGCCTGGATGTGGTCCAGGACCACGCCGTTTTGGATGCTGTCGATGTTCATAGCGTCAATGCCTCCTTCTCACACCTGAATGCCCAGCAGCTTCAGGATCAGTGCCATGCGGATGTACTTGCCGTTCTTCACCTGTCTCCAGTAGGCGGCCCGGGGATCCTTGTCCACCGCCACAGTGATCTCGTTGACACGGGGCAGGGGGTGGAGGATGGACAGGTCCGCCTTGGCGTTCTCCAGCTTCTCCGGTGTCAGGATGTAGCTGTCCTTCAAGCGCAGGTAGTCCTCCTCATTGAAGAACCGCTCCTTCTGGACACGGGTCATGTAGAGAATGTCCAGCTGGGGGATGACGGACTCCAGATCCGTGGTCTGGGTGTAGGGGATGCCCTTCTTCTTCAGAGCCTCCTCCTTCACATACCGGGGCAGCTTCAGCTCGGTGGGGGAGATCAGCACGAAGTTGATGTGATCGTACCGGCTCAGGGCGTTCACCAGGGAGTGGACGGTGCGGCCGAATTTCAGGTCGCCGCAGAAGCCGATGGTGAAGTTGTTCAGCCGCCCCTTCTCCCGGTGGATGGTCAGCAGGTCGGTGAGCGTCTGGGTGGGATGGTTGTGGCCGCCGTCGCCGGCATTGATGATAGGTACCTCACTGAACTGGGAGGCGGCGTAGGGAGCACCCTCCTTGGGATGGCGCATGGCGATGATGTCGGCGTAGCAGCTGACGGTGTGGATGGTGTCGCCCACGGTCTCGCCCTTGGCGGTGGAGCTGGAGCTGGCCTCAGAAAAGCCCAGGGTGCTGCCGCCCAGGGCCAGCATGGCGGACTCAAAGGAGAGCCGGGTCCGGGTGGAGGGCTCGAAGAAGAGCGTTGCCAGCTGCTTGTGGGCACAGGCGTCCTGGTACTTGACCGGGTTGGCGATAATGTCCTCCGCGGTGGCGATCAGATGATTGATCTCCTCCACGGAGAGGTCGGTGATGTCGATGAGATTTCTGGGCATGATGAACTCCTTTCAGGGGTGTGATGGGAGGGAGCCGCTCCTCGGGCGGCAGGGAATAGCTCCCGGCAAAGCCGGAAGCGGAGCGGAATTGGTCAACCGGGCCCCCGCCGAAGCCCAGCGGAGCGGGTTCGGTGGGAAAAAGAGAAATGAATGGAGCGGATGGAGCTTTCGCATCCGCCGGAAGCGGAATGAGCGGAATTTATTTCGACGTGATCCAGGATTCGTCGGAGGGGTTGGCCCGGAACCTCTTCAGCCGCTCAATGTCCTCCGGCTTGATCTTCCCCTCCTCAGCGGCCGCCTCGCAGACGGCATCGAAGTTGGAGAGGGAGTGGTTGACGACATTCGCGGCGGCCAGCCGGTCCAGGCCCTTTTGGAGCCCGTAAGTGAAGATGGATGCGACGCCGAGAACCTCGGCACCCGCCTCCCGCAGCGCCTCTACAACTTCAATGCAGCTGCCGGCGGTGGAGATCAGATCCTCCACGACCACGACCTTCTCGCCCTTCTCCAGACGGCCTTCGATGCGGTTCTGACGGCCGTGGTCCTTATTGCCGGAACGGACGTAGCCCATGGGCAGGCCCAGCAGGTGGCCCACGATGGCCGCGTGAGCGATGCCGGCGGTGGAGGTGCCCATCAGCACCTCCGCCTCCGGGTAATGGGTGCGGATCAGCTCCACCAAGCCCTTCTCCACGGCCGTGCGGACGGCGGGAGCGGTGAGGGTCAGGCGGTTGTCGCAGTAGATGGGGCTCTTGATGCCGCTGGCCCAGGTGAAGGGCTCGTCCGGCCGCAGGAACACCGCGCCGATGCTCAGCAGATCGTGGGCGATTTCACGTTCTAAGTTCATGGAAAAATCCTCCTTATCCAAATGTGCGAAGATGGTCAGTGCTTTCGGCCGACCCAGAAAGCACTTGCGGCCACAATGGCTGCAAGGTACAATAGCGCCGACTCGGTATAACCGAATGGCAGGGCTTTGATCCAGATTACTCCGAATGCCAGTACCATGAAAAAGACAGCAATGACAAGGGCAAGTTCCGTCAAATCAAATTTCATGCAGACGTGCCCCCGTTCCGCTCAGCCCCAAAAGTCCTTGACCGCTCTCCGATAAGCGGCCACCGGGTCCTCCGCCTGGGTGATGGGACGGCCCACCACGATGTAGTCGCAGCCAGACTTGCCCGCCTTCTCCGGAGTCATGATCCGCTTCTGGTCGCCGGCGGCACTGTCCGCGAACCGGATGCCGGGGGTGACGGTCAGGAAGTCCGCGCCGCACCGCTCCTTCACCAGAGCCGCCTCCAAAGGAGAGCAGACCACGCCGTCCAGGCCGCTGGCGGCGGCGTTCTTGGCGTAGGAGAGCACCGTCTCTGCCATGGGGGTGTCGATCAGCAGCTCGTTTTTCAGGGCGGCGGCGTCGGTGGAGGTCAGCTGGGTGACGGCAATCAGCAGGGGGCGGGTGCCGTCGGGACGAGTCAGGCCCTCCAGGGCGGCCCGCATCATCTCAGAGGTCCCGGCGGCGTGGAGGTTCACCATATCCACATCCAGTCGGGAGAGGACCGCCATGGCCCGCTTCACGGTGTTGGGGATGTCGTGGAGCTTCAGATCCAGGAAGATCTTGTGGCCCCGGGCCTTGATGTCCCGGACCACCTGGGGGCCCTCGGCATAGAACAGCTCCATGCCGATCTTCACAAAGGGCTTCTCCCCGGCGGGGAACTGGTCCAGGAAGGAGAGGGTCTCCTCACGGGTGGGGAAGTCCAGGGCGATGATGACGTCTTTTGCGCTCATATTCAAACAGTCCTTTCTGTAAATTTCTCGGTGACAGCGTTCAGCCGTGCGCCGCGCCGGTCAGGTCCGCGATACGCTCCACGCCCAGCCTTTCGCACACGCCCGGCAGGGCTTCGATGATCTTCTTGCAGGCATAGGGGTCCCGCAGGTTGGCGGCGCCGATCTCCACGGCGCTGGCCCCCGCCAGCATCATCTCACACACGTCCTCCGCAGAGGAGACGCCGCCGCAGCCGATGATGGGCAGCTGCACCGCCTCGTACACGTCCCACACCATCCGCACCGCCACCGGGAACACCGCGGGGCCGGACAGTCCGCCGGTGCGGTTGGCGATGAGGGGCTTTTTCGTTTTCAGGTCGATCCGCATCCCCAACAGGGTGTTGATGAGGCAGATGCCGTCGGCTCCCGCGTCAGCGCAGGCCCTTGCGATCTCCGCGATGTCCGTGACGTTGGGGGAGAGCTTCATGAAGACCCGCTTCCGGGTGACCGCCTTCACTGTCCGGGTGACTTCCGCGGCGGCTTTGGGATCGGAGCCGAAGTTTTTCCCTCCAGCGTGGACATTGGGACAGGAGATGTTCACTTCCAGAATGGACACCTGCTCCACGTCGTTGAGCTTGGCGCAGTTCTCAGCGTACTCCTGAAGAGAGAAGCCCCCCACGTTGGCGATCACCGGCCCATGAAAGATCTTTGCAATGTTGGGCACCTCCTCCGCGATCACCGCGTCGATGCCGGGGTTCTGGAGGCCCACGGCGTTCAGCATCCCGGAGGCGGTCTCCGCGATCCGGGGCTGAGGGTTGCCCGGACGGCTCTCTGCGGTAGTGCCCTTCCAGGAGAAGCTGCCCAGAAGGTCCAGGTCGTACAGCTCTGCGTACTCCCGGCCATAGCCGAAGGTGCCGGAGGCGGGGATTACGGGATTTTTCAGCTCCACCCCTGCAAGGCGGACAGACAGGCTTACCATACGATTTCCTCCTTGTACAGAATGGGGCCGTCCTTGCACACCCGCTTGTAGCCGTTTACCGTGGGTACGGAGCAGCCCATGCAGGCGCCGAAGCCGCAGCCCATCCGGGCCTCGAAGCTGAACTGCCCGCCGGTGAGCTGGGGCAGGCCGTGGACGGCCTTCAGCATGGGGGTGGGGCCGCAGACGAAGGCGTAGCCGCACTCCGGCACATGACGGGCCAGATCCGTAACAAATCCCTTTGTGCCCAAGCTGCCGTCCTCCGTGGCCACCATCAGGCGGCAGCCCAGCTTGCCGAATTCCTCCAGGTAAAAGGCGTCTCCGCCGGAGCGGAATCCCAGTCCCACTGTGGGGGCGATGCCCGCCTCCAGCATCCGCTGGGCCAGGCCGTACAGGGGCGCGATGCCGATGCCGCCGCCCAGCAGGATGGGGTGGGTCCCGCCCTTTGCCAGATCAAAGCCGTTGCCGAGACCCGACAGCACATCCAGCTCTGTGCCGGGGACGCACCGCACTAAGTCATGGGTGCCTTCGCCCACCACCCGGACCAGGAGCAGCAGGGCGTCCTTCGTCCAGTTGCAGATGGAGATAGGCCGCCGGAGGAATTTGCCGGGCAGCTGGATGTTCACGAACTGCCCCGGCGCCGTGATGGCGGAGGTGTCGCCGGACAGCACCAGCTCATAGGTGTCGGCGGTCAGCTGCCGGGCGTGTTCCATGGTAAAGAGGGATTGTTTCATAGGTAGTCCTCCTGACAGGGGGGGAATGGGGGTCTTATTGATGTTGCGGGAGCTGGCGGTGTACACCAGATTCCCGTTGCAGATGGTCTTGTCCACTCCGGCGGTGACGGTCCAACCGTCAAAGGGCGTGGAACGGCCCCGGGAGAAGAAAAGGGTGCTGTCGATGGCATGGGGCCAGTTCAGATCCAGCACGGTCAGATCCGCGATCTCTCCCGCCTCGATCTTTCCGCCGGGCAGGCGGAACAGCCGCCGGGGATTGACGCACAGGGCGTTCAGCAGCGTGGCGAAGGGGACGATGCCCGGCTCCACCAGCTCCGTATACAGCACCGGGAAGGCACACTCCAACCCCACGATGCCGTTGAGGCTGCGGAGTCCCCTAGACTTCTCCTCCGCGCTGTGGGGGGCGTGGTCCGTGGCGATGCAGTCGATGGTGCCGTCCAGCAGCCCTTCGATCAAAGCATCCCGGTCCGCGGCGGAGCGGATGGGGGGATTCATCTTGAACCGGCCGTCATCCATCAGGTCCTCGTCGCAGAGGATCAGGTAGTGGGGCCCGGTCTCGCAGGATACCGGCAGCCCCTCCGCCTTGGCCCGGCGGATCAGGGCCACGCTCTCCTTGGTGGAGATGTGGCAGACGTGGTAGCCGCAGCCGGTCTCCCGCACCAGCTCCAGATCCCGCTCCACCTGTTTCCACTCGCTCTCAGGGGCGTTGCCGGGGAAGCCGTTCCGCTTCGCCCACTCCCCGTCGTGGATGCACCAGCCGGGAGTCAGCAGGGACTCGTCCTCACAGTGGGCAGTGATGGGCTTGTCCAGCTGTTTTGCGAGTTCCATGGCATCGCGCATCTGGTCGGCGGACTGGACGCCTTTCCCGTCGTCGGAGAAGCTGCAGACAAAGGGCTCCATAGCCGGCATGTCCGCCAGCTCCGCGCCTTTTTCGCCCCGGGTGATGGCCCCATAGGGATACACCCGCACCCGGCCGTCCCGGGCGATGGCGTCCAGCTCCGGCCACAGGTGCTCCAGGGAGTCCGGCACCGGATTCAGGTTGGGCATGGCGCACACCGCCGTGTAGCCTCCTGCGGCGGCCGCCGCCGTGCCGGAGGCGATGGTTTCCTTATAAGAAAATCCAGGCTCCCGAAGATGAACATGTACATCAACGAAACCTGGAACAATGACTTGATCCTGACATTCAATTACGGAAAAACCTTCCTGGGAAAGGGAGGGAGAAACGGAAACAATACGGCCTTTGGAAATGGCAACATCCACATTCTGGAAAGTTCCATCCCGGAAAACAGCCCCGCCGGTCAGCAAGAAATTCATGGGTACGCTCCTTCCTCTGCGTCTTCATTCGACATATTATCATAACGGAAAAGGAAGCAGTTGTCAACGCCTATTTTCTGGAGTTTTCCAAAAGCGGCGGCGATTGCCGCCGCCCCTGGAATCTTCCATCAGGGCCGGGGCGGACGGCAGGCCAGGCAGCCGGTATAGAGCCGGGAGACCTCAGGCCAGTCCACCAGTCGCCACCAGGCTTCGAAGTAGTCCGCCCGGCGATTCTGGTATTGGAGATAGTAGGCGTGCTCCCATACGTCGCAACACAGCAAGGGGATCAGGGGCAGCGGTGTGTCCTGGTTTGCGGTCTTTTGGACAGCCAGGTGCCCCTCGCCGTCTGCGGATAGCCAGGCCCAGCCGGAGCCGAATTGCCTCAGGGCCGCCTTGCGCATGGCCTCCTTCAAACCTGCCATGCCGCCGAAGTCCCGTACCACAGCGCCCTCCAGCGCCATGTCCGGGGCGGAGACCGGCAGGGGGTGGAGGGTGCGGAAATACAGGTCATGATTAAAGACGCCTCCGGCGTTGTTCCGAACGCCCTGTCGCAGGCCATCCGGCAGTTCCTCCCAGTTTAGGCACAGCTTCCAAAGCGGCCAGGACTGATAGGCGGGCGTCCGCTCCAGCAGCTGGTTCAGAGCGTCCACATAGGCGGCGAAGTGCTTGTCGTGATGGAAATACAGCACTTTTTCGATCAGCTCCGGCGCCAGCGCGTCATAGCCGTAGGGCAGGGGCGGCAGGGTGAAGGGATAATGCTGTTCCATGTATTGCTCCAAGGGGATCATCCTTTCCGGCGAAGTGTCAAAGTCCGCTGTTCCCATCCTATGCAGAAAGGGAATCCCATATTTCCAAAAGGTGCTGCACAAAAACCGGGAGGGCGTTTCGCCCTCCCGGTCCGGTCTCAGCAGTGGCCGCAGGTATGGCCGCTCTCGTGGTGGCCGCAGCCGTGGTCGCCGCAGGTGTGCTCCTCACCGTGGTGATGGTCGCAGGTGGCTGCATCGGCGCTGACCAGCGTGCCTGCCAGCAGTTCTGCCACCCGGGTGTCCGCGTCGCCCTGGCAGCCGGCGTACAGCCGGATACCTGCCTCCGCCAACGCCATCTGGGCCCCACCGCCGATGCCGCCGCAGATCAGGGCATCCACCTGACGGTCCTTCAAAAAGCCAGCCAGGGCCCCGTGTCCGCTGCCATTGGTATCCACCACCTGGGAGGAGGCTACGGTGCCGTTCTCCACATCATAGAGCTTGAACTGTGCCGTGTGGCCAAAGTGCTGGAACACCTGGCCGTTTTCATAGGTGACTGCGATTTTCATGAGGACGCTTCCTTTCCGTCTTGGGAGGCACACCGGCCGCAGGGCCTGCTGACGCCCCGGCAACTTTCCTGGGGGCAGAGGGCGTAGCTACCGCCGCCGATCTGCAGCGGACGGCCTTCCACCAGAAAGACCGCCAGCTTCTGTCGGGCCTGGGCATAGATCCGCTGAACGGTAGTCCGGGCCACCCCCATCTGGGCGGCGGCCTCCTCCTGGTTCAGGCCCAGGTAGTCCATCAGCCGTAGCGCCTCATACTCCTCCACCGTCAGCTCCACGGCCTCTCTGTGGGCAGGCCGTTCCGGGGCAAAAGCGGCAGTGGGCCGGCATCTGGCAGACCCGGCGGCATTTGGCGCTGCGCGGCATGGATGTCCCTCCCTTGTTTTGAATATATGTCCATTATATACGGTTTTGAACATATGTCAAGAATAACTTTGGAAAATCTGCGTTCCGCCTTGACAGTCCAGGACGGTCCCCTTATGATGGAGCCAGAGAGGGGGCGGTTCTCTTGAAAAAGAAGTGGAAGGTCCTGCTGGTGTGCGTGGTGGTTTTGACTGGAATCGCCGCCTGGTGCCTCGTCCCCCGTCCTGCGGTGGAGGAGGATTTCAAAATCCATTATGTGAGGACAGGAGAAAGGCTGACAGACATCACGGGCCAGGTAGACCTGGAGGCCCTCGGCGGCCTGCTGCGGAACGCAGACCGCCTGGGATACCACTGGGGATATGACGGCAGGCTCGAGGAGCGGTATATGCTGATCATGGGCGTAGACCGGAAAGGCCCGGTCCACATTCTTCTGGATGAGGGAACCTTCCTGGTGGACCGTGGAGACTTCCTGGGAATGTACCCGCTGGTAAACGGAGAAGAACTTCTGGAACAGGTCTGGGCGTTGCTTCCAGAACCATAACAGGGGAGGGATACGCCTGTGTCAAGAAAGTGGAAAATCCTGCTGGCGTGCGTCGTGGCAGTGACGGCAGCATGTGCTGCGGCGTGGTATCTCCTTCCCCGCCCCGCGGTAGGGGAGAGACTACGAGGCCCAGTATATCAATGTGGGAGAGACGCTGGAGAATATTACCGGTCAGATAGACCAGAATACCTGTAACGCCCTCAATGACCTGCTTCGGCAAGCAGAGAGAAGGGGGTACCGCAGAAACGTCTTTCCAAGGCAGCTGCGGGAGGACACGGTGCAGATCATAGGCGTCGACAGCCATGGACCCTGGTTCTTTGAGCTGGACGGCGAAGCTTGCGTACTCTGCGACGGACAAGGGGCGGCTACCCCATTATTGACGGCGAAGGGCTGCTGAAACAGGCCTGGGCCCTGCTGCCGGAGCCGTGACAGGGGAGGGATGCGCCTGTGAAAAGAAAGTGGAGATTCCTGCTGTTGTGCGCTGCCGCCGTGGCAGCCCTGACTGGCTATTTCTTCCTGCTGCCCGCCCCGGTAGGGGGAGAGGACTTCCAGCTGCTGGAGGTCCGGCAGGACGGACGGGATTTGACGGCGTCGCTCCGGCCGGAGCAGCTGGCGGACCTGGAGGCTACAATGCGGGGGGCCTCTAGGTTCCGCTGGAAGAATCCCGTTGGGGTATATCCTCTGGAAGCGGATACCGTCATGCTCCTGGGGGCCAATGGGGAATCCGTCATCCTGGTGGGCAGTCAGGGGCGCTTTGCGGTGGACGGCTATCCCCTGCACGACGGGGAGACCCTGCTGGCGGAGGTTCAGAACATCCTCGCATCCTAATTCATTTTGCTTATAGATAAGAGCAGATACAGCGGAAAGGAGCAATCAGATGGAACAGCGGGAAGCGGCCATCTGCCAATGGTTCGACATGTGGCTCACCAAGCGGGACACCGGCATCCGGGACCTTTTCGCCCCGGACGCGGTGTACATCGAGAGCTGGGGCCCGGAGTACCACGGCGCGGACAAGATCGCCTGGTGGTTCACCGAGTGGAATCGCCGGGGCACGGTGGAGCGGTGGGATATCCGCCAGTTCTTCCACAAGGGGGACCAGACGGTGGTGGAGTGGACCTTCGCCAACCGGATGGACGACGGCCGCCGGGAGGTGTTCGGGGGTATGACCCTGGTCCGCTGGACGGCAACGGGGCAGATCGCCCGTCTCCAGGAGTTCGGCTGCAACCTGGGCCGTTACGACCCCTACGCCCACGGCCCGGAGCCCCGGTTCCGGGAGCAGCAGGCGGCCTGGTTCTGAAAACCCAAAAAGCGGCGCCCGTTCCGAAAGGAACGGGCGCCGTTGTTTGGATACTAAGAAGGGACGTCTTATTTTTGCAGCGTCTTGACCCACTGGCCGTACTTCTCCAGATTGGCGTCACAAGCGGCAGAATCCGCGCCCTGGGTCAGAATATACACCTTGATCTTGGGCTCCGTACCGGAGGGTCGCACCAGAATGGTGGTGCCGTCCGCCAGCTCGAACCGCAGCACGTTGGAGCCGGAGAGCTCCATGGCGCTCTTCGCACCGGTGGCGCAGTCCACCACGGACCCGTCGGTGTAGTCCTTCCGGGTGACGACTTTCACGCCGGAGATCTCCGCCGGGGGATTCTCCCGGAGATTCTTCATCAGCTGCGCCATATCCTTCAGACCGTCCAGGCCGGGCATCACCAGGTTGTAGGTCTTTTCGGCGTAGTGACCGTACTTCTCGTATAGCTTCTCCAGGGCGTCGAACAGCGTCATGCCCTGGGCGGCGTACCAGGCGGCCATCTCCGTCAGCAGCATGGAGGCGGTGACGGCGTCCTTGTCCCGGACGTAGTCGCCCAGCATGTAGCCGTAGCTCTCCTCATAGGAGAAGATGACCTTTCCTTCGCCGGCGGCCTCCAGGGCGTTCTTCTTCTCCGCCATGAACTTGAAGCCAGTGAAGGTGTCGTAGCAGGTGACGCCGTTGGACTCCGCCACCTTCCGGGCCATCTCCGTGGTGACGATGGTCTTGAGGGCCACGGGCTCCTCCGGCATTTTGCCGGAGCGGCGCATGGCGCCGATGAGGTAGTCCAGCAGCAACACGCCGGTCTGATTTCCGGTGACGGGGCGGTACTCGCCGCTGTGGTCCCGGATCATGATGCCCACCCGGTCGCTGTCCGGGTCGGTGCCCAGAATGAAGTCCACGTCATTCTTTTTGGCCAGATCGATGGCCAGATAGAACCCCTCCGGGTTTTCCGGGTTGGGAGAGACCACCGTGGGGAAATTGCCGTCGATCACCATCTGCTCCGGCACGCGGATCAGGTGCTTGATGCCCAGCGCAGTCAGCGCCTCCGGCACCAGCTTGTAGCCGCAGCCGTGGAAGGGCGTGTACACCAGCTTGAAGGTGTCCGCCACCTTGGCCACGGTTTCCTTGTCGTTAATCATGGCAGTGACGTTAGCCATAAACTTCCGGTCCGTCTCCTCCCCCATGGTCTCAATGAGGCCGGCCTTCACCGCCTCGTCGAAGTCCATGCGCCGAATGCCATTGAAGACATCGATCTGTTCCAGAGCAGCGGCGATGGCGTCGGCGTGGTGAGGGGGCAGCTGGGCGCCGTCCTCCCAGTAGACCTTGTAGCCATTGTACTCCTTCGGATTGTGGCTGGCGGTGACATTGATGCCCGCCTGGCAGCGGTACTCCCGCACGGCGAAGCTCAGCTCCGGCGTGGGGCGGAGGGACTCGAAGATCCGCACATGGATACCGTTGGCGGCGCAGACCTCCGCCGCCGCCCGGGCGAACTCCATGGAGTGGTTCCGGCAGTCCATACAGATGGCCACGCCCCGGCGCTTGCCCTCCTCGCCCTCGGCGCAGATGACCTGGGCAAAGCCCTGGGTGGCCCAGCGGATCACATGGATGTTCATGTTGTGCAGGCCCACGGCCATGATGCCCCGCAGGCCGGCGGTGCCGAACTCCAGCGGGCCGTAGAACCGGCTCTCAATCTCCTTGGGGTCATTTCGGATGCTCTCCAGCTCCGCACGCTCCGCGTCGGACAGGACAGGACTCGCCAGCCACTTTTCATATTCCTTCATAAAATCCATGCGAGAGATACCTCCTGTTGTGTAAATTGAGAACGGAGGCGGGACATTAGTCCTGCTCCGGGATTTCCGCGGGGGTGTTCAGCAGCGCCTGGGCCTCCTCCAGTTGGGAGGCGGGGATCCAAATCTCTACTCCCTGGGAGGCGAAGCCTCCCAGCACCTTGCCCAGGGACCCATTCTGGAAGGCGGGGATGCCGCAGCTTTCCAAAAACGACACAGTGATGTCCGCCTGGCTGTCTAGCTCCCACTGGATGTCCAGCTTGGCGGCGGGTTCCGGTGCGCCTGCCTCGTCTTTCGGCCAGCGGTCCAGCAGGTCCCGGTCCGCCCGGGCCCAGAAGTCCTTTGCCGGTTCTGTCATAGTTCCACGTCCTTTACTTGTGATATTTGGTGCCTGCGTTGATCTGATACGCCCGGTAGATCTGTTCCAGCACCATCACCCGGGCCAGATGGTGGGGGAAGGTCATGGGAGACATGGAGAGCCGCAGCCTGGCCTCTGCTTTGATGGAGGGGTGCAGGCCAAAGGACCCACCGATGAGAAACACCAGATGTCCCACGCCCTGGCTGGCCCAGGCAGCCATCTGCCGGGCCAGCGCCTCGCTGGACCGCGGCTCTCCCTCCACGCACAGAGCGATCAGGGCGGCGCCGGATGGGAGCTTGGCCCGGATGGCAGCAGCCTCCTTCAAAAGGGCCGCCTCGATCTGGGCGGGGGAGGGGTCCTCCGGCAGCCGCTCCTCCGGCAGTTCCACCAGCTCCAGCTTACAGAAGCGGGACAGCCGCTTGACGTACTCCGCCGCGGCGTCTATATAAAATTTCTCCTTCAGCTTTCCGACACACAGGATCGTCACCTTCTGCATACGGACCTCCTGCTCACGGTGTGGGCTGGGCCCAGGCAGTCCCTGGGAGCCACAGACAGCAGAGGCGAGACACCTGCGGCGGAGAGAGCCCGTTCTACGGCAGTTTGCGCCATGGCGGGCGTATTATTCTCCCGGCTCAGATGGGCCAGGATGATCTCTGATGTGCCGCTCTGCGCCAGAACGGCGGCAAAACGGGCAGCATCCTCATTGCTGAGATGGCCTTGTGCGCCCAGAATCCGCTGTTTCAAATAGTAGGGGTAGGGCCCGCTGCGGAGGGTCTCGATGTCGTGGTTGGCCTCCAGCACCGCCAGATCCACGCCCTCCAGAATGTCGGCAGTCTCGTCGGTGACGTAGCCGGTATCCGTCAGGACACCGACGGCGCCGCCGGCGGCGTCCAGCCGGAAACCACAGGAACCGGGAGCGTCATGGGATGTGGGAAATGCCGTCACGGCAAACTCTCCGATAGACTGGGGGATGCCGAAGTCCAGCGCGTCCAGCCGTGTCTCTGCGCCGGGCAGCCGCCAGGACAGCTCCCGGGCGGCCCGCTCGGTGGTAAAAACCGGGGCGGCGCAGCGCTTGAGCAGCGTCTGCAGGCCGGAGATGTGGTCCGCGTGGGTGTGCGTGATGAGAATGGCCGTGAGGCTTCCGAGCTCCAGGCCCAGCTCCCGCAAAGCGGCAGTGATGCGGCGGCAGGAAATGCCCGCATCCAGCAGAATATAGCTCTCCCCGCAGGAGAGCAGCAGCGGCGTTCCCGGAGGAACCGCTTGCCAGCGTATGTACGGTGGTCAAAAAACATACCTCTTCCGGTGAAAAGTAAGACGTCCACAAGGGAGGCCGTCGACGAAAGTCGCCATCCTCCATCGCGGACGTAAAATCGCTCGATCTATGGAAATGTCTTGATTGTATAACCCCGCGGCAGCGGGGGAAACCTAGAGAAGCCTGTACCCCGTTTCAGCCAATGTGGGCCTCCAGCTCCTCGGACTCACCGGGGACCTCCACGGTACGGATGGAAGCGCCAAGGCCCTGGAGCTTGGTGACGATATCCTCATAGCCCCGCTCGATATACTGTACGCAGCTGATCTCGCTCTCGCCCTTGGCAGCCAGGGCAGCGATCACCAATGCCGCGCCGGCCCGCAGATCGCAGGCCTGGATGGGCGCACCGGTGAGATGGTCCACGCCCTCCACCACAGCGGTCTTGTCGTCTACCTGGATGCTGGCGCCCATGCGCTTGAGCTCATCCACATAGCGGTAGCGGTTGTTCCAGACGCTCTCCGTCACCAGGGAAGTGCCCTCCGCCAGGCAGAGGACGGTGGTGATCTGGGGCTGCATATCTGTGGGAAAGCCCGGATAGGGCATGGTTTTCACATTGGCCTTCTGCAAGGGGCCGCTGCGGCGGACCAGAAGGGTGTCCTCCCGCTCCTCTACCTCCACGCCCATCTCCACCAGCTTGGCGGTGATGCAATCCATGTGCTTGGGGATGATATTCTTCACCAGGATCTGGCCGCCGGTGGCAGCCACGGCGGCCATATAGGTGCCTGCCTCAATCTGGTCGGGAATGATGGCGTAGCTGCCGCCCCGCAGGCGGTCCACGCCCTGAATTTTAATGGTGTCCGTGCCGGCACCCCGGATGTTGGCGCCCATCGAGTTGAGGAAGTTGGCCAGGTCCACGATATGAGGCTCCTTGGCAGCGTTCTCGATGACGGTGTTGCCTTCCGCCCGGACGGCGGCCATCATGATATTCATGGTAGCGCCCACGGAGACCACATCCAAATAGATGTTGGCGCCCTTGAGGCGGCCGGTCTCCGTGGAAGCGTTGATGAAGCCGCCCTCCACCATGACCTTGGCGCCAAGCGCGGTAAAGCCCTTCACGTGCTGGTCGATGGGGCGCACCCCGAAGTTGCAGCCGCCGGGCATGGCGACCTCCGCCTGGCCGAAGCGGCCCAGGAGAGAACCAATCAGATAATAGGAGGCCCGCATCTTCCGGGCCAACTCATAGGAGGTTCGGGTGGAGCGGATGCGGCTGGCGTCGATCTCCACTGTATGGCGGTTGATGACGCGGATGCCGGCACCCAAATGCTCCAGAATCTTCAGGGACAGCGTCACATCGGAGATCTGGGGGATATTTTCGATCCGGCAGACCCCGTCCACCAGCAGAGCGGCGGGAATGATGGCAACGGCGGCGTTTTTGGCGCCGCTGATCTCTACTTCACCAAACAGGGGATGACCACCCTGTACAATATACTTTGTCAAAGTCGATACCCTCTCTTCAAAAGGCGCTTTCTTTTGTGGCGGCACCTGTAATTTCTATGAAACAGTGTGCCCGGCCCGTGCCGCTTCATACCCGCTAAAGACCTGCGAAACCGGAGAAATTTTCCGGATGGGGAAGCTCACACACCCAAACTATACCATATCCCCGCGCAAAATGCAAACCCTTCCTGCGAGCCGGACGGGTTCCGCGTCAAAATTCGTCAAAATTCCAAAGCCGCCGACGGCTGAAAACAGCCGCTTCAGGCCGAATCGCGGCGCACAGGCGGAGAAATTTGGAAACAAATTATCTGCCCGGCAGGGCTCCAGTTACTCAGCCGGAGGAGACGGCACCGGTGTAGCAGTTGACATAATAATCAGCCGTATCCGTAGAAACGCACCAGGCGGGCACCAGGGCCATAGGAGTGGCTGTGGTGCTCTGCAGCTCATAACAGAGGTACAGGTCCGTCACGGCAGTGACCACCGCGCCGCTCTGAACGGTGCCGAGGAAGGCATTGAGGGCATCCAGAGCGGACAGGGCACCGTTCCCATTGGCGGTCTGTCCCGCCTGGGGCAGGTGGGTACCGCTGACGGAGGCCACCCGCCCGCCGGAGATGGAGAAGGAGACGGTGCAGTTGACCACCGGGGCCCCGTCGTAGGTCTGGACCGCGGAGGCGCTGCCGTCCTCCCCATCCAGGGAGAAGGCGAGGGCTTCGTAGTGGAACGCACGGCAGAAGGCCCGGCACAGGGCGTCCGCTGTCTCGCCGCTCTGTTCGATCACCACGTCAAAGGTGCCGTCGGACCGGAAGACGGCGCTGCCGTTTTCGCTTTGATAGGTGGTGACGCCGCCGCCACCATCAGACATGACCAGCTCATCTCCCAGGAGAAAGCCGGCCAGCTTCTCATCCTCGTCCGGGTCCCTGGACAAGGTCAGGCCGGCGGGCGGTGTGGCGCCGGGGATAATGCCGTCATCCAGAGAGACACCCTCCGCCGCGAACAGCTGCACCATCTGCTGACGGGCCTCTGCCTGGGCGGAATAGCCGGTGGTCAGCCGTACTCCCAGCAGGCCCAGGAGGCAGAGATTCATCAGAGCCAGGATCAGAATGATGATGTTTTTCAGACGGAAGCTCTCCATCCGTCGGACCTCCTTTCCACCGCCGGAGCGGCTTGTATCCGCTGCACTCAGTCCGCCAGCCAGCTGGCGGATACCGAGTCTCCGCCGCCGTCGGCATAGCCCACAGACAGTTCTGTGCCGGGATGCTCCGCTGCAATGGCCAGCGTCTGCCGCAGCGGCAGCAGGAGCGACGTCTCCCCGGCGGTGCTGTACTGCCGGAACCGCAGGGTGAGGCGGGTGACGCTGGTGCCGGAGAGCGTGATCTCGGCGGCGTGTCCGCCGTCGGAGAAGCGAATGGGGACACCATCGATCTGATATCCGAACAGAAGCTGGGTGGTGTCTCCGCCCTGACTGACGGACTCCAGATACAGCCTTGCCTCGCCGGAGCGGTCCTCTGTCAGCTGTTCCAGCAGGATACTGGCACCCAGCACGGCTTCCGCCGCAGTGGGGACCTCCTCCTGTGCGGAGATCTCCAGCGTAGCATCTGTTCCGCTGCGGTAGGTGATCTCCCCGGAGGGGCGGATGTGAAGGGAGCGATCGGCTTCGACCTCGGTGATGACCTCCGTGCCGTCGGCCTCCGCATAGCGCTCCCGCGTGTTGATGTTGAAGCCGAAAGCCGCCAGCAGCCAGTCCGTGCCGGAGATGGATGAAGCGGCAGAGAGGACCGGCAGCTGCGGTAACTCCGTCGGCAGGATGGAGAGGGGAAACAGCTTGCCGTATAGCGGCTCCATCTCCACAACCTCAAAGGCGAAGGAGACGCTTCCCATGCCGGACTGGCTCACTGCCTCTGTAAGAGAATCTATGGAGAGGGCGGTGGAGGCGACGGTGCCGGTGAGGACGGTATCAGCACCGTCCCATACATAGAGATGGACGGAGCCGTCCGCCCCTGCGGCCAGCAGCAGACAGCGGGCATTTCCCCTCCAACGCGGTGCCCTCTGCACCGGTGAGCTCGGCAAGCACCTGGAGGGGCAGGGGATTCAAAATCAAAATAGATGGAAGGGCCCGAGAGGGCACCCCGAAAGGCATCCGTTGTAGAAGGAGCAAGGTGCTGGACGGAGCCCAGAGCCTCCCGCAGGCCCAGGGCGGAAAAGCCGTCACTGTTGGTAGTGAAGCCCAGGCTGCCATACCGGCCGTAGGAGTCCGTGAGGACCACCCGTACCGGAGCGGGAAACTCCCGCAGCCGGGAGGGTGAGCCCTCGCCGGTCAGCCGCTCCAGATAGAGCGGGTCCTCCGACGTGCCCAGATTGTACAGCTGCAGCTGGGCGAACAGGAGCACCGCCGAGACGGACAGAAGCGCGATGGCGATGTTCTGGATGAGGTTGCGGCGCCTGCGCCGGGCCGTTTGATCCATGGGCAGCCTCCTTTCAGCGGTTTTGCGGATGTGACTTTCTCAGATGGGGTTGGAGGGCCCGCCGATGGGCAGCGTCAGCCGGATGGTGGTGCCGGGGCCCTCGTGGGGCGCCAGGGCGATGGTGCCGTGGTGGCGCTGGACGATCTCCCTGGCGATGGAGAGACCCAGGCCCGTGCCGCCGGACTCCCGGGAACGGGCCTTGTCCACCCGATAAAAGCGGTCGAAGATCCGGTCCCGATCCTTCTCTGGGATGCCGATGCCGTCATCGCAGACCTCCATCCAGACCTCCGCCTCTGTGGAGCCGGCGGTGATGGTGATGTGTCCGCCGTCGGGCGTGTACTTGACGGCATTGCCGATGACGTTCATCATCACCTGCTCCAGCCGGCTCCGGTCCCCCACGATCAAGGGCAGGCTCTCCGGCGGAGTATAGGTCAGCGTGTGCCCGTGCTGCTTGGCGGCCAGGGCATTGGCACGGGTGACGCTCTCAATGGCGTCCCCGAAAGGAAAGCGGGAGAGCACCAGCTCCGCATTGCCCGCATCCAGACGGCTGAGGGTCAGCAGATCCTGAACAATGTGGGTCATGCGGTCCGTCTCCGTGATGATGATGTCCAGAAAGCTGTTGGAGGTCTCCACAGGGATGTCCCCCTCCGCGTCCCGCAGGGTCTCGGCATAGCTGCGGACGTTGGTGAGGGGGGTGCGCAGCTCGTGGGAGACATTGGCCACGAACTCCTTGCGCCGCTCCTCGTTGCGGTGCTGCTCCGTCACGTCATGAAGCACCACCAGCACGCCGCCGCTGGCCTGGTCGGAAAACGGCGCCAGAAACAGCTCCAGCGTCCGGTCCCCCACCTCCATCTCCGCCTCGGCGTAGTTGGGTCTTTGGAGGGCCAGGGTCTCCTGGAAGGGATAGACCTGACCGAAGAGAGTATCGTAGGTAGTGCCCTCCGGCACACTGCGGTGGAGCATGTTGGTGGCGGCGGGATTGCAGTGGATAAGGAGGCTGTCGTGGTCAAAGGCCACCACGCCGTCGGTCATGTGGAGGAACAGGGTGTCCAGCTTGTTCCGCTCGTTCTCCACGGCGGCCAGCGTGGCTTGAAGGACATCGGCCATCTCGTTGAAGGTGCCCGTGAGGATGCCGATCTCGTCAGTGGACTCCACGGGGAGCTGGCTGTCAAAGTCTCCCGCGGCCACCCGCTCTGCCCCGGCGGTGAGCTTTTCAATGGGGCCCACCATGGTCTTGGAGAGCAGGAAGCTCAGCAGGACAGAGATCAGCAGGCCGATCATAAGCGCCTGCATGATGATGAGGAAGAGCTGGGAGTTCAGGTCCGTCACTGTGTCCTTGTTGTCCAGGATGTAAATGATGTAGGCGTTTCCGCCCCCCATGATGGGGATGGCTGCGTCCATATAGTCGGCGGTGATGTCGCTGCGGTCTCCCACCAGGGTGCTGTCGCCCTGAGCCACGGCATTCCGGGCGGTCAGCAGGTTGGCGGTCTGCTCCCGGGGGAGCTCTGACGCCTCTGCAGACCCGTCCAGGTAGGTGCCGCTCTGCCCATCCAGGATGAAGTAGTTCCGGGTGCGGTAGTCGATGCCCAGGGAGCCGGCCCGGCCCTCCAGCATCTCCTTGATGCCGGCGGCGCCGTCCGGTTCGGCCGCCCGGGCCCGGAGGGTGGAGACATAGCCGTCGCTGTCGTCGCTGAACACGGCGCTGATCTGCTCGTAAAAGGTGTCGATATAGAAGCTGGTGACGCTGGTGGTCAGGAACGCGCCTACCACCGCCATCAGCGAGGTGATGAGCAGCAGCAGAATCAGCATCAGCTTCATGTGGAGGCTGCGGAACACGGCGAACACCTTCTTTCCTTAGAGAATGGAGGGCGGAGTCATTTCACGGAGAAGTAGTAGCCGGCGCCCCGGCGGGTGAGGATGAAGACAGGATTGGCGGGGTCGGCCTCGATCTTCTCCCGCAGGCGCCGGACCGTCACGTCCACAGTCCGCACGTCGTCGCCCACATAGCCGTAGTTCCACACCTGCTCCATCAGGTCGATGCGGGAGTAGACCTTATTGGGATGGCTGGCCAGGAAGGTCAGCAGCTCATATTCCCGCTGGGTCAGGTCGATGGCCTTACCGGCCCGGAAGACCTGGTGGCTGTCGGTATTGATAGACAAATCCCCGGACACGGGCATGGCGGAGGCCGCGGCAGAGGCGGCAGCCGGCGGCGTCATGGTGGTCCGCCGGATGTTGGCTCCCACCCGGGCCACCAGCTCCCGCATAGAGAAGGGCTTGGTGATATAGTCGTCGGCACCGATCTCCAGCCCCAGGACCTTGTCCGCCTCCTCCTCCCGGGCGGTGAGGATGATGACGGGAACGCTGCTGCCCTGGTCCCGCAGGGCGCGGCACACGTCAAAGCCGTTTTTCTTGGGCAGCATTACATCCAGCAGGATCAGGTCCGGATTGGCGGATACCGCCTGAGCCAGGCCGTCCTCTCCGTCATAGGCCTCCAGCGTCTGATAGCCCGCCCGCTGGAGATTGAACCGCAGGATGTCCACGATATTCTTCTCGTCCTCCACGATCAGGACGGTTTTCGGATCGCTCATGGCAGAGTCTCCTCTCAAAGATTCAGAAGCACTTTTGCCTTCAGCACGGCGGCGATGGTCTTGCTGTCCTCGATCTCCCCGTCCATGACGCGGTGGACCATCTCATTGAAGGGAATGCGCTCCACATTCAAGAATTCATCCTCGTCCAGCTGCTGGGACTCCATGTGCAGGCCCTTTGCCAGGAAGAGGTACAGCCGCTCACTGAGACAGCCGGGGGAGGGCAGGGTCACGCCCATGGGCAGGAAGGTGTCCGGCACGGCACCGGTCTCCTCCTTCAGCTCCCGCAGGGCACCGGCCACCGGGTCCTCGCCCGGCTCCAGCTTTCCGGCGGGGATCTCCAGCAGCGTCTTTCCGATCACATAGCGGTACTGGGTGACGGTGAGTACATTATTCCGGTCGTCCAGGGCCAGAATGGCCACGCCGTCCACATGCTCTACTACCTCGCGGAAAGAGGTCCTGCCGTTCGGCAGCTGCACCTGGTCCACGTGCAGGCTCAGGAAGCTTCCCTGGTACTTTTCCTCCCGGCTGAGGGTCTTCTCCGTCAGATCCGCAGTCTGATTCATATAGCATTCCACCTTGTGTCTATTTTTTGTATATTCAGGACATACTCAATCACTTTATTATAGCATATCCTCCAGAAAAAGCCAACTGTGACTTTCTCTTGAAGATGCGGGGAAAATATGGTATTATAATAAAACCTTCCAGGAAAGAGGTGAGCCCCACGGAGAAGAAGGGAATCAAGATCGCGGCCCAGAACCGCAAGGCCTTCCACGACTACTTCGTGGAGGACCGGTACGAGGCGGGCATCGAGCTTGCGGGCACGGAGGTCAAGTCCATCCGGGCCGGAACGCTGAATTTGAAGGACGCCTACTGTACGGTAAAGGATGGGGAGCTGTTCGTCCATGGGATGCACATCTCCCCCTATGAGAAGGGCAACATCTTCAACCGGGACCCGGTGCGCTCCCGGCGGTTGCTGATGCACAAACGAGAGATCCGCAAGCTCCATGCCCTGGTGAAGCAGGACGGCTATGCCCTGGTGCCCCTGTCCGTCTATTTTAAGGATTCCCGGGTGAAGCTGGAGATCGGCCTGTGCCGGGGCAAGAAGAACTATGACAAGCGGGCGGCTGCCTCCCAGCGGGACGCCAAGCGGGAGATTGACCGCACCCTAAAAGAAAGGAATCGATGATATGTCTGACGTGAAGAACCCTATTGTCACCATCACCATGGAAAACGGCGCTGTGATGACCGGCGAGCTATACCCCGCCAAGGCTCCCAACACGGTGGCCAACTTCATCTCCCTGGCTAACAAGGGCTTCTATGACGGCCTGACCTTCCACCGGGTCATCCCCGGCTTCATGATCCAGGGCGGCTGCCCCAACGGAAACGGCATGGGCGGCCCCGGCTATGAGATCAACGGCGAGTTCTCCGGCAACGGCTTTGCCCAGAACGACCTGAAGCACACCACCGGCGTGCTGTCCATGGCCCGGGCCATGCATCCGGACTCCGCCGGCAGCCAGTTCTTCATCATGGTGGCCCCGGCGCCCCATCTGGACGGGCAGTACGCCGCCTTCGGCCAGGTGACCGGAAACGTGGAGGAGGCCATCCGCATCTCGGAGGTCCCCACCGACTGGAACGACAAGCCCAAGACACCGGTGGTCATTCAGAGCATTCGGGTGGACACCCAGGGCGTGGACTATCCGGAGCCTGAAAAGCGCTGAGAGGGGGAGAGCCCAATGAAGACGGCCATCATCACCGGCGCGTCCTCCGGTCTGGGACGGGAGTTTGCCCGCCAGCTGACGGACATATTCCCGGAGATTGAGTGCTGCTGGCTCATTGCCCGCCGGGAGGACCGGCTGGAGGAGATCGCCCGGGAGATGGTGGGGGTGGAGACGGTCTGCCTTCCCTTGGACCTGTGCGATTCCATGTCCTTTACCACCCTGCAGGAAAAACTGGCGGCGGAGAAACCGGAGGTGGCGATCCTCATCAACAACGCCGGCTGCGGTTACCTGGGCCGGATGGGGGAGACGGAGACCGCTGTCCAGACCCGGATGGTAGATCTGAACGTCCGGGCCATGACGGCGATGACGAACCTGGTCATTCCCTATATGCCGGCGGGGGGACGCATCCTCAACACGTCTTCCATCGCATCCTTCTGCCCCACGCCCCGGATGACGGTGTACGGCGCTAGCAAGGCGTATGTGTCCTCCTTCACTGTGGGCCTCAGTGAAGAGCTGAAGCGAAGGGACATTACCGTTACGGCGGTGTGCCCCGGCCCCATGAAAACGGAGTTCCTGGACGTGGGCAGCATCACTGGCCGTTCCCCGGCCTTTGAGTACCTGCCTTACTGCGACCAGGTGCGGGTAGCGGCGGGCGCGCTGCGGGCCGCCAAGGCGGGCAGGACTATGTACACGCCGCGGCTGTTCTACAAATTCTACCGGCTGCTGGCCAAGGTCACGCCGGTGAAGCTGATGGTAAAATTTACCAAAACCTGAAATGTCATGGAATTGTAACACATTCCGACAGCGGGATGTGTTACAATCTCCATTGGTATCCTGCCAGATATCCCAGAAAGGCCCCCGGCATGGAGATGCGAATCGCAGGCTCCCATCACAAACCAGCGAAGCGTTTGTGATGGGAAGTGGAGAGACAACGGAGCATTGCGAGCTCTCGGCGCAGCCGGGAGCGGGTAGAGCACAGTCTGTCCCGACGACAGGGGGGTGTACCGGTTTCGACGGGGGTGGGGAGGCGGGACCAGCGGGCGGCGGCGCCTGACCGCCATAAAACGGGCAATTTTATAAATTAAATAACAACAATACTGTTGCTATTGCTGCTTAATTAAAGCAGCCGTCTGAACCGGAGAGGCCACAGGCCGGGGAAGGCGTCGTTGATGTGGCGTCCGTGCGGCGGGTAAGAGTTGACCTGCCCACGCATCATGACTCTCACCTGACCGGACGGCGTGACGGCTTGCCGTCCGGAAGGGGGGAGGTCAGCAGTTCCCGGATATAGGCCGGGATATGGAGCGGTCTCGTCCCGCTGTATGTTTTTGTGCCTTTTTTGGGTGGGGCCATCCTCTCCCAAAACGATTGCCCGACAGGATTTTCAGAGTGTCGCCATCAATGTCCCGCCATTCTAGACCTAGTATCTCAGACTGCCGGAGGCCCAGCCAGACCGCCAGCATGATCGGCAGCTCGTACTTTGTGCCCCTGCCCCCTTCAGTATGGCCCGTATCTCTGCCTCTGATGGGATTTGTATTTCCGCTTTGACTTTACTTGGCAGCGTGGTCCGCAGCGTCACAGAGGGCCTGTACTCTTTCAGGACGGCGCTCAACAGGCCGTGGGCGTTCGCCACCGTCTTTGGGGAGTGGTCTTTCGCCAGCTGATTCACCCACCGCTGAATCTTTTCCTGGGTGAGATCGTTCAATTGGACACCGATGATGTCCTTCATGCGCTTTTCGTGCGCTTGTAACCCAGGACGGTAGACGGGGACAGGATAGAGGATTTGCTTTCGATGTAACGGTCTACAGCGGCGCAACGGTCATTTTCCATGGGGATCTGTTTTCCTCCATGATCTTTGTTTTCAGACCGGCGGCCCAGTATTCTGCCTCCTCCTTTGTGGGGAAGGTGCGCCCTACTCGTTTCCCGTCTACCAGCACCTGAATGCGCCAGTTTCCGGACGGGAGCTTCTTCGGCTCCGGCAGTCTCATAAATACACCTCCTAAGAGTACGCCGCCAGGGAGACCTGACGGCGGTTTTTATTGGATCGACAGAGCATCTGTGAAAGTGCCTAACGCATATCTGATGTTCTCCGCCGTTGCAAGGCCGAATGGGTTTTCAGAAGAAACGGCCCGTTTGAAAAATGACAACAGTTGTTCGAGCGAAAGCCCCATACGTTGTCCTTTTTTCCTCCAAGTGCTTTTGCCATATAATAGTCCTGCACAGTTGCGCTATCACCTAACAGTGTATCAACTCGCCTTGTCCACATGAAAAAGGCAAGGCAATAACAAGCTAAGGATTTTTCATATTCTCCAATGTCTGTAGAAATGTAGAAGCATTTGAAAGGACTACCGGATATTTTGCCCTATCGTTTTCCCGATAGCAGGTTTTCATATCCTCTTCCAGCAGACTCTTTATCAGATCTTCAGGAGGATCGTTCGGATTTTGGCTTTTCTTTTTAATAAGACGGTAGTGGGAGAAACCCAAGCTGTACCGCTTATTTAGATCAAAAATTTCATAGGGGACTAGAGCAGACTTTCCCTTTTCTGTAAGCTCGTATTTTCCTACAGGAAAAATCGATTCCAGTTCCTCGATCGGGACATTGTTTAAGAGCCGCTGTACCAATTCTCCTTTTTTCCCAGTTGTTTTTAGATCGTGTTCTGCCAAAACGGCCTTTAGATCGGGAATCGTTTTCAAGGAGATGTTGGTTTCTATATCGGATATTTCCAAGTACCCTCCATCCAAAAGGCGATGGAGAGCAGGTGACACGTTTCTTCCAAATTCGCTCTGACTATAATACGGTGGTATTTCATAGTCAGTCTGTTTCTTGTTCCAAAATCGAAGCGCCTCAGAATCTAAGTATGATATTTCAGCACCAACAGGACGATCATCATTTTGCCTCAGCATAGGGAGGGGGATCGTCTCTAGCTGGCGGACTCTCCATCTCACGGTTTCTTCTCAAAAAGTCCAGTAAACCCATCAGAACATCCTCTGAATAATCGCCTTATAAATTTTGTCATCGATCTCCAACAGGGAACGCTTTCCATCCTTGAACATGACCGCCAGAGTGATGGTGCCTTTACTCTTAGCTGACAGACTGCTGGCCAGCATCCCGACAGGCCCCAGCAAGGCGCCGCCGACAATTCCGCGGGCTACGCCGGAAGCTGCGCTTTTGCTGGTTTCCTCGGTAATGACCTCGTAGGAGTCAATGGCGGCTTTATCCAGAAATACGTTTTCACTCCAACGGCTGCTGACCATGATCTGCGGTTGTCCGCCCAAGTTGCCGACCGGCTTTCCCATATAGTCACCGGCTATTACCATGTTTTTTGCCATTATGGTTCCCCCTCTGCAATTTATAATGGAATTGTAATAAGTAAGTACAAGATGTAGGTCAACACCAAAATATAGAAAAGTATATTAGCAATTTTCTCCAATTGATTATAAGAATAAGTAATGCTATACTAGAAATCACTGAAACAAATGTTCGATATTGGGAGAATACAAAATGACTGCATGGGATGTCTTACTCAAATGTGGAATTTGTGAATTGCCAGTTGATTTGAGAAAGGTTTGCAAAGGACTTGGAATTGGCCTTTTTCATACAGTCAGGGGTATTCTATTATCCAAAAACTTGGACTTGTTCATCATACTATTGGAGCCGATGGTTTTTGTTCCAAACAGATGGCGTATCAATTGCCTTTATAACCAACAACAACCGTTAGCTCGCCGAAATTTCACCATTGCACATGAAATCGGGCACTTTGCTCTGGGCCATGCGTGCATAGAAGGCGCAGTCAGGCGTGAACCGGGAAACAAAATGATCCCGAAGAAAAGGAAGCGAATCTTTTCAGTTCTATGTTATTGGCACCTACTTGTGTTTTGCGCGGGATGAAGGTTGATAGTGCCTATTCTATTGAGAATTTATGTGCAATCAGTTATCAGGCAGCAAATATTAGTTGGGATAAGCTGCAACGGCTTTGCGCTCTAGATGATGCATATATGGCCGAACGTGGATATTCTTACTTTTTAGATCGTCAACCGAGTGGAAAGTCTACAAGCAGTTTGAGCCATTTATTAGAAATCATCTAGCGAACCATCAAATATCTCTTCGTCGTTGACAAATGGCATAACATCAATGACTTTTCTGATTGCATCCATTTGATCTTTTGTATAAGTCCGTTTAATTTTCTTGCCATCTCGCCCAATAATAATGGCTTCTTCAAGCTCGTCTCCAGGTGTGGAGACGGGCTTTCTTTTTTTCTCTCCAGTTAACTCTTCTACAGATACAGCACAGTGTCTCGTGGTTTCGCCCCGTTTTTCCATCCTGTTACAGTACCAGAAGATTTTACTCCGACTTCTGCAGCAACGACATTCGGTGCTTTTCCTATTTTGTCACACAAAGCGACATATCTACTCCAAAACATAAAAATCTCCTACCGAAAATTGTGCATTACCACAAAACTAACAAAACTAATAAAATAAACTTTACAAACTAATAAAAATGAGATACAATAATCTGGAAGACAAAAGAGCACAAACAACCGGCCACCCGCCGGGCGGCTTTTTATCAATGTATTGCTGACACTTACATAATAAATGTCGCAGCTCACTTTGTCAATGATTAAAACTAATATTTTTAAGAAATGGAGGGAAAAATGAGTTTTCTGACTGCGAGAAAAAAACGCTGGACTTACTCAAAAAAAGAAGTCGCAGATCAGATTGGAGTAGATCAGACAGCGGTTTCTTTTTTTTAAGAGAATGGGAAGACGCTCCCGCGTGCGTCACTACTTTCAAAATTGCGATGATCTATGGCGTGACGGTGGACGAGCTTCTTTCAGATCGGGGAGAAGGGGTGAGGGAGGTGAGAGGGCTGGATAGCAAAAGAAAAGCGCCGAACAAGCGGCGCTCAGGGGACGATCTTGACCGGAAAATTAGACGGTTTGACCGCCGGACAATAGAAATACTGGTCAGCCGCAGTTTTACTGACCAGTACATTTGTCCTGATTTGCGCCAATCATTTGAAAAGCCATTTACCCAGAGTGAAACAAAGAGCGGTCAGGGGCGGAAACAATGACCGGAACAACAACGCTTGTGAACAGGAACCGTTTGATTTCGGCGTTCCGGTAAAGTAGTGCCGCCCTTTATGGGTGAGTTTTACATTGAGCAGCGGCCCGCTTTGGAAATGATCTCGTGAACCATCATCTTCCAGAAAGGTGCAGACATCCTAAGCAAATCCGGGGTTTGAATGCGGTTCGAGATAGACGCCAATATCAAGGGGTGTCGTTTCTTCCGCAGTTTGACAGAGAAAATTGCTTTCAATATTTTTCGCATTTCCGTACAACATGCGCCACTCCTTTGATGGCATTATACCATGAGGAATTGACACGGTAAAGGAGGCCACCATATCTGTTTGATTTATTCGTGAACTACAGGAAGCCGCAGAGCAGACCGGGGGTACACTTCGACCCGGCAGAGAGGACCGAGGAGGGTGGGGCAGGCTCTGAGCTGTTCGTGGACGCGCGGGCCTATCTGGCGGAGTTTGCAGACCCGGTACAGCAGTCAGACAGGAGCGGGGATGAAATAAACTCGCAGTTTGATTGTACCATCCTCCAGAAGAAAATCAATAGGAGGAACTTATGCCAAGAACAAAAAAAAGACCGGTTTTCACAGAAGCCGGAGACATACCAAAGGCCGTCAAAAAATGTATTCAGGCGGCCATGCTGCGGGAAGATGTCCCCATGTTTAAATCTCTGGCAGACGATATGAACATGAACCCGCGGCAGCTGCGTGACCGGATCAACAAAATCGGGTTCCGGGATTACGAGTTGGTGAAGCTCGACAGAATCTTGAAATTCACGGATAAGGAGCGGGGAGACGATATGGGGACGGTAATCACGATCATCGGCACGGCCACGGTGGCTGGATGGTTTATGCGTCTGCTGGCCCGATTGGAGGGCAAGCGATGAAGAAACTGACCCGTGAAGAGCGGCGGCGCCGGAGCCAGAGGCGGTTGCAGCTGATTACATACCTCCTGTTCCTATTGTTTCTGCTGGCGTGGCTGCTGCCTTACATGGTGATGACCGTTGAAGCCGAACCGGCAGCCCAGTACAAAAGCAGAAATTGCAAGAGACAATGGCAGTCTCCTCGGCGACGATACCCCGGCAATTTCTCGCTGTTATCTCACCGAAGCGGAGCAGGAGGCCGCCGAGAACGAGCTGATCGAAGCCGCTTTGCTGGCCCGGTCTCACAAGTTGGAAGATGCCATCATCACCTTTATTGTTGCGAGGAACGGCCTCACATCTGCGGGACTGGGACAGGCATCACCGCCAGCGGACGGCGCGTGACTCCGTATGTGAGCTGCGCCGTGGACCCTGATATTATACCGCTGGGCAGCACCATCATGATCGAGTACAACGGCGAGATGGTTTATCTGAGAGCCGATGATACCGGTCCGGCAGTCAAGGGGGACCATATTGACATTGCGGTCAAGGAGCACCAGGAAGCCTTATCACTGGGAGTAAAAACGGCGGATATCTGGTGGTGCGAAGAATGAACGCACATGCGAAACGCCCAAGAGGCGAGTTAGGTCCCTGCCCAAGATGTGGCCTGTATTCCGACCAGCGATTGGCAATCGAGGGCAACCCGGATATGTTCCTGGTGGCCTGCGACGCCTGCGGATGGCGAACTCGGAAATTTACTGATATAAATCACGCGGTGAGAGCTTGGAATGAAGGGAGAACATGACATGACACTTTACGAGATCGATAAGGCCATTACTGATCTGGCAGACCCGGAGACTGGAGAGATCACCGACTTTGAGGCGCTGGACAATCTCCAAATGGCGCGGGACCAGAAGATCGAGAACATCGCCTGTTACTACAAGAACTTGGTTTCCCGATGCGGAAGCCATCAAAGCGGAGAAGGAGGCCCTGGCGGAGCGGCAGAAAGTGGCAGAGAACAAGGCGGCGCGGCTCAAGGAGTATCTCTTACGCGCTACACGGGGAGAAGTTCTCCACGCCGAAATGCGCGGTGACGTTCCGAAAAGACCACTTCCGTAAATGTGGACAACCCTTCCGCCGCCATCGAGTGGGCGGAGCTGAACGGGCATAAGGAGTGCATCCGGTACAAAGCCCCGGAAATCAGCAAGAGCGAGCTGGGCAAGGTCCTAAAGGCTGGGCAGGAAGTGCCTGGGGCTGTCTTTGGTTGAAGGGATTTCTGTGGGGGTGAAGTGATGAACCTTGACATTTTTACAACAATGTCCGGGCCGTCCCCGCAGAGGCCAAGAAGGAGATCAGAGGTGGGCGGCTGAACGGAAAGACCGATATCAACCCTATGTGGCGCATCAAGAAGCTGACGGAGCAATTCGGCCCATGTGGCATTGGCTGGAAATACACCATTGACCGGGAGTGGCTGGAGACCGGGGCCAACGGGGAAATCTCCGCATTCATGGACATCTCACTGTACTACAAATACAACGGCGAGTGGTCCGAGGCAGTTCCCGGTACCGGCGGCAGCGCCTTTATCACAAAAAGAGAAGAGCGGTCTGTACACCTCTGACGAGTGCTACAAGATGGCCTTGACGGATGCCCTCTCCGTGGCCTGCAAGGCCCTTGGGATCGCCGCTGACGTGTACTGGGACAAGGACAAGACGAAGTATGACAAGACCGATATTGCGGTGAAAGTCGATGTCACCACATGCGAGAAATGCGGGAAGGTCTTGGAAGCGTACCACGACTCCAAAGGCGTCACGGTGTCGATCATGAAGCACGTGAACGCCAGCATGGAGAAGTTCGGGCACGTCTACTGCCTGGACTGTATTAGGAGATGAACCATGATTGATTTGATCTCCGAGATCAGCCAGAAAAGCAAGCTGTTGGACGCCGCCGTGCAGGAGCCGGGAAGCGCGACGCTCCTATGCCCAGTCTGAACAGGAATACCGGATCGCTCTGGCAAAGAGAATTTTGATGAACGGTCCAAAGGTACGCCGGTAACGATCATCTCCGACATCCGCCGTGGAGATCGGGAGATCGCAAAGCTGCGGTTTGAACGGGACTGCGCAGAGGTCGTTTACAAATCCGCCCTTGAAGCAATCAATGCCATGAAGCTGCAGCTTCGAATGCTGGATGCACAGGTGGAAAGGGAGTGGGGACATGCGGGCAGAGACTAAGGCAACATCTATTCCTCCGGAAGTCAAGAAAGCCGTGTACATCCGAGACAATGGCTTCTGTGTGCTGTGCGGCTCTCCATATGGTGATCCGGTGGCCCATGTGGAACCGCCGGAGCCAGGGAGGAAAGGGGATCGAGAGAAATATCGTGACCCCTGCCCGGCCTGTCACAGAGCCTATGACGAGGGCGCGAACATCCAGAGGCTAGGACGAGGCACCACAAGAGAAAGCCTGTACTG
>VOFI01003636.1_pt1 | contig 151350 bp, 130 predicted proteins | sample 5384131 | NCBI WGS metagenome assembly VOFI01 (sample SAMN12384728, study PRJNA508395) | human gut metagenome | isolation source: healthy gut H | host: Homo sapiens | reverse complement strand
AGCGTAATCAATAACGACAAGACAATGTACCAAACTAAAAAACAACTGAAAACGGCTCTTTGCAACGGAGTGAAGAACAGAGGTAAAGAACAGGCCAAAAACAAGCCGATATTCTCTACCCCAAACCGATTAGCGAAAGGGCGTGTTCAAGTGTTTTATATACTGCAAGCGGAGGAAATCGGAGCGTACGGCCGATGAATCCGCAGGGAGAAACCGAAAGCCCGAAAGTGGAGGTTGAACTAAAAAAACGACCGATGAAACGCAAAATGTAACCAATTAAAAGACAGAGGTAAAGAATAGGTCTGAATATAGCCTGCAACCTCTACCTCGAAAGGCTCGGAGAAGCAAAAAAAATCGACCACTTTTGCAGTCGTGAACGAGGTCGGAGCGTACGGCCGACCAAGATTACAGGGAGTAGCCGACAGCCCGAAAGAGGCGGTAACAAAACTTAATAAAAAAGATAACGATTATGAAAACGCTTGCAAACATCAATGGCAATGCAAACTCAAATTTTAATAATATGAAAAATATCAATGTAACAGCGGCATCGCAGCAGGTAGCTGGGAACCGCGCAGAAGAACAGGAGGAGAAAACGAACCTCCGAGTAATTAAAATCAAACCCGCAGGGAATGCCAAAATGTTCCGCACGCTGGCGAAAGCGATTGCGGCAGGGGCTACCACCCTGATCGTGACCACCCGTGTAGACGTGGCTGGATGCGGCTACGTGTGGTTCGGAATCCGTAAGGGTTACACCGAACTGGATGGCAAACTCCTGCTGAACGCCCAAATCTGGAACTACCTGATGGCGTTCCTGATGGGTAAGGAGTTGCCCGAAGTAACGGAGTTTGAACCCGACCGTGAAATCTGCTGTCAGTCCGAGTGGCTGGCAGAGGTGGCCGCCGAGGTGGAGAAACTGACCCCGATCACCTCCGAGGAGTACAATGAGAGCGAGGAGGGAATCGGCTACCTCGCCAAAAAGTACCACTTTCCCAACGGCAAAGTCGTGATGCCTGCCGAAGCGATGGAGGACATCACCGAACTGCTGAACTAAACTGCTGAACGAGGGGAGCGGGTTTCACCGCTCGCTCCCCAAGTTTTTTAACCATCTAAACACAAAGCAATGAAGATTGAATATATCACAATAGATGCAGGCCAGCGGTTCGACGCCGTAATGCCCGAAATACCTACCAATTCGATCATCAACAAGACCGTCACGGGATGCGGTGCGACCTATGCCGAAATCAATGCGCCCCGACACTCCGTCATCATCGAGCCGAATGTTCCCGTTATCGAGGGCAAGATGAAAAAGCACCCGCAGATACTCGGCGTGTTCGAGGGCGTAACGACCGAGGACATCATCGACTTTCTGAACACGAACTACAACGACGGCTATCTGAAAATCATGACCACGCCCGAAAGTTTCCCCAAAGTCCGCTCGGCGATGGTGCAGACGCATACGGATATGCACGGTGAATGGTTCATGCTGTTCGACGAGTGCGAACGCACGATACAGGATGCAGGCTATCGCGGCTCTATCACGCTCCCGATGGATGATTTTTTCCGATGCAAGCAAAAGGCGATGGTTTCTGCGACGCCGATCATTCCGTCCGATCCCCGTTTCGAGCAGCAGGGCTTTACGATGAAGATACTCCGCCCGACCTATGACCACAAGCCGAAAATGTTGCTCATACATACGAACAACACCGTCGGCTGGGTGCGTACCCTTATGGGACAGGTAAAAGGCAAAGGGCATCCGCTCTGCATCTTTCTGAACTCGACCGATACGATCCACTGCATGATCTGCACCTATAAGATCGAAAAACGGTGCAAGGTCTTTTGCAGTTACGAGAGTGTGAAGAAACTCCGCAAGCGGGATTTTTCGCGGGCTTACTCCTCGCTCGAAGAACTGGATGAAATCAACTTTTTCACGAGCCGTTTCTTTTCGGCGGTGGACATCGAACTGCCGACAACAGCCTGCGTGCTGATCGTAACCGACCTTTCGTTTGCGACGCACACCGTCATCGACCCCACGACCGAAGCCGTGCAGATCGTCGGACGCTTCCGCAACGGCGTGGAGGATGCCGCGCATATTTTCAGCACCAATAAGGAGATGCCCTGCAAATCGCGGGAGGAAATCGCCATGAGGTTGGAGGAGTGCGAGGCGGTTTACAAACAAGTCCTGCAAATCGAAGCGTCGGGGGCGGGTTGCGATACCCGTGCGCAGGCGTTGGAGGGAATGGACTATCAAACGGTTCATGAACGCCGACGGAACGCGCAACTGGTTCATGTGGGACAACGCCTACGACGACGAGCGGATCAAGCGGCACTACACCGACGCCGAACTGGTGCGGGAGGAGTACGCGAAAGCATTTCACACGGATTGCGCCGAACATATCTATCCGTTGTCGGACTGCGACCGACTGCAACGCATAAATCCCCGACTGAAAATGAAAGAGCTGTTCCGCGAAATCGTGCGGCAGTTGGAGATACTGGAACAAAACCGAACGTGGAATGAATACTACTTTCTGCGCGAGGAGATTCAAAGCCAAGTGCCGATAATGGTGGATGCCTACTACGCCCTCGGAGCGGCAGAGATCGAACGGCACAACTACAACATGAACGCAATCGGCAAACAGATACAGGAAAACGAAAGCCAACAACTGCTGACCTCGGAAAAAGTCTGCGGGGAGGTGTACGCCCAACTGAAAACGGGCGACAAGCTACCCGTGTGCGTCGTCAACCGTTTTATGAACGACCTGATTATGCGGCTCGGCATCCCCTACCGCAAAAAAGTGACGGCAAAGATGATCGGAATCTATTTCGAGTACAGGGAGGTGCGCACCAACAAACAACGGTTCATCGAATTGGGAAAGCGGATCATATAGCCCGTAACGGGTGAAAACAGGTCGGTGACAAACTTTTGAAAAGGGTCTATAAAAGTACCTTTTTCGGAATTCCTGTCACCCGATCACCCACTCCCCGCGGCGTGTAGACCCCACCCGTTTGAGCCTGCCCGACTTGGTGAGTTTCTGCAAATGATATTTCACGCCGTCGGGTGAGATTCCGACAACCTCGGCCAACTCCGCCCGTGTGATGCTGGGATTGCGGGCGATGGCTTCCAAAATAATTTCTTGGGTAGTTTTTCGGGTAGTTTCTTGGGTAGTGAGCGTTTCGGCGATTACCCCCAAAACAAACTCGACGAAAGGCGTGCAACCCGCTTTACCGCCGCTTACGGCAATCGCCTTATAATACTCCTTTTGATACTTATATACAATGTTTTCGATCGGCAGGTTTTTGAAGATAGGCCGCCACCTGCTCAAAATCAATGTCTGCCACAATCGCCCCGTGCGACCATTACCGTCCGCGAACGGATGGATAAACTCGAATTCATAATGAAAGACGCAACTTGCGATCAACGGGTGTTCATCCGTGGTGCGCAGCCACTCGAACAGATCGTTTACGAGAAACGGCACACGTTCGGCATCGGGCGCATAATGGATAACCGTTTTTCCCGACACCACACCCGCACCGCCTTTGCGGAAACAACCGATTTCGTCGATCAATCCCGCTTCCATCGTGGCATGCGCCTTTAACAGATCATCGACTTTACAGGGATCGAGCGTGTCGAGCAATTCATACGCTTTAAGGGCGTTGCGCACCTCCTGCACCTCGTTAATAGGAGCAACGACGGGTTTTCCCTCCAATACCGCCGTGACCTGCTCCGTCGAAAGCGTGTTGCCCTCAATAGCCAGCGTCCCGTGAATCGTTTTGATTCGATTGACACGATGCAGACGCAAATTTTCGTGCGCATAATAGCTGCCGATTGCTTCGCTGATTTGTGCAACCAAATTCGTGATCTTCGGCGTAATGGTGTAAGGCGGTTTATAGGACATGATACACTTGCTTTTCGGCAAAGATAACGATTCTTTCTTTTATAGGGTAGTTTTGGGTAAATCTATTTATCATCCATTCCCCATATCGTGCGATTTATACCGAAATTGTCCCGCAACAAAAGGTGACAAACTTTGTGAAAGGGTCTATAAAATATCATTTTCTGAAAAGGTTGTCACTCGCAGACAAACAAACCGAGATACCCCGACCGAGCGGACAATCCCTATTTTTCACCCCTCCCCCTTTTCAGAAGGAAAACCGAATTTTTTACTTACCATTTAATAGGATTCCACATAAAACAAACCGCCCCGATCTGCGTTCAGAACGCCGACACCACAAAAGATTATTGATATTACATGAAGTTGGATTACTACTAATAACCGAAGAATAAAACTTGCGGATGGTTCCGCCCTAATTTTGTAACTGCAACAGCCCCCAAGATGCCGATAATTGCATAATCCGTTTTTGTTTCCTACATTTGTGGGACATACGAACAAACACGGAAAGTGTAAGTTTATTCCTTTGTAACGAACGTAGGAAATTCGATAGAAGAGGGAGTAAGCCGACGACTTGCCGCGTCATATCCTTTATACGGGATAGGCGTGGGGCTGTTGCTTATTTTATCTTCGAGGTTTCCTACGACCTGTTACAATGAAATGAGTTTTCAGCACCACGCTTTCTGTTTTTTAAAAATCAAACATTAACCGTCGCGTTGGTGCTGGGGCGACAATCTAAACTTATTGCAACTATGAAAAAGTTGTTTCTTATTGTGGCCGCCATGTTTGCGGTAGTTTCTTTCTCGGCTTGTTCCGATGATGATGACAAAGACGTAAATCCCAATCAAATCATCGGGACGTGGCAAATTACACGAGAGGTTGGTTATGAGATTGTAGCAGGAGAGGGCAAAATGGAAAAGGATATTACATATCCGATTGACGATGTAAATGACGATTACGGTTTTTATTTTACTTATACATTCAATGAAGACGGAACGGGAAGATACAAAAGCTACTATTATTATGATAATAATAAATTGGATAGTAATTGGTCTGTTGAATACACAATTTCTAATAACCAATTATTGATTTATGAAGAACCTGAAGAAGGTAATCCTACATCTGTTTATGAGATTAAAGAATTGACGAAAAACAAACTTGTCCTTTTATACAAAAAAGTAGACGATAACGATGGCTATAAAGCAGAAATAACTACTACTTTCAAAAAAATCTGATTCGCATTTCTACAACGACCGAAGACAGACTTGTGCAGGTTTTTTGCACAAGCCTGTCTTTCATTTTGTTTATTCCGCTAATAATCTTATCTTTATAAAGATAAATAACAATTAAATTTTAGCTAAAATGAACAGATATAAACAACCTAAAACAGCATGAAAGACCGACGCATGAGAGGATAAACAGATAATCCAAAAGACGGTTAAATGGAGCAAGACAGAGGGAATAGTCCTGCTTGTAGGAAAACCCAAAGACGAAATATTTCCCGAAACATTTATTTACTTGTTTGCCCCTAATATGGCAGACATTACAAAGCCCGTCGAAATTGTCCTAACAAAGAACCGACAATACATATTCGGATGAAAGTGCGAACTCGAAGATATGGACGGAATAATCGGCACAATGACGGCTAACGAGGCACAAATTGAGGGAACGGGCGAAAAGGTGAATTTGTTTGACTACCACGTGAAAGCCGATACAATCCTATTCCAATACACCACGCCCGACGGACGGGACGAGGTAGTGAAATTCCCGTTAACGGGATTCTGTGGGAACTATTTGCAATTGTTAATATAATCTCTTCAATTAATTCATATCTTTGTGAAATGATGGTTTAAATTCGATAAATGATGAATAAAAATATGAGCGAAGAATCACATAAGAAAATTTTTATTAGCCATTCATCCAAAGATAAGCAAATCGTAGATATTTTTGTCGATAAGTTACTGCATTTGGGACTCCAAATAGATCCGAATGACGTTGCGTACACATCACGTGAAGAAACAGGAGTAGGAACAGGAGAAGACATCAGAAAATTTATTAAAGAAAATATTTCCACATGTGATTTTGTGTTTTTTATGATTTCTGAAAACTATAAAAAAAGTGAAATTTGTTTAAATGAAATGGGCGCCGCGTGGGCTACTGATAGGACTGTTATCCCTTTGGTTTTTCCAAATTTATCTTTTGATTCAATTGGATGGCTATATAATGTTAGAAAAGGTTTACTCTTAAATGATCCTGATGCGTTAGATTCTATCTTTGACGACATTACCGAAAAATATTCTTATAAGCCACGCATTAACACATGGAATCGGAACAAAAATGAGTTCATTTTATTCATTAATAATCTAAATTCACAATCTACTTCCCCTATTCTAATTTCGGACATTACTGTAAATAATAGCGATATAATTGAAGTTAATGCAGAAGAGGTTGAAGATTTAGATATTTTTGATATAAGAGAAAATTTCGATTCCAAATGTAGAGAATTTAACGAGTTAATGAACAATTTATCAATTCAACAGAATGAGTTTAATGACAGAATGCCAAAACATGTTGAACAGTTAAATGCTGTGGGTGCAACCAAGAATATGAAAAAAATTCGGATCGCAATAATGGCTGTTGCTAATGATATGGACGATATAGCTACTTTATATGATGAATCCGCACCTAAAATAATTACAATATTTGGAGAAATAATTGATTGGGGAGTTAAACTCCAACAATATGACCTCGGAGATAATAATGAACAGATTAAAGCAGAGAATAGAGAGGCATTACATTCGTTAGTCATAGCAGTTCTAACTGGAAAAAATGCTCTTATCAATGGACGAAATGAACTCACAAAAATTATCGGCATAGAAAAGCATCAAAAAAGAGCACAACGCCGCTTAACAGAGAGCTATACCAAAATCATTGAAGCTTTCGAAAAATGTACAATTAAAGCAAATGATATGGCTAATGCATAATGCAATGTAGTTGAATTGCATCGTATCTATAAAGGTTAAGGAGAGAGGGCCGAAAAAATGCGGCGTTTTCCTTTGACAACGACAAGTGACAGACTAAAAACGAGGGGCTATATAATTACCCTTTCGACATAGTTTGTCACTTTTTCTATTTATCAAATTATCAACTAATTCACTCAATTTATTAACCCAACTTTGGGATAAACGAATTACCCGAAATGTTTAAACCAATGTTTAAACCGCGCCGAACAACAGCACGAAAAAGAGAAAATCATCGACAAAATTCACTACTGTAACTATCTGTTAATCAACATTGCCCTACATTTGCATTCGCAATTCGGCACCGTAGCTTAATTGAATAGAGCATCTGACTACGGATCAGAAGGTTACAGGTTTGAGTCCTGTCGGTGTCACGAAGAGGGAGCAAAGAAAATTGCTCCCTCTATTGTTTTTTAGCGAGTTACATCACTGAAACCAAACTCTTTCGGCAATGCAGGTAGTTTTTCCGCACCTCGTTTCAAGCCTGTTTTCCCTCGGTTCTTACCGTTTATGTAAACCAAGGTGCAAACCGATTGGAAAAGAAAACCCGGGGATAACGCCATAAATAAAGCAAAAAATCATTAACTTTATCAGAAAAACATCCCCCAATGAAAGAAACCACTAAATTCGATGATTTTTCAGGCGATAAAGCGATCTCGCTTGCGAAAACTTTTGCAAAAGACGCCTACACGAAAGAATTAGGAGTCGTCCTGAGTGTGGCCTTTAGCGATATACGCAATCTACCGGCATTGGGGTTTAACCAGGATGAGCCCATCCCCCTCAAAGAATATGTCAAGAAATGGGTTTCACGATACTTTTCAGGATACAATGGCAGGCCGTCGAAACGGCATGGCAAAAAATCCCAGACAAAACCAGATCCCGCCGTAAAATTAATTCTCCGAACCCGAAGAGAAGATATCGACGACAATTTCGCAGATACTCTTGAAAAAGGGCACTCCCTCATGATGACAATCGAGGGGATGGTCGGCAATCTGCTCGAAGAATATCTGGCGACAATTTTGCACCCGTATGGCTGGTATTGCTGCTGGGGAAGCACCATAGACGCGGTCGACTTTTGCAAGGAAGACGGCTCTTTACTCCAGGTGAAGACAAGCAACAATTCGGAAAACAGTTCCAGCATCCGCGTGCGGAACGGAACAGAAATAAGAATATGGTTCCGAAGATTCTTCAACAAAGCCAATACGTTCAACTGGGTCGCCCTAAATGAAATAATCGGCAGGGACATATTCAACGAAGAAGATTCTGAACGAAAATTCAGGGATTTCATTACCCGGACGATCCGGGAGAATCCCGGCTGCATCTACATCCCTGAAAAGTGCCATATCGAAGCCGTTCAGATGGAATTGTGGTAACCCCCAAAAACAATCGAACCTTTCGTTCCGGATCGGTTCGATTGTTATTATAACGACTATCGCGCTCCCGGCATTTTAATAATTCATTTTTTATCCGACAATTATTTTCCACAGGAAATTTGTTTTAATGGAAAATATTCTATATCTTTGCATCGTTATTGATACAGAAGAACTATAAAAACGGATAATGACCATGAAAAAACTATTATTGACCACGATGTGCATGCTCGGCCTGGCAGCCTGCGCAAACGGCAGCAACAAGGAAAACAACACTAAAAAAGAGAATACCATGAAAACGATCGCACTGACCAAGGCGGATTTCCTGACCAAAGTCGCAAATTACGAAACGAACCCTACGGAGTGGAAGTACCTCGGCGACAAACCGGCGCTCATCGACTTCTACGCATCGTGGTGCGGCCCCTGCAAGGCACTCGCCCCGGTTCTGGAAGAGCTGGCTGCCGAGTACGGCGACAGCATTTACATCTACAAGGTGAATACCGAAGAGGAGCAGGAACTCGCCGCCGCGTTCGGCATCCGCTCGATCCCGACGCTGCTTTTCATCCCCACCAGCGGCAAGCCCCAGATCGCACAGGGTGCCCTGCCCAAGGCGTCGCTCAAGGAGGCCATCGACAAGGTACTGCTCAACAAGTAGACAGGCATGGCACTCACCGTCGACAATCTCCGCTGCCCGCAGAACCACCGGTGCCCGCTGCTGACGGTTTGCCCCGTCGGGGCGATCACACAATCGGGATTCGGACTTCCGGTCATCGACCCGGAGAAGTGTATCGAATGCGGCAAATGCGTCGGGCACTGCGGCAAACAGGCCATACACAAACCGGCAGACAATGGAAAAACTGTGTAGGATCCGCGAGTTGCAACGGGCTGTCAACCGGTTCGAAGCGGCACTCGAACGCTCATACGGGATCTGCCTGAACGAAGGCATGGCCTTATGCAGCCTTTCGAAAGCCGGACGTCTCTCCTGCGGGGAGCTGGGCGAAATGCTGGGGCTTACTCCGTCGAACACCTCGAAGGTGCTCCGCTCGGTCGAAGGGAAAGGCTACGTAAACCGGGAGTTGGGCACGAACGATAAGCGGCAGATGTACTTTTCGCTGACCGAAAAGGGCCGCGTGCTTCTGGGAAGCATAAATTGTGAAGAAATCGAAACGCCCGAATTACTGAAAACACTATTCGGGGAATAAATGACGCAAACGGGGCAGCCGGTCTTTCGGGATCGGCTGCTTTTTTATACCCGCTCCTGCCAGTCGTCATTGTATGGAACGAATGGCATATTACAATTTTTCTCAAAAACACTTATTTATATAATATTTTAAATATTAAATGTGGTTTTGCGTGATTTTTTATCACCAAAAGTGAATTTTTAATTAAAAATTCCTTAAATTTGTAAAAACAGCATAACTGCACGACCTCATGGCAAAACGGGAATTATTACTCGGAGACGAAGCCCTCGCACTGGGGGCGCTCCACGCAGGGTTGTCGGGTGTATATGCCTATCCGGGCACGCCTTCGACCGAAATCACCGAATATATACAAGGACATCCGCTCACCGCCCAGCGGGGCATCCACTGCACATGGTCGGCCAATGAGAAGACGGCGATGGAGGAGGCGCTGGGCATGTCGTTTGCCGGAAAACGCGCCCTGGTGTGCATGAAGCATGTGGGCATGAACGTCGCCGCCGACGCCTTCGTCAACTCGGCGATGACGGGAGCCAACGGCGGGCTGGTCGTCGTGGCGGCCGACGACCCCTCGATGCACTCGTCCCAGAACGAACAGGATTCACGCTTCTACGGCAAGTTCGCCCTTGTCCCGACGTTCGAGCCCTCCACGCAGCAGGAGGCCTACGAGATGGTGCAGGCCGCGTTCGATTTCTCGGAAAAATACCGCATCCCCGTACTGATGCGCCTTACGACCCGCATGGCCCACTCGCGCGCCATGGTCGAACCGCGCGAGGCACGCCCCGAGAACAGCCTCGCCTATCCCGCCCGGACGCGCCAATGGGTGCTGATGCCGGGCAATTCGCGCGTAAGATACGAGGCATTGCTCGCCGACTATGCCCGCTTCGAAGAGGAGGCGGCCGCAAGCCCCTTCAACCGTTACGCCGATGCTGAAGACAAATCGCTGGGCATCATCGCCTGCGGCATCGCCTACAACTACCTCGCGGAGAACTATCCCGACGGATGCCCGCACCCGGTGCTCAAAATATCGCAATACCCGCTGCCGCAGGAACTCGTGCGCCGCATGGCGTCGGAATGCAAGGCGCTGCTCATCATCGAGGAGGGACAACCCGTCGTCGAAGAAGCCCTGCGCGGCATCCTGCCTGCGCCCGTTGAGATCCGCGGCCGCATGTCGGGCGAACTGCCCCGCACCGGGGAACTGACTCCGGACAGCGTACGCACGGCCCTGGGGCTCGCCCCGCACGCGACCCTCGCCGCCAGCGGCATCGTCGTCCCCCGTCCGCCCGCATTGTGCCAGGGTTGCGGCCACCGCGACATGTATACGGCACTGACAGAGGTCGCCGGCGAATATGAAAATGCCAAGGTATTCAGCGACATCGGCTGCTACACGCTGGGGTGGCTCTCGCCGTTCCATGCCATCGACACCTGCGTCGACATGGGCGCCTCGATCACCATGGCCAAAGGCGCAGCCGACGCCGGACAGCACCCCGCCCTGGCCGTCATCGGCGACTCTACCTTCACCCACTCGGGGATGACCGGGCTGCTGGACGCCGTGAACGAGGGGACGAACATCACGGTCGTCATTTCGGACAACCTCACCACCGGCATGACCGGAGGCCAGGATTCGGCCGGCACGGGACGCCTCGAACAGATATGCGCCGGCCTGGGCGTCGACCCCGCCCACATCCGCGTCGTAGTGCCGCTGCCCCGAACCCGCGAAGAGATGAAGGCCATGCTCCGCGAAGAGATCGCTTACGACGGCGTTTCGGTCATCATCCCCCGCCGCGAATGCATACAGACCGCCAAACGGCACAACGCAACCAAACAGAAACAATAGCGACACGCCCGTCGCGGCGACCACCCGGCGGCAAAACCCTAAAAACAGGCAAACCATGAAACGCGACATCATACTCTCGGGCGTAGGGGGACAAGGCATCCTCTCGATCGCCACCGTCATCGGCAGGGCTGCCCTCGACCAGGGGCTGCACATCAAGCAGGCCGAAGTCCACGGCATGAGCCAGCGGGGCGGCGACGTGCAGTCGAACCTGCGCATCTCGTCGGATAAAATCGCCTCCGACCTCATTCCGCGAGGTGCCGCCGACCTGATCATCTCGCTCGAACCGATGGAAGCACTCCGCTACCTGCCGTGGCTTTCGACCGGGGGCTGGGTCATCACCAACACCGCCCCGCTGGTCAACATCCCCGACTATCCCGATGCCGATACGCTCGGGCGGGAGATAGCCTCCCTGCCGCACAGCGTGGCGCTCGACGTGGATGCCATCGCCCGCCAGGCCGCATCGCCCCGTGCCGCCAACATCGTGCTGCTGGGCGCCGCAGCACCGTTCCTGGGCATCGCACCCGAAAAACTCGAAGCGGGCATACGCGCCATTTTCGCCCGCAAGGGCGACGCCATCGTCGACACGAACCTCGCGGCATTCCGCGCAGGCTACGCATACGCACAAAAACAGACCGCACAATGGGAAGGCTGCCGATAGACCGCTCCGTGCTCGACTCCGCGCTGGAGCGCATGGACATTGCGGACATCGCCCAGGCGACGATCCGCCAGTCGGGCGACATAGCCCGCGTCATGGAAACGCAGACGGGGATGGAATTCCTGCACCTCGAAATGGGCGTGCCGGGGCTTCCGCCCGAAAAGGCGGGGGTCGAAGCCGAATGCCGGGCCCTGCAATCGGGCGTGGCGTCGCAGTACCCCAACATGTTCGGCATCCCCGAACTCAAACAACAGACTTCGCGTTTCATCCGCGCGTTCCTCGACGTCGGGGTCGCACCGCAGGGCTGCATCCCGACGGTCGGGTCGATGCAGGGCAGTTTCACGGCTTTCCTGCTCTGCTCACAGCTCGCGCCCGGGAAGGATACGATCCTCTTCATCGACCCCGGATTCCCCGTGCAGCGCAACCAGGTGCAGATCCTCGATATCCCCAGCGCATCGTTCGACATCTATGAATACCGCGCCGAAAAACTGGGCCCGAAGCTGGAAAGCTACCTCGCACAGGGCAACATCGCCGCCATCGTCTATTCGAACCCCAACAATCCGGCGTGGATATGCCTCACCGAGGATGAGCTGCGTACGATCGGCGAGCTGGCTACCCGATACGACGCCATCGTCATCGAAGACCTCGCCTACCTTTGCATGGACTTCCGCAAACCCCTGGGACGCCCCTTCGAAGCGCCCTACCAGGCCACCGTGGCCAGATACACGGACAACTACATCCTGATGATCTCCGGCTCGAAGATATTCAGCTACGCCGGCCAGCGCATCGCCATCGCGGCCATCTCCGACAAACTCTACCCGCGGCACTACCCCGCGCTCAAACAGCGCTACGGCATGGGGCGCTTGGGCGACGCCTATGTCCTGACGTTCCTCTATGCCGCCTCGTCGGGCACGAGCCACTCGGCGCAGCACGCCCTGGCGGCGATGTTCCGCGCTGCGGCCGACGGGCAGCTCGATTTCGTGGGCGAAACCTCGGAATACGCCCGGCGCGCCCGCCTCACCAAGGAGATCTTCCAGCGCCACGGCTTCCGCATCGTCTACGACAAAGACCAGGACGAAACCGTCAGCGACGGATTCTTCTACACCGTCGGCTACGGCGGTCTCTCCAGCGCGGAGCTGCTGAGCGAACTGCTCCTCTACGGCATCTGCGCCATATCGCTCACATCGACCGGCAGCCGCCAGCCGGGCATCCGGGTCTGCGTTTCGCAACTGAACCGCCCCGAGCAGTTCGAGCTGCTCGAAACACGCCTAACCGCCTTCGGGCAAAACCACCGATAAGCCTATGCGATTCACGACAGCCGCCGAAGCCGTAAAGCTCATCTGCCCGCACAGCAGCGTCTACATTCAGGGCAGCACCTCGATCCCCGAAGTACTCGTCCGTGCCATGACCGACCGTGCCGCCGAGCTCACCGATGTCACGCTCTACTCCGGATTCGCCGTCGGGAGGGCAGACGCCCCCTATTGCAGCCCCGAATACAAGGATACGTTCCTGGTCAACAGCCTGTTCGTGGCCAATAACATCCGCCGCTGGCTGGCCCAGGGCTACGGACAGTCGACCCCGGCCTTCCTGGGCGAAATCCCAGGGCTGTTCCGCGACGGGACGCTGCCCGTCGACGTGGCAATCCTCAACCTCTCGCGCCCCAACGAGGAGGGCTACTGCTCGTTCGGCGTCTCGGCCGACCTGGCCGTTTCGGCCGTGGAATGCGCCAGGACAGTCATCGCGCAGGTCAACACGGCCATGCCGTTCTCCTACGGCGACGCCGTGATCCACCTCTCGCGCGTCGCCGCGGCCGTCGAGGTCGACGACCCGCTGGTCGAAGTGCCCTCGGCGACCCCCACCGACATCGAACGCAGGATCGGCAACCACATCGCCGAACTGATCCCCGACGGGGCGACGTTGCAGATCGGCGTGGGCGGGATCCCCAACGCCGTGCTGGCCGCGCTCACGGGCCACAAACACCTCGGGCTGCATACCGAGGCGATGACCGACGGCGTGCTGCCGCTGCTCAAAAGCGGCGTGATCGACAACTCGCTCAAACGGGTCATGCCGGGTGTAACGGTCGCCTCGCTGGCGCTGGGATCGCGCCGGCTGTACGATTACATGGACTACCGCAAAGACCTCGTGATGAAGGATGTGGCATGGACGAACGACCCGTTCCGCATCCGCGAGAACCCGCGCGTGATGGCGATCAACTCGGCCGTCGAGGTAGACCTCACGGGGCAGGTTTGCGCCGACTCGGTTGGCGAGCGCATCATTTCGGGCGTAGGCGGGCAGCACGATTTCATGTACGGAGGGGCCCTGTCGGAGGGCGGCAAAACCTTCATCGCCATCCCGTCGACTACCCCCAAGGGCGAATCGAAGATCAAGGCGCTGCTGACGCCCGGCGCAGGCGTCGTGACGACCCGCCACATGGTGCAGCACATCGTGACCGAATACGGCGTTGCGCATCTGCGCGGCCGCAACCTCGCCCAGCGGGCGCGGGCACTGATCGCCGTCGCCCACCCCTCGGTGCGCGAAGAACTGGAAAAAGCCGCCTGCGAACGCTTCGGCTACTCCTTCCTGAGGCTCAAATAGAAGCGCCCCGATCAAACGGGACGCTTATCGGAGGCATCTACCCAGCCCCTATACCAGGCATTGCTGCCGGACAACGGGGATCTGAGATCAAATCCGTGTGGCCGGGCACACACTCTCCACCCTCCGCAAACAAGCAGACCTGCCATATGGCAGGTCTGCTTGACACGTCGGGATGCCGCGGTTACCACCGGCACACCGGATTATTTTGCGAACTTCATTTCGTCGAGCAACCACCCGGCATCGGCATACTTGTCGATCACCCACATCACATAGCGGATATCCACGCACACCGTGCGCGCCAGTTCGGGATGGAACCACACGTCGCCGGCCATCGACTCGCGGTTGCCGTCGAACGCAAGCCCGATAAGATGCCCCTTGCCGTCGAGCACGGGGCTGCCCGAATTGCCTCCCGTAATGTCGTTGTCGGTCAGGAAATTGACATAGAGCGTATCGTTCTCGCCCCAGCGTCCCCAGTCCCGTTTGGCGATCAGCCGCCGCATACGGTCGTCGACGCGGTATTCGTATTCGTCGGGGTTGTACTTCTCCATATAGCCCGCGATCGTCGAACGCGAATCGTAATGCACGCCGTCCGAAGGGTTCAGGGGTTGCACGCTACCGTAGGTCAGGCGCATGGTCGAGTTAGCGTTGGGATACTGCGCCAGCCCTTCCGAAGCACGGAAATCGTAAAGCACGTCGGCATAGCGGCTCTCGCTTCGCCCGACACGCGCACGGCCGCGCTTCTCGGCCTTGTCCACACCGCCCGTAAAACGTTGTACTGTGACCGATTCGGTAAGCGCAACCATGGGGTCGCGGCGTATTTCGGCAACCGACCGGTTCTTCGAGAAATAGGCGTCGTAACGCGCAGGATCGCTGCAAAACGAGGCATCGAACGCCGCACGCGCCATGCGGTCGGCATTGCCTCCCGCCTTGTCGTACATCGCCTGCAACTGCGCACCCCACATCTCGCGCGGCACGTTGGCCGTGAAGTTCACTACCATCCGCGCCAACAGGTCGCGGTCGGTCGCGGCATCGTAGTTACGGCTCAGGCGGCCGCTCCCGGCCACGACGCTCCGGGCATCCTTCGAATCCACGATCAGCGAGTCCTGCTTCAGCCGTTCGAGCTTGCCCAGGTACGACGACACGCGGTTGGCCACGAGCAGCGCCTCGCTGGGGCCGAGCCATGCCTCGCGGAAATAATTGAGGTTGCGCTCGGCGCCCTGCCGCGCCTTATAACCGCGCGCGAGCTCTTCGAGCAACGTCCCGTCCTCGGCCTTGCGGGCCGAATCGGCCTCGATCCAGCGCTGCAGGTGTTCCTCCTCGGCCTCACGGATCGCCACGACATCGAAGCGGCGCAGGCATTTGTTCTCCCACTTGGCGTAGTCGGCGTAGTTGCTCAGGCCGAAATAGGCATCCGAATACTCCATGCGCACCCGCGGATCGCGTTCCATATGGCGTTTGAGAATATCCATCCGGTCATGGCGGTTGGCCACGACGATCGGGTTGCGGACACACTGTTTCTCAGCCACCGCGAACGACGACGCATAGCGGTTCGTACGCCCCGGGAATCCGATCACCATTGCGAAGTCGCCGTCATGCACGCCGCCCGTGGCGACCTGCAACACGCGGCGGGGTTTGAGCGGCACATTGTCGGCGGAATAGGCCGCAGGGCGCCCCTCCCGGTCGGCATAAACGCGGTAAAGCGCGAAATCGCCCTTGTGCTGGGGCCAGCCCCAGTTGTCGTAATCGCCGCCGAAGGCACCGATCGACGCAGGCGGCGTACCCACCAGCCGCACATCCTTGTAGATGTCGTAGTAGAACATCAGGTACATTTTGCCGCCCCACATCGAGTAGCACGACACCTCGCACTCCGTTTCCCGGCCGTAGCGCCCTTCCAGTTCGGCATAGAGGCGGCGCGGGGCCATCATGCCCCATTTCCCGGCGGCTTTCATCTCCTCCTTGAGCGCATTGGCCTCGTCGGTCACGTCGACCACCTTGCGCACGAACCACACGGTCTTGCCGGGGACGGGAATCTCCTCATCGCGCGTGCGTGCCCAGAATCCCGTTTCGAGCAGGTTGCACTCGGGCGTCGACAGGGCGCAGATGTCGCTGTAAGCCACATGGTGGTTGGTAATCATCAGCCCCTGGTCGGAGATCATGCTGCCCGTTCCCATGCCGCCGTCGACAGCCACCACGGCATCGGCCAGCGCCGCCGATTTCTCGTTGTAAATCTCCTTATCCTTGATTTTCAGTCCCCGGGCCTTCATCTGCGGATAAATCTCCGCCAGCCGGTGCATCAGCCACATGCCCTCGTCGGCCATCGCAGGCTGCATACAGAGCAGCACAACGGCCAGACAGGCTATCCATCTTCTCATATCTTTCATCCTTATAAAAGGGAGGGCACCGTCGCCGACACCCTCCCGATAAGTTTACGGTTATTCTTCGACGGTCTTGCCCTCGGTTGTGAATTTCAGCCGCGGGTCGGCCTCCTTGAAGGTGCCGTCAGCCATGCGCAGCGTCCATTTTTCGGTCTGGAAAACCTCTTTCCACAGCTTCGCGTCGTCCCACATCGACTTCACATAGTGGATACGCATCACGGGTTTCATATCCCGCAGGACGAAATCCACGGACACGATGCCGTCCGTACACGAAAGGAAGCTCTTGAAATAGGGGAACGCATTGCGGATCGGCATCTTCTCGATGCCGGGGAATACCATCTCGTAGACCGCCTTGGGGAACTGCTCGTCGTCACCCCATTTCTCCAGGTTGGCAACGAACCTGCCCGCGAGTTTCTCCACATCGCGGAACATGACCTGCGCAAACTCTTCGCGCGAAACCTGTCCGGCGACCGCATAGGTTTTGAGCACCGTATGCATCGGGATCACCTTCTCGCCCTCCTTGGCCGGGATGATCAGCTCCTTGGCGTCGATCGCCTCCCCGAACATCTTTTCGGTAATACCGGCGGCCGGATCGACGTAGACCGTCACATCCACCGGACAGGCGAATTCCGACGTGAAGCCGTAGACTCCCTCGATCTTCTGGAGCACCATGCCGAAATAGATCATGTCCATCCGGTCGTGAAGCCCTTCGACGCCGAGCTTCACCACGTCGAGCACCGGCACCTGCTCGCCTGGCATGGCATATTTGCGCAGCGTCGGGGCAAAGATCGCAGCCTGTATCTTCAGCGTATCGGTGGCAGCCGGGTCGTAAAGCACCTCGACGCCATGGCGGCGTACGAAGGTCTTGACGCCGTATACGCCCTGCACGGCCTGCATCTTGGCCGAAAAAGCCTTCGACGAACCGAAGCACTTGATCGTCTGCAAGCCCTCCATCTCGAACGTCTGCAGGTTCTCGACCTTCTCGTAGTCGCCCCATTTTTCGTCGATCGTCGGCAGTTCCATGGTGGAACCCAGCCATATGGCCAAGAAGAAGAGCACCACGGCCAGCAACCCGGGCACCCAGCGCAGCGAACGGCGGCCGTTGACCTGCAAGGCATCCTTGGCACACGCACCGATGCAGTTGCCGCACAACGTACAGTCAACATGCTTCACCTTCACATAGTCATGGATCGGAAGCTGGTAGGGACATTTCTTTTCGCACAGTCCGCAATTATTGCAGGTGTTCAAGTCCCGCTTGATGTACATCAGGGGGAAGGTGCAGCTGCGCATCTTGGCGATCTCGACGATATAGGCGGCAAGACATGCGCCGCCGATCGTCCATACCCATGCGTTCGCAACGCCCAGCGCACCGAGCGCCCAGCCGCCGAGGGCGGCGATCACGAACAGCAGCGTGAATTTGAAAATGTTGCTGGCAGCTCCCAGCGGACAGATATACTTGCACCAGAACATCTTCACCACGAAGCCGCCCAGGAGCAGCAGCGCAAGGCTCGTGAGCGACATCCAAAGCACGATTTCGCCCTTGAAACCCGTAGCCACGGCATAGAACGGGTCGAGTTTCTTGCAGAACAGCTCGCTCGACGAGAGCGTGAAATAGAGGATCGTGAAGAGCAGCACGTACTTCACCACGCGCAGCAGTTTGTCGACGATGCTGCCCGAAGGGACATCGACCTGCAGGTGCAGTTTTTTCCCGGCACGCCCCATCCACTCGCCGACGGTGCCCAGCGGACAGAGGTATCCGCAGAAAAGTTTGCTGAACAGAATCACTCCCACGGCGAGCACGAGGCCCATCATGATCTGGAGCATCGACATCGAGCAGGCCAGCGAGTTGTTCACCACATAGGTGCCGAAAGCCTGCAACCCGCCGAAAGGACAATATGCCTCGACATCGACGGGTTTGTCGCTCAATTTGGCCCAAAGCACCGTGCCCGCAATGGCGGCCAGTACGCCCCATTGCAGCAGGTGCTTCAAATAATTAGGTTTACGTTTCATTTATTGTTGTTTGTGTTGTGTGTGTTTGTGTGCGGGGGTGAGGATCACTCCTTGTTCTTGATACAGCGAACCGGGGCAGCGCCATAACCACCCTGGTAAGCGATTGTCATGCGATTGTAACTCTTGTTGTAAGTTATCATACCGGCATAATACTGGATGTTCTTGATGCCGCTTTCCGGATCGTCGGCCGTATTGTATGTAACCTTGTAACCCGTCGAGCTGGGGAAATATCCCATGCCGAACGCCGAAGCGTCGGCAGCCGACGTCGTGGCCATATAGGCCGGGGTCGCCGTGGCGCTCGTCGCATTGATATAGCCGCAGCCCGCAATATTGAAACCGTCCTTGTTGAGCGCGGCAATCGAACCGCCGCCCTGCGTCTTTTCGAAATAGGGCGATGTCGGGTCGGACAGGCTGCCGCTGCCGACACCCGCCAGCTTGAGCCACTCGGCCATCGTCGGGATATGCCACCCGTCGGGGCAAATACCCTGCGCACCCTCGTATTGGTCGAAATTGGTGCCCGTCATCTCGCCGGTCATTCCCAGCATCACGGGATAGCTGTACAGCAGGCCCGCGGTCTCAGTCAACGACGGGTCGGCGGCTTTCGAGAGGTTGCAGGGGTACCACACCCCGTTGCCGTCCTTCGGGTCGCTCGATATGGTTTTGCCTTCGGGAACATAGCGCAGGTTCTCGGCCATCCACGTGCGGCCGTCCTTGAGCGTGACGATCTTGTACTTCACGCCGCCCCACTCGACGGTCGGGGTCTCCACTTCGCCGTCGCCGTCCGGCAGCAGGTCGTCTCCGTCAACCCAGCCCGCGATCGGGCCGCTGAATTTCACCTGAATGTCAGCCGGCTGCACGTTGCAGTCCATGCGGCGGTTCTCACCCGACTTGAGGTCGGTCGTGCCGAGCGTCTGCGTACGCATCTTACCATCGGCCGTGGTGACCGTAACCTTGAGCTGCACACCGTTTTGCGGCACCAGCAGCGCGTAGTAAACTTTCTCGGCAGTGGCCGTATTGGCGGTCACGTCGGATGCCTCGGCACCCGCCTTGGCCGTAAAATCGCCCGTGGCAGGATCGAGCACACCGGTGCCGACAGCACCCTTGATGACGATGTCCCGGATGTCGAAACCCGATTCGTTGGTCACGCTGATGACGATCCGCGACATTTTGTGCTTGAAGGTCATCTGCGTGGACGACAGCGTGGGCTTGACCCCCGTCTTCACGGCCACGATCAGGTCGGAAGCCGTGTAGTTCGCACCGCTCTGATCCGCCTTTACCGAAAACTCCGCAGGCGCCGCGGCACCGGCCTGGTAGGGATAATAGGCGAAGAGCGTCGAGGTGGCGTTGACATCTTCGTACCAGAGGAAACCCTCGGTCTTGAAATCCGTACCGTCGAACGACATCTCCTTGTTCGCCACGAACGCCGAACCGTCCGCCGTCATCGTGATCGTGAGGCCGACCTTGTCGTTCAGCTCGAAATCGGTGTCCGTCGCCCGCGTGCCGGACGACATGCTTGCCGGCGTCAGCGCAGGGTTGGCGATCGTCGGGGTGATGCGCACCTGCTTGTCGCCCGTTCCGGTGCTTTCTTCCTTCGAGCAGGCGGTAAAAGCCATCGCCGCGACTGCCATCAATGTCAAAATCTTTTTCATAATCTATCCTTTTGAATTTAAAAATTATATCCTACACTCAGCGTCGCCGCGACCCGGTTGGGCTGCGCGACGTATTCCAGTCCGAAACCGTGTTCGTAACGCGCGAACACGTCGACATAGAACCGTTTGATATTGCGCCGCAGCCCGAGCGCCGCCCCCAGCCGTTTGGCCGTGAGGTATTCGTTTTCGTAATCGTAGTAAGCGGTCAGCTGTCCGGGATACTCGCCCGGCTGCACGCCGGGGGTCTCGAACCGCTTTTCGCGCTCCGTGAAACCGCCCAGGCGATAATCCGCCGCGAGGGTCAGCTCCCAGAGGCCGAACGTGCGGATCAGCGAGGCATATATCTTCGTAAAGTGGAGCTTCTGCCCCTTGACATAGGGGTACATCAGCGTCGATTCGCGGTTGAGCTGCGAATAACCGACCCCGGCACGCAAATCCGTATGCGGAGCCACGAACTCGTATTCGCCTCCCAGGTCGAGTCCCTTGCGCCCAAAAGTCGGCGTCGAACCGTGTATGGTGATGATCTGCACGCCGTTGATGGTCTCGGTGGTGATGATGTTCTCGTCGGTGCCGAGCGTCTGCCAGTCGAGATTCACGCGCACGAAATGCCTGCGCAGTGCCGTCCCCAGCGACAGGGCGGCATTGGCCGTCACCTGGTGCGTTTCGAACAGGTGCCAGATAATCCGGCTCTCGCCCGTCTCGCCCTGCCTGTTGCGGTAGGCGACGTCGGCATAGAACGGCCCGTATTGCAACTGGACGCCCCCCCCCTGCGTATTCTCCCGGACGGGGAATCCCGAAACGCCGTTGGTCGAGAGGTGTATGTCGGTGCTCCCCCACTTCTCCAGCGACCCGTAGAGCAATCCCCGGTCGAAGAATGCCTCGTACAAGTCGGCACCGGGGCCCACCCCTTCGGCAGCAACCTTCTCGCTGTTCGTACCCACGATATAGACCGCCCCTACGGCAAAGCGTCCCGCATGGTACATCACGCCGGGCGAAAATTCGAAATCCAGCCGTGTATTCTTGTGGCGCAGGTCTTTGCGCTTGGCATAGTTGCGGGCTTCGAACTCCACGCGCAGGCCACCCGTCCACCGGTTGCCCAGCACGGCCGATACGCCGCCCGTGAACGTGTAATCCTCGCGCACCTTGCGCCCCGGCGTAAATTCGAGGATGTCTACCGGATAATACCCCGGCTCGGTGAACATCGAGCCGCACATGTTGCGGCCGTCGAAATAGTCGTAGCCGAAACCGCCCGAGAACGAGACCTTCTTCAGGTGGCGCACCGACTCGGTTTTCGCCCCGGCATTCCAACTGTCGTCCGACGCGGAGTGGCCCGCAAGCCCGCCGTTCTCCTTGGTGAAATAGATCTCGGCATAAGAACGGCTCAGGGAGTCCTGCCGGATACCCGCAGCGTTCAGGCCGCCGTTCCAGGGATTGCGGCGGAAGATATGGTCGAAACGCTCCTGTGCCGCGGCAGCAGAGACGGCAACCAGCATCAGTATCGTTAAAATCCGTCTCATAGGCTAATCACGCAAAGATTGTGTCTCACGCTCATAAAAATCGTTCGACGAGTTATTGGTATCCACGTACCTTTCGAAGCCGGCAGCCGCCGTGGCCTCTTCATCCAGCTTCCGATGCAGGGTATGCCCCTGCGCTTTGGCCGAGAAACCGATATACCCGGCATCCACATCGGTGTGCAGGCGTTTGTTCTTGGTCGCCTCGGTCATGTTGCATACCTCGACGCCGTCCACGATCCAGTCGTTGTCCCACGGTATCTTCGAATAGGTGATGCTGCCGTTCTGAACCGTCGACTGAAGGTCGTCGGCCAGGTAGGCATCCATATCGAACTCCTCGGGCGCCCGGAAGAGGATCATGGCGGGCGAATTCTGCGAAATCACATAGACAACGGCCGAATTCGTCCCGGTCTTTTTCAGCACCTTCATGTAATGCGCCTGGTCGATCTGGTCGCCCGGAACAGGCGTGGGGTGCAACTTGTTGCCGGGATAGTGCACCATATCGTAGAGCACGAAATAACCCTTGCGGTTGAGGTTCACCGACTGGGAATAGGTCTGCGTATGATCGACGCCGTAGTAGGCCACCACGGCATCCTCGCCGGGTTCCAGCGGAAAATCCGTCCCCGATCCCGGGAACATCCAGATACAATCGGGGATGGCGGCGTAATCGCGGAAAACGATATTGCCCGAAGGGTCGGTGCTCGTCCACGGATTGTTGGCGTTCGAGTTGTAGGGGGCGACCATCGCCAGGCACAGGCCGTCGAGGTAATAGGTTTCGAAACTGTTGTTGTGCAGGACGATATATTTGTCGTCGGCATAAGTCCCCGTCGCCGGCGGATCCTGCATGCAGCCGCCCGAGTAGATCTCCTTGATGAGGATCGTACCCGGCTTGGAAAATTTCAGCGCCACATCGACATCCTTGTCCCCGCCGACAAGGTCGACCTGCTCGATCGTACCGTTGAAAACCGCCGAATCGTCGGGCAGGTCGAGCACCGAGAGCCGGTAATGCCCGGCAGCGACGCGGAACCCGGCGTGGCCCTGCGCATCGGTCAGGGCGGTATAGACATTGCCCGTATTGCGGTCGGAGAGTTTCACCGCGACGCCTTCGCGCAGATAGCCGGCGTATCCCTCGGGATACACGGCCGTCACACGGAGTTCGCGCAGCGCACCGTCGTAAGGGTTCCTGTCGAACGACGTGCAACCGGCCACCAGCAGACAGGACAATATGCAAAATATCTTTCTCATCGTTTTCAGAATTTAAGGCGTACCGTAAGTCCGTAATAGAAATCGGGTGTGAAGACCGCCTTGACACCCGTGGCATACGAAGCGACGAAAGGCCGCGAATTGGTGAAGTTATTGGCGTAGAACGAGACGGAGACATGGTCGCCGATCTCCTTCGTGATGCTCAGGTTGGCCGAAAAATAGGGGTCGTAACCGTCGCCGTTGAAAGAGTAGGCATTGCCCGAACGCAACAGCAGGGAGGAGAAGGCCGGGTCGTTCTTCTCGGCATCGGTAAAGGGATGACGATTGCCATCGAGGTCGATGTAGGCCACAGGCCAGATCGCCGTATAGCTGTCGCCGTCGTAGATGCTCCCGCCGGTGGGGTTACGATCCTCGTCGACATTGAAGGCATATTCGCGCCCCCTGTACTCCGAGAGGTTCTGCGAGCGCTTCACGAGCGTGGCTTCGAGCCGCAGCGAGATGATCATACGGATCGAGGGCACATGCGTCGTGGCCGTGAGGTTCATATCCAGCGCGTGCAGCTTCCGGCCGTTGTAGGTGACGTTGGAGCTGCCCCCGTTATCGAGATAAACCCCCACATAGGGGTAGAACTCGCCGCCGGTCGAGGTCGAGGGATAGTAGCATGCCTCACCCTCGTTGACGTATTTGGTATAGCCGTAAGCCCCGTCGAGCCGCAGCTGCGTGCGGATGGGGTTGATCTGCGGGAATTCCACGACGAACTCCAGCCCCATGCGGTCTACGGGCGAACCGTTGTTCTGATAGGTATTCTTGACGAACGTCCGTTTCGTGGAAGTGGTCTGCATGGCGATCCAGCCGGCCGAGGGGTTGTCCTTGTCACGGACGAAGATTTCGCCCGTCTGGCTGTCGACCCGGAAAGCCGGGTTCGCCGGCATCGTGTATGCAGTCCCGTCGGGCAGCGCGGAGGGCACGCCCATCATATTATAGGAGAACGGCTCGAAGGCGGCGCTCAGCTTATAGGGGTATTTCGTGCGGTTGAAATAGCCGACCAGCGAGATCGAGGTACCCCCGATACGCAGGTCGACGCCGACCTCGGAATTGCGGTTGCGCTGCCATTTCAGGTTGTCGTTGTAGAGTATCTGGTAAGGCTGCGTGTGGTAGACATAGGCGCTCTGCCCCGACCCATAGTTGGTAGCGAACACGGGCGTATCGCGGTATTCGGGCAGCGGGTAAAGCACGTTGAACGACGGCAGTTTCTCGGTGATGCCCCAGCCTCCGCGGACAGTCAGACGGTCGTTGATGCGGAATTTCAGGTTGAAGCGCGGCGAGAGGCTCGACGTATTCTCGTATTGCGTATTTTTGATAAAAGTCTTTTCGGCACGCAGGCCGGCCATCAGTTGCAGCGTGGCCGATCCCAGCGGCACGGTCAGCGTCTCCTCGACGTAGGCCGCGAGGTTATGCATATAGGGGATGTCCGTATACGGACGGGGGCGGTACCCGTTAGGCGCGAGGGAGGGGGTCGCATAGTACTCCCCGTCCCCGACATTGCCGTTGGCACGCCACGAAGCGCCGACCTTGGCATTGCTGTGCACGTCGCCCCAGCTGCGCACCCACGTGGCCTTGAGGTTGGCCGCATAGTCGAGCTGCTTGGAATCGACGTATTTGGTCGAATAATAGACCGGAGGGAGCATCTCGGCGATGTAATACCCTTCCTGTTCGGCATGGACGGCCGGAAGGGAGGTCGAATTGAGGTTATAGGTGCGCTTGCGTGCAAGGTTGTCGGTATAGTTGAGCGACGCGTCGAAGTCCAGGCTCGTGATCCACGACCTGTTCAGCAGCCATTTGAGCGAGGTGTTGGCACGCAGCACATTGTCACGCACCTTCTCCCACTCGCCTTTCTGGGCATCGGGGTCGTCCTCGGTATTCATACCGCCGATATTGGCCGTTACGCCGAAATTGAAACGCAGAACCTTGGCGAAGGTATTCTGGTAGTTGAGCGCCAGCCCCGTGCGGGAATAGGAGGTGTAGGGCGACGTGGGGTTCTTCGTGGCCCGCGTATACTCGACGTTGCTGTTCAGCACCCCGTGGTTCCGCCCCAGGTCGAAGCCCTTCGAGGCGGCGATCTGTTTGGTGCGCGGATTGGTGGAGAGCGTCACCGTATAGGGCGTCTTGCCCTTGCGGGTCGAGATTTTCACCACACCCGACGAAATGTCGCCGTATTCGGCCGAAGGTACTCCGGTCACCACCTCGACCGACTCGATGTTGGTCGCCGACAGGTTGCGTGTGCTGGCACCCGTCGGGTCGCCCAGCGAAGCATTGGTGGAAAGGCGTACGCCGTCGACCTCGACGGCCGTACCGAACGCCGCATTGCCGGCCGTGCTCCCGCCGCTGCGCAGCGAAAAGACATTGTCCTTCATCAGGTCGGGATTAACCGTTTTGCCACCCGGCAGCAGTGCCGAGATGTCCGACGCATTGACCATTTGCAGGTGGTCGATGGCATTGCCGCCGATCGTACGCGACGTAGCCATGGCGTTGGGCGCCTCCTTGGCCGTCACCACGACGCTCTCCAGTTTCAGGTTATCCTCGGGGGCATAAAGCCTGACCGGCCCCATCCCCGTACGCACGTCGACCTCGGCTTCGGTGGTAACGAACCCCAGGCAGGAAACGACAAAACGCGTTTCCCCGGCCGGGACTCCCTTCACCGTGAAGTTTCCGTCGGCATCGGCCACGGCCCACAATCCGGACTGCGGCAATTCGACGACTGCTTGTCCGATCGGCTTGCCGGTATCCTTTACAAGCACCCGTCCCGTAACGTCGAGACGCTGCGCCGACACGACAGCCGGGACAATCGTGCATAAAAACAGTAGTAAAAGTTTCCTCATATGCTTGACCTAACGCAACAAATATAACGAAAAAGCATTACCCATAAACCGTTTATGTTATTTTTTTAACATATAACGTAATTTTTGCCTGCAAAAATAGCGATTCGGGCCTCAGGCGGCAATCGCCATTTATGGGGATTTTCACCGGCCACCCTACCGGGATATGCGCATAAAACGGGGTTTTCCCACCTTTATATTATATAGGTCGGAAAGATTAATATATGATTTTTAGTACTCTGTATTGCATAGTATGTATTTTTTGCTTACATTTGCCGATATTATAACCACATTTATTGGTGTTTGGTAATTTTTTATTGATTTTCGATAAAAATAAATTGTTTTTCAAGATTATATTATTACCTTTGTCCCAAGCGCCTCACACACCGCTTACAGATTGTAACCCTCAACATCGCAAACCGCTTTATAACGGCAGACTGAATATGATAAAGCTGGAAAACATCAACAAGACCTATAATAATGGGTCACCCCTGCACGTGCTCAAAGGCATCGACCTCGATGTAGAAAAGGGCGAACTGGTCTCGATCATGGGCGCCTCGGGATCGGGAAAATCCACCCTGCTGAACATCCTCGGGATTCTCGACGACTACGACAGCGGCAGTTACTACCTGGCCGGACGGCTGATCAAGAACCTCAGCGAAACGCAGGCCGCCGCTGCGCGCAACAACATGATCGGCTATATTTTCCAGTCCTTCAACCTGATCAATTACAAGAACGCCGTCGAAAACGTCGCCCTGCCACTCTATTACCAGGGCGTCTCGCGCCGCAAACGCAACGCCCTGGCACTCGAATACCTCGACATGCTGGGGCTCAGGGAGTGGGCCGACCACATGCCCAACGAAATGTCCGGCGGCCAGAAACAGCGCGTGGCCATCGCCCGGGCGCTTATCAACAAGCCCCAGATCATCCTTGCCGACGAACCCACGGGCGCACTGGACAGCGCCACCTCGCAGGAAGTGATGAACCTGCTGCGCAGCGTGAACGTTGATATGGGCATGACCATCATCTGCGTCACGCACGAACAGTCGATCGCCGACCAGACGGACAAGATCATCCGTCTTACGGACGGCGTCATCAGCAGTATCACCGAAACCGGACTCGGAAAGCGATGAGGGAACTGCTGCTGGAGATCTGGACATCGGTGCGCCGCAACAAGCTGCGCACGTTCCTCACGGGCTTCTCGGTCGCGTGGGGCATTTTCATGCTCGTCATCCTGCTGGGCTCGGGCAACGGGCTCAAGAACGGCGTAACCTCCAATTTCGGCAACTACGCCACCAACTCGATCAACCTCTACGGCGGCCGTACTTCGAAGCCCTACATGGGCTACCAGAAGGGGCGCCGCATCCGCCTGTGGAACAGCGACCTCGAAATCCTCGCCCGGGAATTCCCCGAGGTAGACGAAGTGGCTGCCAACTCGTGGTTCGACAACCATACGGCAACCTACGGGAACGAATACACCAAGGTCTGGCTGCGCGGCTCGCTGCCCAAGATCGAACAGATCGAGGGCGTGGAGATCGTAAAGGGGCGCTTCGTCAACGACGCAGACATCCGCGAATACCGCAAGTCGCTGGTCATCGACCAGGCCATGCAGTCCCTGCTATTCAAGGGCGCCGATCCGCTGGGGGCAAGGATCAAGCTCGACAGCACGGTATTCACCGTGGTCGGCGTCTACAAGGGCGACGCCCAGCGCAGCAGTTCGTCGTGTTACATCCCGCTGACCACCGGACAGCTGCTCTACAACGCCAACAGCCCCGAAGTAAACAATGCCATCATCACCATCAAGGGCGTCCACACCACCGAGGCGATGAAGGAGTTCGAAAAGCGCGTCATCCGGCGCCTTTCCGCCGAACACCACTTCGCCCCCGACGACGAAAGCGCCATCTGGCTCGACAATACGATGGAAACCTACAAGAATTTCATGATGGTTTTCGCAGGCATCAACATCTTCGTCTGGATCATCGGCCTGGGGACGCTGCTGGCCGGCATCGTCGGCGTAAGCAACATCATGCTCGTGACGGTCACGGAGCGCACCTCCGAATTCGGCATACGCAAGGCGCTGGGCGCCAAGCCCGTGTCGATCATCAGGCTGATCCTTACCGAGTCGGTGATGATAACCGCCGTATTCGGTTACCTGGGTATGGTATTCGGCGTGGCGATGATGGAAGGGGTCAACTACATGCTCAACCAGACGCCGCAGACGGGCGGCGGCCATGCGCCGTCGATCTTCCTCAACCCGACGCTCGATCTGGGCGTTGCGGTCAGCGCGACGGTCGTGCTGGTCATCGCCGGCCTGATCGCAGGCTACGTCCCAGCCTACCGGGCCGCACAACTCAAGACAATCGACGCCCTGCGTTATAACAAGTAGAAGCCATGGGATTTTTCGATACAGACCGCTGGAACGAGATATGGCAGACGATCTCCCGCAACCGCAAGCGCAGCATCATGACGGCACTGGGCGTCTTCTGGGGCATCTTCATGCTTACCGTACTGCTGGGTGCCGGCATGGGGCTGGGACGTCTGTTCCGGGCACAGCTGGGCGACATGTCGACCAACACGCTGCTCATACAGCCTTCGCAGACCTCTCTCCCCTACAAGGGCATGCCCAAGAACCGCTGGTGGCGCATGAACAACGACGACGTGGAAAACGTCCGGGGGCTCAAGGAGGTGCAGTACGCCTCGGGCGTCTACTGGGGCGGGGAGATCCATTGCAGCTACAACGAACGCAAGGGCGACTATTCGCTGATGGGCTACATGCCCGACTACCAGCAGATCAACCCACAGAAGATCATCTACGGCCGCTTCATCAACGACGTCGACATGGCGCAGAAGCGCAAGGTCTGCGTCATCGGCACCCAGATACAGAAAGACCTGTTTCCGGGAATGGAAGACCCGACCGGCAAGGTCATCAAAGTCAACAACAGCTATTTCACCATTATCGGCGTCATGCGGCGCCAGAGCACGGCCATGTCGTTCAGCAACGTCGAACGCACGGTCGTAGCCCCGATCTCGCTCGCGCAGCAGATGTACGGCGGGGGCAACTCGATCCACATGCTGGCCATCGCCGGCCGGGAGGACACCCCGAGCAAAGAGGTCGAAACCGCCTGCAAGTCGGTGATCTTCGCCAAGCACCTGATCTCGCCGGACGACGAGAAAGCCGCCTGGTGCATGGCCACGGCCGAAATGTTCGACAAGGTGATGAGCCTCTTCTGGGGCATCGGGTTCCTGACATGGATCGTGGGCCTGGGGACACTGCTGGCCGGCATCGTCGGCGTGAGCAACATCATGCTGGTGCTGGTCAAGGAGCGCACGCAGGAGATCGGCATCCGCCGCGCCCTGGGCGCACCGCCTACGGCCATCATCTCGCAGATACTCTCCGAAAGTTTCATCCTCACCTTCATCGCCGGGGTGGTCGGCCTCACGGCCGCGGTCGGGGTGCTGTCGGTCGCCGACTCGATCTATTATCAGGCGGTGACCGTGGCCCAGGAGGGGGCCGAAATCTCGTGGCAGATCTCGTTCGGGACAGGCATGCTGGCGCTTTTCATCCTCGTCGCGGGCAGCCTGCTGGCGGGCGTCATCCCCGCCTACCGGGCCCTGAGCATCAAGGCTGTAGATGCAATACGTGAAGAATAACTATCAAATTCAATAGATTACGGCTATGAAAAAATTTCTGAAAATCTTTCTGGGTGTGCTCTTTGCGGCGCTGTTGCTCGGAACGTTCGTGTTCCTGTGGCAGAAGACCCGTCCGGTAAAGGTAGTCTACACGATCGTACAACCCAAACTCGACACGCTCAAACAATTCGTGGTCGCCACCGGCAAGGTCGAACCCCGCGACGAGGTGCTGATCAAGCCCCAGATTTCGGGTATCGTTTCCGACGTCTACAAGGAGGCCGGCCAGATGGTGCGCAAGGGCGAGGTGATCGCCACGGTGAAGGTCGTCCCGGAGATGGGACAGCTTTCGAGCGCCGAATCGCGCGTTTCGGTAGCCGAAATATCGCTGGCGCAGACCCGCCGCGAATTCGGCCGCACGGAAGCGCTGCACGACAAGGGCGTCGTCTCGGACGAGGAGTTCGAGCAGGGGCGCACCGACCTCCAGAAAGCCGAGGAGGAACTGCTGAACGCCAAGGAGAACCTGGAGATCGTCAAGAACGGCATCACCAGCCGCTACAAGGAGCTCAGCAACACGCAGATCCGATCGACGATCGACGGTATGATCCTCGACGTGCCGATCAAGGTCGGAAACTCGGTGATCCAGGCCAACACGTTCAACGACGGTACAACCATCGCCTCCGTAGCCGACATGTCGAACATGCTCTTCCGGGGCAACGTCGACGAAACGGACGTCGGCAAGTTGCACGAAGGCATGCCCGTGAAACTGACGATCGGCGCCCTGCAGAACGTCGAACTGGATGCCAACCTGGAGTACGTTTCGCCCAAAGCAACCGAGGATAATGGCGTCATCATGTTCGAAGTGAAGGCTGCCGTGAAGATTCCCGCCGACGTCTTCGTGCGCGCCGGGTACAGTGCCAACGCCAGCATCGTGATCGAAAGCCGCGAAGGCGTGCTCACGCTTCCCGAGAGCACCGTCGAATTCGAGGGTGAGAAAACGTATGTCTACCTGCTCACCAGCGCCGAGGACGCCGCAGAGCAGACCTTCGATAAACGCGAGGTCAAGATAGGCCTTTCGGACGGCATCAACATCGAACTTACCGAAGGCGTGACCGCCGACGACAAAGTCCGCGGCGCGAAGGAAGACAAGAAGAAATAACCCCAAATGCACCGCAGCATGAAAACCAGCACCCTATTCGCCGCTCTCTGTACAGCTGCCGCCGCTCTCTGCGCAATGTCCGCGGAGGCCCAGACCGCACCAGCTGCACCTCAAGCCGCCGCAGCACCGGCACCCGGCACCCCCTGGTCGCTCGACGACTGCATCGGTTATGCCCTGGCCAACAACATCGACGTGCAGCAACGCGCCCTGCAGGTCGAACAGAACGAGGTGGAACTCTCGACGGCCAAATACAGCCGCCTGCCCGACCTGAACGCCTCGATCGGAGGCGACGCATCGTTCGGCCGCGTACTCTCGAGCGACAATACTTACAAGGACAACAACCAGACCTCGGGTTCGCTCAACATCTCGACCAGCCTCCCCGTATTCCAGGGCATGCGCATCAACCGCCAGGTCAAAGGCGGCAAGCTCGACCTGGCCGCAGCCATGCAGGATCTGGAACGTGCCCGCGAAGACGTGTCGATCAACGTCATGACACTCTATCTGGAGGTACTTTACAACAAGGAACTCACCGACGTTGCCGAACGCCAGCTCGCCCTGAGCACCCTGCAGGCCACGCAGAGCCGCGAACTGGTCGCCGCCGGCAAACAGCCGGAATCGGCCCGGTACGAAAGCGAGGCGCTTCAGGCCAAAGACCAGCTGAGCCTGACCCAGGCCCGCAACGACCTGCAACTGGCACTGCTCAACCTGAGCCAGGCCCTCAACCGCGAGAGCGCCGCAGGGTTCGACGTCGTGGTTCCGGAGCTCGACAGCGTGACGCTCGCCTCGCTGCACCGGCTCGGCACGGCAGACGAGGTCTACAGCTATGCGGCGGAAAACCGTCCCCATATCAAGGCGGAACGGCTGCGGCTCGAAAGTTCGGAGAATTCAGTCCTCATTGCCAAATCGGCACTCTATCCCTCCATCTCGCTTTCAGGCGGCTACGGCACGGGGGTGTACAGCGCCGACAGCGATAAGTTCTGGGCCCAGATGCGCCACAACAGCCGCGAATACGTCGGGCTGTCGATGAACATCCCGATCTTCAACCGCCGCGCCACGCGCAACAATATCCGCTCGGCACAGCTTTCGGCCCGCAGCCAGCGGCTCGCACTGACCGAAGCCGAGCTGGCGCTGCGCAAGGAGATCGAACAGGCGTGGTACAACGCCGACGCGGCGTACAGCAAATACCGTTCGGCCGGCGTAGCCCTCGCCTCGGCGAAGGTGGCATTCGCCTACGAACAGCGGAAGGCGGAATCGGGACGTTCGACCATTTTCGATTTCAACGATGCCAAAACCCGCATGGAAAAAGCCGAGTCGGAACTCGTGCAGGCGAAATACGAATTCGTATTCCGTTCGAAAATACTGGATTTTTACCGCGGAAGACCGCTGAAACTGTGATCCGGGCAGGTAAACAGATCGTACATAATAAACAAATCAGGGCGGCCGATATCGACCGCCCTGATGCTGTCCGGAACAACCAATCCCTAAAGTTTTCCGGCAGCGACCGGGTAAGGTTTTCAGACTCCCACCCGGCACAGAAGCCCTTTTGCGTCACTAATTACCCCCTCCATCCCCTGTGTGAAGTAGGGTAGTGCAAAGATATGTAAATTATCCTGAACTGCATAGTGCGGGGTCTGTTTTGTCATAACATGGAGCTAAAATGATTTACCTTGCCGACCGAAAATGTTGCACACAGACACAATGAGCCCACAAAAGGTTCGGCAAAAAGGCGGGTATCTGGAAAATTTGCCCTACTTTTGCAGCAAATTCACAAACGGAAAGGATGGAATGGCTTAAAAGTTTATTCGTCGAACACTCGGCCCTGCAGGCCGTCGTGGTTATTTCGCTCATTTCGACGATCGGGATCGCCCTCGGCCGGATACGCATCTTCGGCATCTCGCTGGGCGTGGCATTCATCTTTTTCGCAGGGATCCTGGCCGGGCATTTCGGACTGTCGATCGACCCGGCGATGCTGAACTATGCCGAGAGCTTCGGGCTCATCATCTTCGTATACGCCCTCGGCCTGCAGGTCGGCCCCGGCTTCTTCAACTCGCTGCGCGCCGACGGACTGCGCCTGATGTCGCCCGCCCTTGCGGTAGTATTGCTCGGCACGGGGCTGGCCGTGGCAATGAGCTATACGCTGCACGTCTCGATGCCCGACATGTCGGGCATCCTGTGCGGCGCCACGACCAACACCCCGGCGCTCGGAGCGGCGCAGCAGGCGCTGCAACAGATGGGCGTCGACTCCAGCGGCGCCGCCCTGAGCTGCGCCGTGACCTATCCGCTGGGCGTGGTGGGCGTCATCCTGGCCATCGTCTTCATCCGCAAGCTCTTCGTCCGCCCCGCCGACATGCCGGAGCCGGACGCCGAACACCGGAAAAACGTCTTCATTGCCAGCTACCACCTGACTAACCCGGCCGTATTCGGCAAGAGCGTACACGAAATAGCCGCTCAGAGCCACCACCATTTCGTCATTTCGCGCGTATGGCGCGAAGGAAAGGTTTCGATCCCCACCTCCGACAAGACGCTACAGAAGGACGACGTCATCCTCGTGATCACCACCCCGGGCGAGGCCGATGCGCTGCGCCTGATCTTCGGAGAGCAGGAACAGAAGGACTGGAACACGGAGAACATCGACTGGAACGCCGTCGACAGCCAGCTCATCTCGCAGCGCATCCTCGTGACGCGCCCCGAAATCAACGGCAAGAAGCTCTCCTCGCTGCGCCTGCGCAACAATTACGGCATCAACATCAGCCGCGTCTACCGTTCGGGCGTGCAACTGCTGGCCACACCCGACCTGCGTTTGCAGATGGGCGACCGCCTGACGGTCGTGGGTGAAGCCGCAGCGATCAAGCATGTGGAAAAGATACTCGGCAACGCCGTGAAAAACCTCGAAGAGCCCAACCTCGTGGCAGTCTTCGTCGGCCTGATCCTCGGGCTCACGCTCGGGAGCATCCCCGTAAGCATCCCGGGCATCAGCCTGCCCGTAAAACTCGGCCTGGCAGGCGGCCCGATCATCGTCGGCATCCTGATCGGCACGTTCGGCCCGCGCCTTCACATGATTACCTACACCACGTACAGCGCCAACCTGATGCTCCGGGCACTGGGCCTGTCGATGTACCTCGCCTGCCTGGGGCTCGAGGCGGGCACGCACTTCTTCGAGACCGTCATGCGCCCCGAAGGGGCACTATGGCTGCTGCTGGGATTCCTGCTGACGTTCGTCCCCGTAGTATTGCTGGGTATCTTCGCGCTGCGCATCCTGCGCATCGACTTCGGGTCGGTCGCAGGCATGCTGTGCGGCAGCATGGCCAACCCGATGGCACTGAACTATGCCAACGACACGATCGAGGGAGACAACCCGTCGGTATCGTACGCCACGGTCTACCCTCTCTGCATGTTCCTGCGGGTAATTATCATTCAGGTGATGCTGATGATTTTTCTGTAACATCCGGTTTGGCCGGCACGTCCGGCTCCGGCCTCTGATAGCGCAGCGCCTCGATATCGCTTCCCGACGGATTCTGGAACACCCGCAGGTCGAACTCGGGGATGACGGCCAGCACATGGTCGAAGACATCCGACTGGATGCGCTCGTAATCCACCCACACCACCGTATCCGTAAAGAAATAGAGTTCCATCGGCAATCCCGTCTCCGTCGGTTGCAGCTGGCGCACCATCAGGGTCATCCCCTTGTTGACAGGCACCTCATCGCGCAGGTATCGTTCCAGATAGGCACGAAACACCCCGAGGTTGGTCTGGTGCAGGCCGTTGATCTTGCGTTCACCGGGGCGGATGCCATGCGCGGCATTGTATTCCTCAACCCGCTGCTCAGTCTGGTCGATATATTCGCGGATGATGTCTATGTTGCGGTACCGGCCCAGCATGTCCGGCGTACAGAATTTCACGCTCGTCATGTCCAGGTTCACCGAACGCTTCACGCGGCGGCCGCCCGACGCCTGCATTCCGCGCCAGTTTTGGAACGAATCGCTCACCAGCAGGTAGGGCGGCAGCGTAACGATCGTATTGTCCCAGTTCTGCACTTTGACGGTCGTGAGCGACACCTCGATCACCGAACCGTCCGCACCGTATTTGGGTACGGTGATCCAGTCCCCGACCTTGAGCATGTCGTTCGCCGAAAGCTGGATGCCCGAGACGAAGCCGAGGATGCTGTCGCGGAAGACCAGCATGATGACGGCCGCCGAAGCGCCCAGTCCGGTGAGCAGAATGGCGGGCGACTTGCCGATCAGGATCGAGACGATGAGGATACCGCAGATCAGCGCTGCGATTCCCTGCCCGGTCTGGCGCAATCCGTTGATCGGTTTGTTCTGCCACGCAGGACGCGCCGAGACGATATTGAAGGCCGCATAAAGCAGGGCGTTGATAAAACGGAAGACCGTGACGACGATGTACACCTGTATCAGTCGTGTGACAATCGTCCTGGCTTCCGACTGTTCATCGAAAACTACGGGGAGGACGATGACCAGCACGATAGCGCTGACGATATTACACAGCCGGCTCAACACGGCGGAACTGAACAGTTCGTCATCCCACGTGGCTTTGGTGCGCATCACGATGCGCCTAATCCCGCGCACGAGCACCGTACGGCACAGGAAATCGAGAAGCACGACGGACAGCACTACCAGGGCGAAAGCCACCCAACGATCCCAGCCGTTATTCAATGCGGAAGTGAGCCCGAGCCATGCGAGCAGGGCGTCGGCCCAACGTGTAAGGAGAGACTGCATACGGTATTTCTATCAAATTTCAGACCTAACGGCCTTTGTAATCATCAGCGACGGAAACCCCGGCGACAGGATAACGACTGCGGAAGGCAAAAATCCGGCGACAGCCATCACCATAGAACATGCGTCTGTGGAACGGCACCAATCCCTGCGCCTCGCACCGGTCTGTGCTGGACAATGCCCTGCGACATACAGGACAGTCGCTTCATTGTCGGTTTCCAGGTTACAATATACGAAAAAAAACTATACCCCGAGTACCAGTTCCACCTCGCCCTCGAAATTGGGCGTGAAGACGCCTTTGCCGAGATTTTCAAAGATTTCGTCCCGGCTCCAGAAACGCCCGCCGTCGAGCTCGTCGCTCGGGACGACCTCCCCGTCGTACACCGTGCGGTGGACATAGATCAATTCGCGCTCGCGCTCCGAGCGAAACACGTACACCGCCACGCGTTCGGGTACGAAACCCGTCACACCGAGTTCTTCGCGCACCTCGCGCCGCAATGCGTCGTCCACCGTCTCGCCGTAGTCGACATGCCCACCCACGGCCGTATCCCAGCGCCCGGGCTGGATATCCTTCCACACGGGACGCCGTTGCAGGTATAACTCGCCCCGCGAATTGAACAGGTGCAGGTGCACCACGGGATGCAGCAACATTCCGCCGCCGTGGCATTGGGCACGCGTCGCCGCCCCCATCACGTTCCCGGCTTCGTCGACCACCGGAAACAGCTCCGCACCGTTATCGCTTCGCATGGCGGGGATATTTACGGATATAAACCACGGCCGCCAGCAGCCCCAACAGGGTGAAACCCGCACCGGGCAACGCCGTATATTCGTAGCCCAGCCCGTGGGCGATCGGCAGGCCCCCGCAATAGGCACCCAGTGCATTGCCCAGGTTGAAAGCCACCTGCACGAGGGCTGCGCCGAGCATCTCGCCGCCACGCGAATTCTCCAGGATCAGCAACTGCTGGGGCGACGAGACACAGAACAGACACCCCGTACAGAGCGTCATCAGCATGACGGAAAGGTAAGGGACATGTGCCCCGAAGAAAATCCCGAGCAGCGTCAGGGTGGCCGCGGCCAGCGTAAAACGCACGACCTTCTCGGGCGTAAAACGGTCGGAGAGATGCCCGCCGAGGATATTGCCCGCGAACATGCCGAAACCGGCCAGCATGATAATCAGCGTAAGGTTCTCCTCCGTAAAACCCGAGGTATGGATCATCAGCGGGCTGACATAGCTGTAGCAGCAGAAGATCCCGCCGTTGCCGAGCATCACCGACGCCAGCACGAGCCAGGGTGCAAGGCTGCGCAGGAACCGGAACTGCCCTTTCAGCCCCGTATCGGGCAGCGGCTCCATGCGGGGCACCCACATCCTTACGAGCGTCAGCGCCACCACGCCCCACACGGCGACGATCGCAAAGGTCGTGCGCCAAGACAGCACATTGCTGATATAAGTGCCCAGCGGCACGCCGAACAGGTTGGCGACGGTCATCCCGACGATCATGATCGAAACGGCCTCCGTGCGCTTCCCGGCATCTGCCACCCGCTCTGCGACGATCGACCCGACACCGAAAAAGGCACCGTGCGGCAGGCCGGACACGAAACGCATCGCCATCAGCATCCAGTAGTTCGGCGCCAGCGACGCGCACAGGTTCCCGACGGCGATCAGAGCCGTGAGCGCCAGCAGTATCTGTTTCAGCGGGCGCGTCCGGGCTACCAGCACCGTAAGCGGCGCCCCGAAGCAAACGCCCAGGGCATAGGCCGAAATAAGGTGTCCGGCCTCGGGGATGGAAACCCCGAGGCTGCGGGCAATATCGGGCAGGATGCCCATCATCACGAACTCCGACATCCCCAGGGCAAGCGTCCCGAATGCCAGTGCAATCAGACTTTTTTTCATGTGTAAAACCAACTGACGAATAACCGGCTGCAAAAATAACACAAAAGGCGAAAAGTTTTTCGCTTTTCGCCTTTTGTTACGGTTTCCGTATGGTTGCATAGACCGTCCGAATTACCGGCGGAGAGTTGCGGTGCCGGTCATTCAGCCTGCGGCGCGGGACGTTGCGGTTCGCGCGGCTGCCCGACCTCGTATCCCAGTTCGCGCATCCACTCGACGGTGAGCGGGTCGACCTGGTCGTTGCGATCCGCCCAGCGGCGTTGTTCGATCAGGCGTTTCTTATGCTCCTCGATGCGCATCATGATCGGGAAATCTGGATGACGCAGCCGCGTACGTTCCTTCCGCTGCGAAGGTCGGATCCTGCGGTCGAACACATCGGCCTGCACGGGCCGCCGCGCCCCCTCCCATTTAAAGCCTTTCAGGTAGAGATCCTGCGTGGGCGGGATATCGTCCATCGGATAGAAGTTGTAGACCGGTTCGGTTCGGTAGGTGATCTGCACCACCTGCTTGTCCTCGATATAGAATGAACAGTCGCCGCTCTCGATAACGCCCATCATCGTGATCTCGGGCGGCTCGCCGTCCTGCATGTAATAGATGGTCTGGGCATTACCGTTGACGTCGTTGCGGTATATCTGGTTGTTGTAGAAATAGGCGGTCATAGTCTTGCCCGCCACCTGGTTGTAGTGTGTCGTATCGAGCTGGCTGGCCATCATCGGGCTGCCGATGAATTCGGCACGTTTGATCTGCTGCCGCTCGGTGAAAATATCCATCACGTCCGAAGTGATCTGGTTGCTCTGGTTCCACAACACGGGGTCGATATAGAGGTGGATCGTCGAGTCGGTGCTGATCGCCACGATCGAGTCGCACACGGTCTGGAAATCCGACCTGAAGATCCTCACGTCGCGGTACCCCTTCATCAGGCGGTAGATGCTGTCGCGCGGCAGGGCGAGCGAGTCGACCGAATCGGCCGGAAGCGCCATCGCTGTCGTGTCGGACAACAGCGAATCTGCCAGCAGGTTGAGCAGCGAATCCTGTTCGGCCATGTTCATCTCGATCAGCGAATCCAGTTCGCGCAGGGCCGCCGAATCGACCGGGATCACCTTTCCCTTGCGGGCGGCACGCGCCTGCCGGGCTTTGAGCTTCGACGCAGCCTTCAGCCGCCGGGCGGCCAGACGCGCCTCCTCGCGCTCCTTCTGCAACAGCAGTTTGGCCGTGGTCTTCTCCTTGCGTCTGACGGCTATCGAATCGAGCTGCGCCTTCTTGATTTTGGCTGCCGCGGCCTTCTTTTCGGCCTTGGCCTTGCGCGCCGCTTCCTTGAGCAGGGCCTTGCGCTGGGCAACGGTCAGCGTATCGGCAGCCCTGTCCAACGAGTCGGGCAGGCTGCCCGGCACGGAGAGCGAATCGGCCATGCGCAACGAATCCGCCCGCGGCGAACCATGCGTCCGCGAATCGGAGCCGGAACCTGCGGCGAGCGAATCCGCCCCGCCGGTCGACGCGAGCGAATCGGCTGCGTCGCCGGGATGCAGTCCGGGCTCGGTACGTCCCTCCTCGGGGCCGGCCGTCGCGGCCAATCCATCGGGATGCTGCCCCAGCGAATCGGGCCGTTGCAGGGAATCGGCCCCCATACGCGCAAGCGAATCGGCCGCGGCCTTCTCCTCTGCCCGGCGCCGGGCATTCTCATTGACCGTAAAGAGGAACATCGAGTCGGCACGCATGAAGAGCGAATCGCCCTGTGTAAGGTCGTAGCTCACCACCGAGGGTCGCCGCGTGAGGAATATATCGCCCGGTTCCTTCCAATACTCGCCGTAATCGCCGAAGGCGAGTACTTTGTGCTCCGTATCGTCAATCTGGATGTCCCGCCACAGCACCACGTGGTCTTTGGCGCGGAAATAGTCGATGCTGTCGCTCCACATCTCCTGTTTCTCGGTCAGCACATAACCGTTGCGCGTAACCCGGTAAAGCGTATCGGCCTTGTCGTACGCGCCCCGGTCGGCATAGAGGTAGTCGCCGTCCTTGTTCCAGATGTTGGTATTCTCGAAGAAAAAAGCGTTGTCGGTGGCCATGTTGTAGACCACCGAGTCGCCCTTGAGTTCGTATTCGTCGTTACGCATCTCGACGCGGTCTACGCAAACGAGATCCTTGGTGTTGGCATAATAGTAGCCGCGCACCGATTCGAGCCGGTTGTCCCGGTTTATCAGCACGCCACCGTCGGCGAACTGGCCGATATTCTCCTTCGTGTTGAAGACAAACCGGTAGGTATAGAGCGTGGCATCGCCGTCGACGACCTTGACGATGTCGGAATAGACCCGTGCCTCGTTCAGCTCGCCGTTGTATTCGGCGCGGTCGCCGTAAATATAGGTCGTATTCTTGTTGATGAGGACATTGCCGAAGAACTCGATCCGCATGTCCGAATAACGCACGGCACTGTCGCACGTAATGACAGCGCCGTTATGCTGCGCGGCGAAATTGCCGACCAGGAAGATCACCGAGTCGCCGGGGGCTATGGGGCCCATGTTGTCCGACTTCAGGTCGATGAGTTTCTTCTCGGGCTCGGGCTCCTGGCCGGGTGCCTGCATCCCGCTGCGGGCGAAAATCACACTGCCCGCAGCCAGCACGACGGCAGCTATGGTAAAGAGCCTGCGCACGGTTTATTTCACCCAGCTTTTATTCTCGAACTCCCCGTCGCGGAATTCGGGGGCGATGTAAACGTACATGGCGTCGATCTTCTTGGTCAGCCACTCCTTGAACACCCGCTCCTGCTTGGCATTGAGCGCCATCTCCTCCAAGCGGAGATAGTCTTCGTTGAGCGACGCGACATGCGTGGGAATGATCTCCACCAGTTTGACGATCTTGGCCAGCTGGTTGCCCATGATGTCCTCGGTCAGGAATGCAGGCGAAATCTCGCCCGGTTTGAGGCGGATCAAGGCATTGTAGTCGTCAAGTGCACCGAAGTGCGCGAAATCCTCACGCAGGAACTTCGTCACGGTGAGCTTCGCCTCGAAGGCATTGAAACGCTCCAGAATGTCGTGGTTCGAGACGATACCGCCGTTCATCTTCGACGTGGCGTCGTCGGAGAACTGGAGGGCGGCCTTGTCGAACGAGAGGGAATCCTTGCGTATCTGGTTGGCGATGCTGTCCAGGAACACGACCCCTTCGTTGAGCTCGTCCATCGTATAGACCGGGCGCAGCAGGATATGGCGGAAATGGTAGAGGCTGCCGCGCTTGTCGAGCAACTGGATGATATGCTGTCCGTAGCGGGTCTCGACGACCTCCGATATCTGCCCCGGCTTCATGTTCTCGAGGGCGTCGGCGAACGGTGCTTCCAGTCCGTTGAGCTCGGTGGGATCCATCTCGCCGCCGCGCATCATCGTCCCGGGATCCTGCGAATACATGCGTGCCAGGTTCTCGAATTTCGCCTTGCCGGTAATGATCCGTTCGCGCATGTCGAGCAGGCGCTCGCGCGTGCGCTGCTTGGCCTGCGTGATCGACTTGGGGAAACGGGTGATCTGGGCGTAGACATACTGTTCGGCCACGGTCGGCAGGCTGTCCTTGTCGATCGACTTGTAGAAATGCTCGACCTCGCCGGGAATGACCGATACCTTGCTCACGACCTCGCTCTGCATGGAAGAGGCATACGACTGCTCCTCATAGCGCTGGCGCATGTTCTCGCGGATGCTGAAAATGGCCATGTGGTGCTTGGCCTCGAGTTTGGGGATCGACCCCTCGGTTTCGATCATGTTCTGAATCTGCTGTTCCACATGCGTGGCGATGTCGCCCGCATTGATCTTCACCGAGTCGATCTGCGCCTGGTTGAAGAGCAGTTTCTGGGTCATCAGTGCCTCGAGCGCCTCGTTCATCGGGTCACGGTCGGAGGTATATCCTTCGGCACGGCGCTGGGCCGTGAGCTGCCGGGCATACTCCGCCACTTCGGAATGGAGGATGGACGAAGACCCTACGACGGCGACCACCTTGTCGAGCATCACCTGCTGTTTCTGCGCGAACGCCCCGGCCCCAGCAACGAGCAGGGCGAAAGCCGCCCCCAGCATACCTTTTTTCAACATTATTCTTTTTCTTTATCGTTTGTATTCTCGTTTTCGAAAATCTTTATGCTCCCGCCTTCGCACGCACGGTTATAGAGTTCCTCCTCGTGGCTGCGGATGATCTCGCTCTGGCGCTGGTTGAAGAGGATGCGGCGGATCGTCCCCCGCAGCCGTTCGAGCGGGATGGGCTCCCCTTCGCGGCGCACGGCGTCGATCTGGAAATAGTAGTGCGAATGGCTGTCGCGCATCTCCTGCACGGCCGTCGATGCGAGCACCGGGTCGTAGTTCTGCGACCGGAGCGTAGGCAGGTAACTCAGAAATTCCGGGAAATCCACCCACTGGTCGCTGAAATCGGTGACCGTAAAGTCGTTCTTCGCACATATGTCCCGGAAATCCTGCTGCCGGGCTTCGCTCTTCGTCCCCATCAGCTCCCGCAATTTGCGCGCCTGGCGGTACCCTTCGCCGAACTGCACGATCCGCCCTTTGACCAACGTACGGTCGAGCCGGAAATCGGCCTTGTGGGCGTTGTAATAGGCCGCGATCTCGTTCTCCGTGAAGGTCGTGTCGATGCTGCGGTCGACGTAATGCTGATCCAGCTTGCGGATCAGCAGCGCCTGCCGGTACTCCTCGACCATCTTGTCGATATCGTCCGCCGAGGCGGAAAAAAGGATCTCGGCCTCCTGCAATTTGAGTTGTTTGCGCACCCAGCGGTCGATATAGACCTTCATGAAGGCCGCGCTGTCCTCGCCCGTAACCCCTTTCGGAACTACCGACTCGACATCACGCATCTTCAGTTCGCTGCCGCCCGCCCGCGCCAGCGTGGTATCGCTGGCAAAATAGCCGGGCATCTCTGGCAGCCCGCCAGAAAAATGTAGCCGCCACGACTGCTATTTTCGCTCGCAAATTCATAATCCGGAGGACAAAGATACAGTTTTTACTCGTAACTAACGCAGCCTCCGGCCCAGATTATTACGCCGCCGCCCGATTTTTATCCTCGCCTTTCAGACGCCGCAGCGCGAGGAGCATCATGTAACCCGAAACGGCGAAGACGGCCAGCGCAGCGATATAAAACAGCACGTAGAGCGTCCGGCTGCCGACCATGTCGATCAGCATGGAATTACCGTGTCCGGCAATCAGCGCCAGGTAGGCTATGCCGTTGTTGATTGCATGGAGTATGATCGCAGACCAGAGCGAGTCGGTCCGCATGTAGATGAAGGCCAGCACCAGGCCCATGACAAAAGCGTTCACCACCACCGTGGGATGGACATGCACGATGCCGAAGATGGCCGACGAGAGCAGCCATGCGGCCACCACGCCGTACCGCACGCGCGTCGATTCGAGCAGCACGCCGCGGAAAATCACCTCTTCGAACAGCGGCGCCATCACCACGACCGTAACGATCGCCCACGCGCCGCGTCCATAGGCGTTGGGCACTTCGGGCATCAGGCTCAGCAACGGCTCCAGCACGACCGAGGTCGAGAGCATGAAGAACACCCCCCAGAGCAACAGCACGGGATTCAGCCCGCGCCGGGAGAAACGCGCCACGACCGTGGGGCCGTGCCTTCGCCTGCGGTAGAAGAGGAATCCCGCGAGCGTCACGGACATCGACACGAAATAGGTCATGGCATTGAAATGCCCGGCGGCGATCTGCTCCGCCGTGCTTATCGCCTCGTCGGGGCTGGCCAGCAGCTCCGGATCGGGCCATTTGCACCCCGCCAGCCATGCCACGGCAGTCCCCAGGCCCTGCGCCAGCAGGAAGATGCCGAAGAAAACCAGGTAGTCCACCACCACGGGGAATTTTCCGTTGTAGTGCCATATCTTATTATTGTCCCCCGCCTTTGCAGGCTCTTCGGCGGGCACGGGTTCCTGCACGGGAACCCCTTGTTTTTTTTCTGTCATAACAGGCTGTTGCTATCAATTCGTTCCGAGCCCAAAGATAGTGCAAGTCAAGGGCAAAAGCAAATTTATTTGCGCCGGCGGGGCCGCAGCCCATTTCCCGAAAAGATCAGCAAATTTCGGTTACGGTTATGGATTTCCATTTAAATCATTAAATTTGCCCGATTATAAACCCGATTGAAACATGGCAAAGGTTATCGCATTAGCGAATCAGAAAGGCGGCGTGGGCAAGACCACAACGGCCATCAACCTGGCGGCCTCGCTGGCCCTGCTGGGCAAGAAGGTGCTGCTGCTCGACGCCGATCCGCAGGCCAACGCCACCTCCGGCTTGGGCTTCGACATAATCTGGAGGGCGTCTACGAATGTATCGCAGGACTCAGGAAGCCCGAAGAGGTGCTCCTCCAAAGCCCCGACGTGAAGAATCTGTGGGTGCTGCCCTCGTCGATAGACCTGGTAGCAGCCGACACCGAGCTGCCCAAAATGGAGGATGCGCACCACGTGATGAAGCGCATCGTAGACTCCGTGCGCGAAAGGTTCGACTACATCTTCATCGACTGCTCCCCTTCGCTGGGTTACACGACCGTCAATATCCTCACGGCCGCCGATACAGTGCTCATCCCCGTGCAGTGCGAATACCTCGCCCTCGAAGGGCTTTCTAAGCTGCTCAACACCATCCGCAAGGTCAAGAGCGGCCTCAACCCCGCGCTCGACATCGAGGGTTTCCTGCTGACGATGTATATGCGCAACAGCCTGAACAACCAAGTCGTGAACGAGGTACGCGAACATTTCGGGCAGCTGGCTTACGACACAATAATTCAGCGCAATATCCGTTTGGGAGAAGCACCCTCGCACGGAAAGCCCGTCATGCTTTACGATGCGGGCGCCGTCGGCTCGGAGAACTACCTCACCTTGGCGCGGGAGTTCCTCAAGCGCAACCGCAAACGAGCAAATAACATACCGAAGCTATGAAACAACCGAAGGGATTAGGGCGCGGACTGGACGCCATATTCGGCACCGACGCCGTAGACGCCAAGCTCAAGCCGATGAGCCAGATGTCCGAGATCGACATCACGGAGATCATTCCCAACCCCACGCAGCCGCGTACGCAATTCGACGAGAGGCGCTCGACGAGCTGGCCGACTCGATCCGCCAGCTGGGCATCCAGCCCATTACGGTCAAGAAATCGGGCGACGGGAAATATATCATCATCAGCGGCGAACGCCGCTGGCGTGCGGCGCAGCGCGCCGACCTGAAGAGCCTTCCGGCCTATGTCCGCGAGGTGGACGACGAGAACCTGCACGCCATGGCCCTCGTGGAGAATATCCAGCGCCAGGATCTCAACGCCATAGAGATCGCGCTCGGAATGCAGCGCTGATCGAGGAGTGCAACCTGACGCAGGACGCGCTCTCGGAAAAGGTGGGCAAGAAACGCTCGACCGTCTCAAACTACATGCGTCTGCTCAAGCTGCCCGACGAGGTGCAGCTGGCGCTCAAGGAGGGGCTCATCTCGATGGGACACGCCAAGCCATCGCCGGCGCCCCGCAGGAGCGCAGCTACGCGTGCTCAAGACGCATCACTCAAGAAAGGCCTTTCGGTACGTCAGGCCGAGGAGCTGGTGCGCTCGCTCACCGAGCAGCCCGGCCGCAGCGGCACAGAATGTGGAGGACGAGGAGTATCCCGAAAGCTATTCGCGGCTGGTGGAGCAACTCGAAAAGTTCTTCTCGCAGGACATCAGCATCAAACGCTCGAAGAACGGCGGCGGGCGCATCGTCATCGGCTTCGGCGACGACAAGGACATCGAACAGTTCATCGAACGGTTCTCGGGACGCATTAAATAATATGGTAAGTATCCGGTTCAGACACCTGCTGCCGATACTCGCAGCACTCATGTTGTGGCTCCCCGCCCAAGCGCAGCTCCACCGCGGGGCGACGCACCATCGTGCGCGGGGGCATGCTCGTCAAGCCGGATTCGCTCGCCACAAGAGCGATTCGCTGGCCAACAACGCCCTCACGCGCGAACTCGACTCGCTCCTGACACTGGACTTCACGGCCGATTCACTCGCCGTGACGGCATTGCGTACGGACGACATCCGCACCACGGACTCGCTCATGCGGCTCAGGCTGGCCGGCATCAAGACCGAACCGGATTCCATGCGGCACAAGAAAGGCTGGCTCATGAGCGACTCGATGTCGCTCTCGAAGGTGTGCTGGATCTCGACCGTACTGCCCGGCTACGGACAGATATACAACAAACAATACTGGAAACTGCCCGTACTCTACGGCACCTTGGGCGCGGGGCTGGCCCTCTATCTCCACGAAAACAGGACATACAAGCCGCTCAAGCGCGAATACGAAGCCTACACGAATAAAAACCTCTCGCGTACGCCCGAACTGGACGCACTGCAGGCCAAGATGATCCGCAGCAACACCCGCCGCCAGGTCTACCTGGGCTGACGGTCGCCTCGTACATCTACTTCATCGGCGATGCGGCGGTAAACTACTCGACCAACGAGGTATCGGACGTCAAGAAGGCCACCACGCTGGCCTGCATCTTCCCCGGCGCGGGGCAGATCTACAACAAAAGCTACTGGAAAGTCCCCTTCGTGGTGGGAGGTTTCGCGGCAATGATCTACTGCATCGACTGGAACAACCGCGGCTACCAGCGTTTCAAGAAGGCATACAGGCTGCTGAGCGAGTACGAAAAGAATCCGGACAAATTCCCTGACGGGCCTACCGACGAATTCCACGGCCGCTACTCGGCGGACTTCATCCGCAACCTGCGCAACAACTACCGCCGCAACCGCGACCTCTGCATCATCATCTCGGCCGGACTGTACGTCTTTCAGATCGTGGATGCCCACGTCGACGCCCACCTGAAGGACTACGACGTCTCGGACGACCTGTCGATGAATCTCGAACCGCTGGTCGATTATACATACGTGCCCTCCGCCGGCGGCAACCGTGCGGTATTCGGCTTCAACCTGAGTTTCAAATTCTAACCGATGAGAATCCTCCTGACCATAGTGCTGCTGATGGCAGTCGCCGTCCCGGCCTCGGCACTCGACCGCCGCCCCCGCAAAAAAGACAAGAAGAAAAACAAGACCGAAGCCGTCGCCGAACCCCCCGGCCCCCCCCTCCGAGCAGCAAAGCCCGCCCCCGAGCCGGAGGCAAAACCGAACCTGCCGCCCGGCCCCCACCGAGGTGCAGTACGACGACATGACGCTCGGACAGACGGCAGCGCAGGCCGATTCGCTGGTCGCCGTATGGCGCGAAAGGCAGTGCGGCGATTCGTACAGGGAGTTCTTCGACAACTACATTCTGGTGGACAGCACGCCGAAAGCACGACCCGACTCGGTCTATACCCAGCGGCTGCGCGACCTCGCATCGCCCATCCAGCTCCCCTACAACAGCATCGTACGGGGCTACATCAACCGTTACACCGACTCCCGCTACGGCACGATCAGCCGGATTCTGGGCATGTCGCAGTACTATTTCCCGCTGATCGAGGACGAACTGCTCAAGAGGAGCTCCCATCGAGCTGCGGGCCTGCCGATCATCGAATCGGCGCTCTCCACCACGGCCGTATCGCCCATGGGCGCCGTGGGACTGTGGCAGTTCATGCCCTCGACAGGCAAAAGCTACGGACTGGAGGTCAACTCGCTGGTCGACGAACGCCGCGACCCGGTCCGTTCGACACAGGCCGCCTGCCGTTACCTGAAAGACCTCTACGCTATCTACAAAGACTGGTCGCTGGCCATCGCCGCCTACAACTGCGGCCCGGGCAACGTCAATAAGGCGCTGGCCCGCTCAGGCGAGAAGAGCCGCACATTCTGGGACATCTACGACTACCTGCCCCGCGAAACGCGCGGCTACGTCCCCGCCTTCATCGGTGCGTCGTATGCCTACGCCTACCACCGCCAGCACGGCATCGAACTCACCGAATCCCCGATCCCACTGGCCACGGATACCGTCCGCATCGACCGGCTGATGCACCTCGGGCAGATCGCCTCGACGATCGACGTGCCGATCGAGACCCTGCGGCAGCTCAACCCGCAGTACAAACTCGACATCATCCCGGCCACGACCAAACCCTATACGCTCGTGCTGCCGCAGCGCAGCCTGACGCAGTACATCGCCAACGAGCCTGCTATCTTCGCCAAAGACTCGGCCTACCTCAAGGAGTACATCAACCCGGCGAACATCGACAAGAAGCGTCAGGAACGCTCGGGTACGGTCTACGTGGTCAAGAAGGGCGATACGCTGGGCGCCATCGCCCGCCGCTACCGCGTGACCACAGCGCAGCTGATGCGCTGGAACGGCATCAAGAACGCCCATAAACTCCGCATCGGACAACGGCTCCGCATCGAAGGAAGATAACATGATCCGGGATCACGATACCATCGCAGCTCCCGGCAACCGCCGCAGGAGGGGCGCTCGCCGTCATCCGCGTAAGCGGCGGCGACGCGCTGACGATCTGCGACCGCATTTTCCGGGGAAGCGCGCCGCTGGCCGACGCCGAGGGCTATACGGTTCATTACGGCCATATCATAGCCGACGGGCGAACGCTCGACGACGTGCTGGTCACGGTATTCCGTGCACCCCGCTCCTACACGGGCGAGGATGCCGCCGAGATCTCGTGCCACGGATCGCAATACATCGTTTCCGAGATCCTGCGGCTGCTCACCGCCTCCGGCGCACGCATGGCCGGGCCGGGCGAATTCACCATCCGCGCCTACCTCGCCGGCAAGTTAGACCTCTCGCAGGCCGAGGCCGTGGCCGACATCATCGCTTCATCGTCGCGCGCGGCCCATGCGCTCGCCGCGAACCAGATGCGGGGAGGGTTATTCCGCAGCGTTCGACACCCTGCGCGAAAAACTGCTGCACCTCACCTCGCTGCTGGAACTGGAACTCGACTTTTCGGAGGAAGAGGTCGAATTCGCCGACCGCACCCAGCTGCGTGACACCATGCGGCAGATCAAGGAGCGGATCGACGCCCTGCGTAGCTCGTTTTCGCTCGGCAACGCCATCAAGGAGGGGGTCGCCGTAGCGATCGCGGGAGCCCCGAACGTCGGCAAGAGCACCCTGCTCAACCGCCTGCTCAACGAAGAACGGGCCATGGTCTCGGACATCGCCGGCACGACGCGCGACATCATCGAAGAGCGCGCCAACATCGACGGGATCGTTTTCCGGTTCCTCGACACGGCCGGCATCCGCAGCACGAACGACACCCTCGAACAAATGGGAATCGCCCGCACCATGTCAAGCATCGAACGGGCGCAGATCATCATCCGCCTGATCGACGCATCGCAGCCCGCCGTACCCGTATCCGGCGGAAGCCCTTCATCCGGACAAACGGGCCGGAAATCCGCCCCTGCGGTTCCGAGCGCCGATTCGGCCGCCGACACCCAAAGCCCGGACTTTCCGCTCCGTCCCGACCAAACGCTGCTGACGGTATACAACAAAATCGACAAAACACCCGGTCTCGCACTTCCCGAAGGCGCCGTCGGCATCTCGGCACGCAACGGCGACGGCATCGACGACCTGCGCCGGATCCTGCGCGACGCGGTCGATACGGAAACGCTCTACCACGGCGGCACGGTCATCTCCAACAGCCGCCATTACGAAGCCCTCACGTCGGCATCCGAAGCCCTGAGTGCCGCCCTCGACGGCCTGCGCGACAACCTTCCGACCGATCTGCTGAGCGAAGAGATCCGTCAGGTCATCCGCCATCTGAGCGGCGTCACCGGGCAGGACATCGTCCCGGAAGAGGTCCTCAAAACCATATTCTCGAAGTTCTGCATCGGGAAATGATGGCTTGTAAGCAGCCATAAACAACCATAAGCAATTAGAAGAAAGTCGCTGATAGCCAGCGGCTTTTCTTTTTATATGGTTTTCAGTCAAATCTGACTGGTTGCGGATTTCCAGCATCATTTTGTACCATAATTCTACCGCCAAACAATTAAGCGGACACTTCGCACTCATCATAGCGACATCTTAGGCACGATGTGAGACGCTATGAGAATGTGCCAAACCGCTATAGAAGACACAGTGTGAGACGCTGTGAGAAATTGTGAGACGCGTTGAGACAGAATAGACGAAATTAAAGGCGACCAATATTGCCGAAAGTCGAGTGCAGACAACAACCTCGTGTTGATTGTATGCCGAGACCAAGGCATATATGTGCAAAAAGCAAATATATGGAAATCCAGAGAAAATGCCAGTGGTGCGGCAAACCATTTATAGCACACACGATGGTAACACGCTATTGCAGCAAATCGTGCAATGAAAAAGCATACAAGGAGAAGAAGCGGAAGCAACGATTGCAGGCTTACGAGGAACGGCAAAATGAGCAGCCCATGCAGGAAGTCGGCATCGTGGGGAGCAAGTTGTATCTCTCCCCTGCCGAAACCGCAACCCTTTTAGGTATCAGCCGTGCGACCATCTACCGCCACATGGCTGTCGGAATCATCCGGGCCTTACAACTTCGTGGGCGTACTATTATCCGCAAGTCGGACATTGAAAAGATGTTCGACAACGCACCTGACTACAAGAAGCGCAGCTATGGACGGAAGCAGACGGCACTCTATTACACCACGAATGAGGCATTGGAGAAGTACCAAATCCAAAAGAAAACCCTCTACCGCAGATGCAAGCTGTATAACATTCCAAAGATTGAGGAGGGCAATCGGGTGTTCTACAACCGCAGTCTTATAGACAAATATTTTGCAGACCTTGCCGAGGAAATCAATCCAGCGAGTTACTATACTCCGGAGCAGGTTATGGAGAAATATAATATGAGCCGCAATGCAGTTGTCACCTTTGCCATGCGACACAATATCCCCCGAATCAACCGCCACCACGAGGTGTATTATTCCCGTGCCCATATAGACGCGATTAAGGAAAAGCAGGAGAAGCTGAATCCCGACTATTATACCTACGATGAAATCACCGAGAAATACGGACTTACCAAGATTAATATCAGCTACTATGTCAACAAGTACGACATCAAACGGTTCAAGCAAGGAAGCCGAACAATGGTGCTACGTTCCGAGTTTGACAAAGTCTATATAGAGCATCGTGATGGAACATATATACCCAAGAAACGGGAAAAGAAAAGCGACCTGCCGAAAGAAACCTTTGTAATCCCTGAAGGTTATTACTCATCCGAGCAAATTGCGACGACCTATCATATGAACAGGAAAACCATTTGCAAGCTATGCCGTGAAAACGACATTCCTAAAATCAGTCATGGTGGGTTCAATTATTACGAGCAACTGTCAGTTGACAGATTCTTCGCCAAATATAAAGCGGCTGACAATATCAAGGAATGGATTGGTGCGGAGCAAATGGAAGAAATCTACGGCATGAGCAAAGATGCCCGATGTTCGTTTGTGCATCGCCATAAAATCCCGTCCCGTGTCGTTTATGGCAAAGTCCAATATTCAAAAGACCATATCGACATCATCAAAAGCGGAGGTTTCGACCAACGGGAAATGTATTACAGCGTAGCCGAAGCAATGGAAAAATACGGCATTCGCAGGGATGATGTCTACAATTATGCGAGGTATAACAGGATACGGAAGATGCATCACGGAAAGTCCATGTTCCTGTTGAAAGAGGATTTTGACAAGGTTATGGCTGAAAAATCCGGCATCTGAGAATTATTCCGCACAGACAAGAATCATTTTCAGTAATGGCAGTCATCAGCGTTGTTTCATTGTATTGGTTTGCAACAGATTATTCACCAAATATAATATTTATCATTATGCACGAATGTAAAACTGTAACATTGAGGACAAGACCTCTAAAGAAAAACATGTTGTCGTTCTATCTGGATTATTATCCCGGTTATCGCGACAAAGAGAGTATGAAGGTAATCCGTCATGAATCTTTGGGCATCTACATTTATGCCAATCCAAAGAACCAACGGGAACAGAACTTTAATGCCGTCATGTCGGAAAAAGCGGAAGCTATCCGATGCCGACGTTTTGAATCCATCGTCAATGAGCGGTATGATTTCTTTGACAAGAGCAAGATGAAAGGAGATTTCCTTGCCTATTATAAAAAGACACTCCGCAAACACGACCAGAAATGGGAGTTCGTCTATCTGCATTTCTGCAATTTCGTGGGCGGTAAATGCTCATTCGAGGAGATTGACGTGGACTTATGCAACAAGTTCAGAGAGTATCTGCTCAATGCGAAGCAACTGAGACGTCCGGAGCGTCCCATATCACGCAATTCAGCCGTGGGCTATTGGTCCACATTCAGAGGATTCCTCAAAATACTCTATCGCAATAAGTTGATTCACTCCAATGTAAACGATTTTTTGGAAAAGATAGAGCCGGAAGATGTAGTGAAAGACTACCTCAGCGTTGATGAATTGTACAGATTGGCTGAAACACCTTGCAAGATACCGGTTCTGAAAACCGCCTCGTTGTTCTCTTGCCTGACAAGTTTGAGAATAAGCGATATTCTCACATTGCGGTGGGAAGAAATCGTTGACTTTGCAGCCGGAGGGAAATGCGTATATACTGTCACACAAAAGACAAAGACAGAAGATATCATCCCCATTAGCGACGAAGCCTTGCAATTGATTGGTTATTCTCCCGAAAAGACAGGGCTGGTATTCAAAGGATTGAAAAGATGCTGGACACAGTACCCCATGAAAGAGTGGATTCGAACTGCCGGTATCACCAAAAACATCACGTTCCACTCGTACCGGAGAACATTTGCCACCTTGCAGGCGGCTGCCGGAACGGACATCCGGACCATTCAAAGTATCATGGCGCACAAGAGCATCACCACTACCCAACGATACATGAAAGTAGTGGATAGCAACAAGCGAAAAGCCAGCAATAAAATCTCCCTGATTCGTAAGAGCTAACGGGCATAAACACCGTTTTTTATATGGTTAGAGTATGATTTCTGAGTATGATTCATATTCTAACCATAATTATTTGTAAATATCAGTCCAATAACTATTAGTATTTATGGTTATATGAAAATTAGTGCTGAACTTTGTGCCATAAAACTGTAAATAATCACAACTATATGGAGAATAATGTACAAGTTCAGAAAACAGCGGACATCAGTAGTCTGGTATGTGTGGTAATCGTTTCACTCTCGGCACTCACCGCATACAATCTTGGTGAAAAGTTCAATCACTACATTCTGTTTGATGCCACCATTTTTATTATTTCTTTGGTAATGCTCATTTTGACCTTTGCCGTATTCCGCAAAGTAATGGCAGGGCTTTATAAGAGTATTTCAAATAGTGCTATAAGTAAGCAAGTACAAAGTAATTGTTCGCAAGAGGTTAGCTCAGATAATTCTATAACAGAGACTCAACCGGTTATACTGGAGCAAATGCCTGACAGTTTGGAAAAATACGAGAGTATTCTCGTGGAAGAACAGCTGAAAGAGGTGAAACGGAAAAGGGATACCATGATAGCCATCCGTGAATATGTGGTGGAAAAGACCTCGAAATATCTGTCAAAAGAGAATATCAGCACGTTATTCCACAACATCGAGTGTCTTGCCGAAAATCGGGTGACAGACTGCCAGCCAATCCATTCAACGAAAGAATCAAAACTCAGTTCTCCATCTTTAAGACATTTGGCTTGGAATATCGGAGAACGGCTTGGAGTCTCCCGTCGCGACAGGGCTGTATTCATCAAATCATCTTTCCCATACGAATTGCGAAACGCTGATATAGAATATCTGGAAGCCAATTTGCGTGTTAATGTCCCATGCGACATTCCTATTGACGTGCCGGACAAAGGAGATTTCCGCTTTCATAACAATACTTGAAAATTAAATCGTGCAGACGGTAATCATTCTTCCGGCTGACGAATTTCTGCAAAATTTCATTCTGTTGGTTTGCAGCATATTAATTTAAATTATTTATGATATGACTGCAACTGGGTTAACTTTTAACGACCTGCCGAAAGTGGTAGGCGAACTATGCGAGCGAATCGCAAGTATGGAAAATTTACTTAGGGACACTCTTAACCGCCAAAGCGAACCAAAAGAGAATTTGCACGTACCAATGACAGTGCAGGAAGCCTGTGCCTATCTGAAAATGCCAGTTTCCACCTTTTATTACAAGATAAAGAAGGACAACATTCCTGTTATCAAACAAGGAAAGCACCTTTATATCTATCGTGACGAGCTCGACAAATGGCTGGAGGCATCTCGCAAAACTTCAGTACCTCTCACCTATGAGGAAGAAAACGAAGCGATGTATACCTCACACCGTCGCAAGCCTAATCCTAAAAACTGGTGAGTATGGAAACTGCAACACCCATTGAGGATTTTGCTCAAATCACTACGAGATGGCAAGATACCATGCTCAGCTTGGAAAAGGTGTACGAACAGGAGCCGGAAGTTCTGAAAATAGGCGGAGTGCCTATCGGGACATTGGGAAATTTCAGTGCATCCATTGGCAAGGCAAAAAGCAAAAAGACCTTCAACGTGTCAGCTATGGTAGCAGCAGCTTTGTCCGGGAAGGAAGTTCTTAACTACACAACGGATTTTCCCGATGGAAAGAACCGCATCCTTTACATTGACACCGAACAGAGTCAGAACCATTGTATGATTGTAATGCATCGTATCATGAAACTGGCAGAATTGCCAGCTAATGAGGATTGCGACCGTTTCTATTTTCTCGCTCTACGCAAATTCAATCCGAAGGAGCGTTTGGCTATCATAGACGATGCCATCAGTCAGATTGAGGGGCTCGGCTTCGTGGTGATTGACGGAATCCGTGATTTGGTTTATGACATCAATTCACCAAGTGAAGCCACATGTGTAATATCCAAACTTATGCAGTGGACTGACGAATACCAGATTCATCTTCACACCATCCTTCACCAGAACAAAAGCGATGAAAATGCCCGTGGGCATATTGGCACGGAAATCAATAACAAAGCGGAAACGGTCATCCAAATCGAGAAAGACAAGGACGACAGCAACATCAGCAAAGTGGAAAGTGTGCATACCCGCTCAAAGGACTTCCTGCCATTCGCTTTCTGCATCAATGACCAATCGCTTCCCGAACTTCTGCCGGACTATGTGCCGACAAAGAAGAGCGCAGGTCGTCCCAAGCAAGAACCATTCTCCCCTTGTAAAGACATCCACGAATCCACCCATCGCAAAGCTCTCGAACTAGCTTTTGAGGGAAAAGAGACTATTTCGGGATATAAGGCTTTGGAAGAAGAACTGACCACCGCCTACGAACTGGCAGGAACAAAATTGAATCACAACAAAATTGTGGAAACAATCAAGTTTCTCACGAACAAACGGATGGTAGTTCAGGAAAGCCGTGGCATTTATCGCTTCATGCCGGATTACCACTATTGACTCTCCACTTGACTTTATTCTAAAAGTGCCTATTCGGGATAAGTCAAAGTTCAAGCGCAACGACTGGTTTCATGATAATTCACAGAACTGGTCGCTGCCATTGATTGGGCTTGCCCGTTGTACGGACATTATCTTATATGGGTAGCCTAATCCCCCAAGCAACCAATCGGTCGTTTGAGATTGCCAAATCCTTCAGCAAGCTGCTTGATGAGAAAAAGGCGTTATTTGGGCATTTTTTCTTTTCGCCAGCATCTTTCCTCGTCTTTCTCGCCCAAAAGCGAAATTTGCTAGTTAAATTGAGTCTGGGCTTGCCCATTATACAAACCTTATTGAGTTAGGGTAACTCAATACCCCAAGCGATAAATCGCTCGTGAGAACCTGCCAATCCCCCAGCAAGCAGGATTTGGCTTTATTGAGGTTATGGAGCGCATTTCAGGATTGCTTTTACGGATTCTTTTATGAACCTTATTAGTTCTTTTATGAACTCTTTTGTGAACTCAGCAGTTTCTTTCAGGAACACTTCATCACCTTTAGGAACTTATCTCCGTCTTTCAGGAACTGTTCTTGCTCTTTCGCAAACTCTTTTAGGAATCGTTTTTGACTTTAGTTGCCATCAACTCCAATCAGTTAAGCGAAACGAATTTGCCACATTCTCAAAGTTGTTTTTACCAACCTCAGAATGGCATCGTAATTATTCCATATCCAATGGAGGAAGACTATCATTCTCAAATCTATCAAAGTCAGATTGGAAAAGGCGGTCTTGAATAATCCTGTATTTTTCAAACTCAGATTCAGCAAACTCTTTGGCAAATTCAGCAGAAACTTTTCCGTTGTCCTGCAATATTGGGCTCTCAAATAAATTAATGAATTTGTCTATTCGCTTTGCCCAATCTTCCATTGTCATAGGGATATGACGCTTGGCCATACTTTCTGCCATATCAAGCGATGCATTGACTATTCTGCCCATTTCATCCAATTCTTTCTCCCGTAAATAGTTCTTTGCTACGGACACATCAGTTTTGACAATTTTTCCATTCGGAGCATTTTCCCAAGTGGTCAAACCCATGTGTTCCTTATTCGCATTAGCTCGTTCTACAATCAACTCTGCAGCGGTATGCCCATGCACAGCATAGTGCATTTTGTTCTGTACCTTCTTGAAGAAAAGACGTGTTGTCGGAGCATCCTTGTTATAGTCTATTGCTGTAGCATAAATGTCGGTCAGTTTCTGATAAAAACGACGTTCACTCAGCCTAATCTCCCTTATTTCGGCAAGCAAATGTTCAAAGTAATCCACACCTAAGAAAGCCCCGTTCTCCATTCGCTTATGATCAAGCACATAACCACGGATAGCAAACTGACGAAGCACAAACGTACACCACTGTCGGAACTGCGTGGCACGAACAGAATTGACTCTATACCCGACACTGATAATGGCATCGAGATTATAGAATGTCGTATCGTAATTCTTGCCATCCGAAGCAGTTGTTTCCATTTTGGAAATAACTGAATTTTCAACCAACTCTCCACTCTCAAAGATGTTTTTAAGATGCTTGCTGATTGCAGGTACTCCCACATCAAAAAGCTGCGCCATAGCCTTTTGTGTCGCCCAAATGGTCTCATTCTTATACATCACCTGAATCCCATCCTCTTTGCCTTCAAGCATGAAGATGAGAAACTCTGCTGTACTATTTCGTATCACTATATTTTGCGTCATAGTATATATAGTCTATAAGTCCTATTTTAACAGTTGTTCAAGAATCCCGAACAACTTCTTTTTGCGGTTCTCTCTTCAAATATACGTTTCAAATACCTGCTAATACATATTTAGCATGATAAGAATCATGCTTTTGCAACCAAATCCAAGAAATCGCCTTTGGCTTTATTAAAACTACGCCAATCTGGTGTTATTTCATAAAACTCACACAATTCTTGATACAATTCATCTAATTTATTTCCGTCAGTAATAGACGCACCCTGTTTAACAACATTAAGAAATCCCATTTGCTCAAAAGTTATTTTGGGAAGAGTAAAAGGTAAAATCCTCTTGTTTTCCAAAGCCCAGGCAGCTCCCATTTCATTTTTACAAACATCACTCTGATTATAGTTTTCAGAAATGAAAAGAAAAATAAAATCACAATCTCTCATGTTCTCAATAATCTTTTCACGGAAATCATCTCCTGTTCTAATAGTAGAAGTATCCAAAGTACAGAATAAATCACTATCCTTAAAACCACAACCAACTTTCAATATTTCTTTGACAAAGCCATCTACAATTGTTTTATCAGAATGAGAGTGACTAATAAAGATCTTTCTTTTCCCCTTTTTAGTATCAATATACTTATTCTTTAATATGTTTGTTATGGCATTTATCGCTCCAAATTGATATGGTTGAACACATTGATTACAAGGGCTCTTTATATTTTGCAACTCCAACATTAAACGTTGAAAGCATTCTGGTTCCGTATCTCTAATCTCTACAATTAATTGATTTATAGTATTGATTAAAGTATCTCTTCCAGGACAGCAGGAATTACAGGGCCTTCCTAACTGTATCCCATTTATGGCTTTAGCAACATTATCACATGCAATAGCCGCATTTTCTATTATTTTTTTATCCATATTGGTCGCTTTTAATGTTATATCGTAATATGTAGTGAAACATTTCTATCAAAAGAGGTTAAGCACATGTATATTTTATCATCTTCGGCAGTATGTGCAAAATTTGCACATACTGAATCCTGCTGCAATTCAGACGACTCGAATATATTTTTGAGATGCTTGGAAACAACCGTTCTATCCACGCCAAAAAGTTGAGCCATCGCCTTTTGGGTACACCAAAGGGTTTCATCCCTGATGATTACCTGTACCTTGGCTTCCTTTTCCGGAAAATGTTGATTATGAATTGAATATCTTTGGGCATATACTTATGTCTTAGCCTTCACAATTACTAATAATTTGCAAAATTCTAATCTTATAAAAACTACAGATGTATCTTCCGAAAGTATTCTCCAGTTTACACATTACATTCTAATCTAACGACTCCGGTTCATCATCAGCTGAGTCAATTGTACTTGCATCAAAAGTTAAAAATACTTCAAGAAAAGCCGTTTCTCTATAAAAGTAATTCGGATTATCAATCAATTTATCTTCCATAAAATGGAATCCCCAGTTGGCATATTCTTCCATTGTCTGCATTAAAGCATCAACCGCTTTACGAGATGTTACTAAACCTTTATCAAGAGCTATGAAATCAAAATCGGTTTTAGCGACCAGTGCTGTAAAAATAAACTCCCTTAATTTGGGATAAGCTTTACGACCTTTTACAGAATCTATATTACCCCAATATTGAATCGGCTGTCCCAAAGATTTGATTTTTGTACTGTCATCAATGAGTTTTCGTCTTTGATCATAATATAGTCCAATAAAGAATGCTATAATGAAAATCTCATAACCAGCACCAAACAACTTTCCTTTGGCATCCCCCAGATTAGTAACGCCTTTCCCATAATCGCTGAAATTTTTGATTATAGATTCCTCATAACGTTTCTCCCAGTTAGGATTACGTCTTGCCCACACATCATATAGTTTCTCTGCCATAGCTTTATTTAATTTTTTCAGTTAATGTTTGAATTGTCGACAAATCTTCTTCATCGTAACCAGAAGCTTTCTGAATGCGATATACAGAACATGATAGTTGATTTATCTTATCAAAATCCAACTTACGAGTCTGTGTTTCTCGATCAAATTTCAACAGGTCTTTTGTAAATATAATACATTGTTTATCAATATCATCAATTATATTATAGAAAATATCCTCTTTGAAATCTCCGAACGAAGATGTCGGAGCGTCGAAAATCAAAGGATAATCTTCATCTCTCTTGAGCGTAGTGATATTAGAAATGGCAAAAAGAACAGACATATACATTGTCGTTTTTTGTGCGCCACCCGGATTAGCTATTATAGTATCATTTGAGCTATAAAGATTTATTTTAGCAGATCCGTCAGCTGTTCTCTTTATTTTAATAACACCACGGAAATCATCTGCGTTAAGTTTTTTTAGATATATATTAGCCTGTTCTTCGAGGGTCCTAATAAACTCTTCTACATTTCTATCCTTTGCCGCCTCAAATGCCTTCATTATTCGCTCAAGCGTAATATGGACCTTCTGATAGACTCTTACAATTCCATTAGACGGAACAATTTGATTCTGCTTATCTTTTAACTCCTGTTTCTGTATCTCGAGTTCTTCAAGTCTGCGTTTAAGGTCTTGAAGGTCTAATGACGCTCTTTTACTACTGTCAGATAGCCCTTTGAAATCCTTAAAGTTTTTGATAAGCATTTCCTCTGTTAAATCAGGAGTTTGAATAAGCAGCTGCATTTTTGAGTCCTCAGCCTCTGTCAAGTCTTTATTTACTTTCTCCAAGTCCTGCTTTCTGGTTTGTACAAAAGATAGTCTGTCGGCAATAACAGTTGCTAACTTAGATAATTCTTGTTCAGTATCACCACTTAATTGAATGCTCCGAGTATGAAGTTCATTTATATATGTGTTTTCAAAAAGTGATTTTATCGGGGCTTCTTGTTGTTGCGCAGATTCCGATTCTTTACGAATATGCTCCAGATACTCATTAAGTTTGTTGACCATAAAGTTATAGGCCTCACTCCCTTTTTCAGCTGGACGACCACAAACTTTGCATATCTCATCATCAATCATCTCCTGCATCGTTTCTTTATCAGGGAGATTCCATGGGAGAGGAGTCGCATTATTGGCTAGTTTTTGAATCTCTCTAATCGCTTCTAACTTCCCTTTCTCAATAGCTATACGTTCATCTTCTGCCTTCTGCAATTTACGTTTCTCTCGACTAAGAGCCGATACTTTTTTCTGATATTCACTTAAAACAGAAGGATATGCACGAAGAATCCACATATCATCAAGCAACATGGCATTATAATCCAAATTAATATAGCCCAGTAGTCTACGTTGCTCATTTTTTTTCTGTTCAATTCGGGCATTTATATCTTGTAAGTTCTCACAAGCATCTTGGTTCTCCTCCAAAATTTTCAAACGAGTCTCATAGTCTGATACAGCTTTCTCTTTTGTACTAATATCATGTCGCACATCAGAAATCTCTGACTGCACTTTACCCAAATCAAATTCAAGCTGTTTAATAATTGCCTCTTGTTTTTTGTCTTTTCTTAATTCTTTAGTAACTAAATTGTCAGACTGTTGCTCAAAATATGAGGTCATCTCGACAAGATTATCGAACTGCTTGATTCCAGAGAATGTATCAACAAGTGTTTTGAGTGCCGTATTATTATCGAACACATTTAATTCCCGTTCTCCTTTAAAAAGGCAATAACGACGAATAACTGTATCAAAACATGATTCCAATAATATCTTTCCATCTCGATTATGTCTTTCCGAACCAACTATCTCATAGCCAACGAAAGAAAAATCTCTTGTTTTTAGGAGGTTATCGGATGTTTTTTCAAAAATGAATTTTTTACAAATTTCTTTTTCTCCTCCATGTTCAAAGATCATCGTGACAGAAACCTCATCATAATCACCTATCCCTATTTCCGCTTTACGCATTTCAGAAATATTGCTTTCACTTTTATTGTCTTTGCTGGTGTCAAATAACCATTCAAGAGCTTCAAAGAAAGTTGTTTTGCCATCGCCGTTATCACCAATAACTAGAGTAAGACCGTCTGATAACTCAAAACAATTTTCGCCGTAATAACTGCGGAAATTCTTAATAATAATCTTATTTAGTTTCATATATTCGAAGTCAAGAAGTTAGACACCTGAGTGTATATTTCCTTTTGAGTATATTGATTTTCATTGCCATCAATAATCATCGCAACAGCTCGTATTGTGGTATTTTCTGAATCGAGAGCATCTACAACAGTCTCGTCTCCAGTTGGTATATACTCTCCTAACTCGGCCAGTTTGGAATCGGCCAATACTGCTTGCAGTATTCTGTCTCCATTTGTATAATGAGTAGCCATAATGATATTAGTTAAATATTGAAATCTGATATTGGTTTAATACATCATCTAATGCATCCAATGTGTCATTACAATTTTCAGAAAGCAACGCAAAATCTCGAACACGGTTTATTTCAGATGAAATCAAGCTCTTCTCCAACTCATAGCAATCTGGATCAAAGTTTATCTGTGGAATCACTACTAAATCGTGAATAATAGCAAACCGTTTATCGTCATGTGTTCGCAGTACACGCCCCCGACGTTGAATAAATTGTCTAGGATTTCCAGTGCTGGCACAGAAGATTGCAAACTCGCTTCGCGGAACGTCAACACCTTCATCCAAACATTTCATGGAAGTTAATACATCGATATTGCCTTTTGCAAAATCAGCCAATATTGCATCACGGTCGATGGATTCTGAGGTAAATTGACGTACAACAATATGCGAATCAACATCTCTTACGATTCGGGTATATTCGTTAATCAGATGAATGGTGTCTTCGTCATCTTTGATTCGTTCAGTCGTATCAAAGACATCTGCACCTTGATCATCGGGTTGATTCCCTTCCGGGACGTATACTAATGTATATTTTAATGAACCTGTTTTCTCTCGATGTTCTTTTAAAATATCTTCAAATATGCTCTTTTTATTTTCTGCTTTATGTATAATCTGCTTCCGTTTAAGCAAAAGCCGTTTTAATATTTCGCGGCTATCATCATCTTCTCGATTGATTATTTTTGCAATCTTCTTCGATAATTCAATGTATTGAATCATCTCCTCATTTGTCAGTTCAACTAAATGTGGATAGTAATAATATTTGCACAATGCTTTATTCCTAATAGCCTCTGCCATTGAGTATTCGAAAGTATATATTCCATTGCAACCAAAGAAATCCATTAAGCGAGCATTACCTTCTTCATCAAACTGACGTTCTGGAGTTGCAGACAAACCAATTCTTCGTGAATACTTTATATCGTTAAGACGTTTAGCAATGAGTCCAGCTCCCATATTATGGGCTTCATCAGCTATGAACAATAATTTGTTCTTCGGGAACTGATTTAATTCTATGAAATTAGCCGGTCGAATAAAGGATGCATATGTGGAAATTATCACATAAGATTGCTTATTGTCTGGATTTGTAAGCTCCAACATCCTTATATTTGCCAATGAGGTTTGCCATCCACTATATTTAGAGCAGACTTTAATTACATTGGTAAAGTTAAATTTTGCACACTCTTTTTCCCATTGGTCTACAAGGGTGATTGTTGGAACCAGTATAAGGGCTTTATAATAACCTAATCTTTTATAAATTTCAAGTAGGCAGTTTAATGAGGTAATAGTTTTACCAGTACCTGTTGCCATTGCAAACAGGCCTTTCTGTTTGTTGGTTTTCCAATTCTCAAAAGCCTGAATTTGATAATCTCTTGGACCTGATGTATATGGGAATTGCGGTTCATTGCTCCGTATAACAGCAACCCCATATTCAATCTCTTTGAGCTTATCCAGAATGACCTCCAAACGCTCTTTAGAATTATCCAATGCTTTGATTATGTGTTTGGAAATACTCTGCTGACGATGGTTTCTTAATATATTATATTCCGCTTCAAGCAATTCCGAGATTGACTTATCAGGAAAGCTATCTGTAATTCTAGTTTTAACCTTATCTATTGATAAATAAACAACATTGTCATCCTTTTCTTGGAATACGTTTTCAAAATCTTTTCTAATCGCTTCAACCTTCGCAACCTCAATATTCCCATCCCAATCACATGAGACAGTCAAGCTTTCGATATTATCTACGAGTGCTGTTCGTGAGAAATTACACGAACCATCAAATCCAACTTTGTTAATACCATCGTAGAAAATGCCAGATTTAGTATGAGAAATCCCTATACCGCTTTTAGGAGCAATGATTTTAACTTCAAAGCGGTTATGACGTATAAGCCAAGCTAAACAATCAAAAAAATGTCGATCCCTTTCCGATAATGTGTTTTTAATCTTTTGAATATCAAATATGTCAAAAAATGGCATTTCAATATCACCGGTTCCTGCTGCAATGGCGTTTTTATCTTCATCTGTCAAAATATCATTGACAATGAGCCGCATTTTGCCCCCATTATAAAGGAATACAGCAAACCCATTTGCGAGTACGCTTATTGCCGATGAAGAAAAGAATCCAAGCATAAGGTCAAAATGCGTTGCGTTACATAGACAATCGGAGAAGAAGCCTATTGGTTCCCACTCTGTACGCGACTTATAACGCCGATGTTCAGGCCATATGATATCTGATTTTAACATGTCATTTTATATATTGGATGTCGTTGAAGTCTACAAACAGTTTGCTTGATTTTTGAAACCATATACCCACTAAAATTTATATCTGAATAACTATCTAGAAAGGCATTAATTTCCTTACATGATTTAACATTATTCTTAAAATAATCCATGCCTATTCCAATCATTTCAAAGTTTAATCTCTCAAGTCCATTTTCAATCTTATCTAGGTTTTCTTTTAATTTCTTATTTTTAATATTGCTAGTAATCCATCCATCTTTCTTTTCCATAAATCGATCATGAAATTCTTTGAATGGAGTTGCAAATTCGGACAGAAGATTTTGAAGATATTTCTTCAATTTCTGCTGGTTGAAATCAGGATTGGACCAATATAAAAAAACCAACAAATCAATAGTATCACCTATTACCCCTATCTGTTGATAGTTAAAAAACCTATCAAAAACACATTTTGCAGGATAATCATCTGTATAAAAGTATAGTCGACAGTGCTTTTGTCTACATAAATATAAACTGATTAACGTAGAATAAAATTCACCATTTTCCTTTTTATAATCACAAAAATCTTGAATACAAGCTTTGTATTCTTTCTCAAATTGTTCATCACATCTTATAATGAACGGTACTAACTGCGGTGTGTGTGATGAAATATATTTTCTCTGATTCTCAGAAAAAGTTTTAGTTCTCACATTTCTATTCGCCTCTTCAAATACAGATTGACATATATTTATTTCTAATTTTATGAGTTTTTTATACAAGAACTCATCTTCATCTATTCGAAGAAGATTCAAAATAGTACAAGTATCTAAAACAATAGGTAATCTCATTTCCAGCCAATTATTTCACTCTTAATATCATCATAATAAGCGATATCAATATTCTTTTTCTCATCATAGATGGCATTTTCTAGCAACAATGAGAATGCCTCATTGTATCGTCGCAATGAAGTATTACCTAAATCTTTAATGACCTGATCTATTACATCTTCTTCAAATGGGTAAAAACGCTGACTCCCAGTACACGGTTCATCTCTGTATAACGGATTGTTAAGCAATTCCTCTAAATACTCTTTTAATTCCAAGGAATTAGGCATATTAAATTCTATCCGCTCTTTTATTCTAGACTTAACAGCTTCCTGCAAATATTCCCCTAAATCTTCAACATCCATCATGGCAGATTGCGTTAGATTTAAGAACAGCAAAAGATTATTGGAAGCCTTATCAATCAGAGATCTAACAAAGCTGTTGATATTACTTATGCTGCTAGTATTTAAAATGGAGATATCTTCAAACTCATCAATCCACAAGATAATAACAGAATATACTTTCTTTTCATAAGTAAGTAAAGAGAATAAACTGGTTATTAAATCGATATAGTCATTATCCGATGATAGCTTGCGAATAATCCCTTTTGAAGATAATTTTCGAAAAGATCCACCATAAAGATATTCGCGTATCTCCATAAGGCTCTCTTCATTATCAAATAGCAGACATAAAACCTGACGAATTAATGTATTCTGCGTAATAATATTCATAATCTCATTTAGATCATGGAATTTCTCGTTAACCCGGGAACGGAGTTCACCAAAATCAATTCTGTCTATTACTTGAGTATATAACTCTTTTACAGGCTCCTTACTTTTAGGAAATGATAAATTAATAGAAAATGGAATAGTGTTAGTATCTGCAAGTTTTTCTAAAACATCTTGTTTGTTAAAATATCTTGAAGCATGTGTTTTTCCACTACCATATTCACCCCAATTAAGTATCAAACTAGAATTAGGTATGCTAATAGAACGTTTAATACGATTCTCTATCTTTCTTTTAATCTCAGGGAATCCCGCCCATATTATTTCTTTAGAGTCTATAGATGGTGTTAACCTAAAGGGATTGGACTTCAAATTCAATTGTTCGATACTCATATAATATTTATTGTTTTTTTTGTACATACCCATCTTCATATTGTTTTTGATACTTATAAATGTATTCAGAAAAATCGGGTTCATCAAATATTTTCTTTATATCCTCCGATTCGATTAATTTTTTTTCTGTAAAGCAGAGCATGTATTTGACATACTTTAACACCTGCGAAAGGGTTACCCGGTTCGGGGCCAGTGTTTTAAACAACACAAAAGAATCGTCAATATATTTTTTGATATAAGGATAGTCAGATGTAATAAATTTATTTCTATACAACTCCAAAATCATATCCATCATCTGCATATAATAATTATCAATAAACTCTATTGGAGACACAACATTTCTTAAATTTAAATCGCTCCATAATGAAATATTATAACATAAATACCGTCCTCGTTTTGTCAAGTCAAACGAAAGATCATTATTAAGAACTATGATATCCATATCAAATAACCAGTTTAATCTTGGCATCAAGATATGCTCCAAATATACATCTGGTTTTTTCCATTTATAAATCCGATTTTCCAAGATCCTTATTGATTGAAGTTTATCAAAAGTCTGATATAGCTTCGCATTCTCAATATATATGTCAAATTGGTCTAATAAAACCGTTTTAAAATTAGATTTTAGATAGCTATATGATATATTAGGAATCTTGTGCGCCAATGTAATTATAGTATGTAAATACAGAAAATCCTCCTTTAACAACAATTCCATAAAGTATATAACATCAAAATCATCTAACACAAATGGATTTTGATTATTTTGTAGAAGATGTTGCCTAATCTCATTATACACTTTTCCACCCTTGCCAAGTGAATAATAACCAACTGTTTTATGAATCAATCCTAGTTTCTCAGCCAATTCTATATATGGTTTAGCAGAATTTCCTGTCTTAGTACGGATTACCTCTCCTTTATTATTTTTATAATCAGATAAATAACCTTTATATTTACTAGCATAATCTTCAAAATTTGCATCAATATGGGTTATAGATACCTTTGGATATACTTTAAACATTTCTAATATGATTTTAAGATATCCAAGTCTTCTGGTTTTTGTATTAGATGGCAATATTTTTATTTCATAATTATCTTTCGGGCGATTAGACATATGATAAAACTGTGGAATACCAATCACAGAAGCCTTTTCAAATAATTTTGTAAAATGTTTATATAGTTCTACATTATCCCAATAGTCTTTACTAAGAATAAATCTTGAGCCATATTCCCATACATCTGAGCACATAAAACATTCATCCACACAATAATATTCCGTTCTTGAGGATGAAATAGCAGACGGGAAATCCATATTTATTAACCTTGATATTTCTGCTGTGATATACGTAAACGGATTATCTATAACTATTTCCTCCTTATCCTCGGGGATATATTCCCCATATAGAATCGTAACAGACTCAATGTTATCTTTTTTAATATTTAATAAGTTCTCAAAAGCCAGCTCATTGATTAGGTATTCCATATCATTTTCATTGATATTGAAACATGATAGAGATAATAGCCTGATAATGACTTCATAGTTACCCATATTGAACCATAATTCATTATTGCGGGCTTTTACTATTAAGTCATCACTATCTTCATATATATATTTAATAGCCTCTTCCATACATTATTATATAAAACAGTTAGCACAAGGTATTTCATCATCTTCGTCAAACATATCGACAAGCAAGCCACTTACTGTTTTTGCCTTCAGATTCTCTTGCTTTTTGATATAGTCTAATTTTATCTGACGAACTCGTTCTGGACGACTTAATTCTGCAAGTGTCTCTCCTTGAATCCATGTATAACCATCCTTCTCATACTCCATAGACTTTTTGTACAACTCTGGATGCTGCTCTAGGAGCCAAATCCACTCTATACGTTGTTGGAAAAAGCAAAAATAACATCCAGAACGGCTACGGCAATACTCTCCTTTCTTACCATCAACCTCAAATTCTATTGGGTTGTAGTACGCTGGAACTCCGACACCACTTTCCTCCAAGATTCTGAATATATCATCCTTGACTAGGATATCCTCATTATCAATCAAAGGGAACTCTTCAAGTTTACCTACAGGATAATCAGTTGTCTTCAAGTATTCAAACACCACTCGATTAAAAGTTTTTACACTCAAATCTAGCAGGGCATTCAACTTCCGGCTATAAAAGAACGACTTGTTTATCAAAGTTGAGGCGATCTCAATAGCTTCTTCTTTAATGTTCTCTGGAGCCCACTGTTTGTAAAGGTCAGTAATTAACTCCATGTTTTCATTGTGTAAAGCCTTGTGTATAACATCAAGGCTCCAAATATTCCTTCTAAATGGAAATACAGCCTGTATATTCGGTTTGGTCGAAACATAACCTTCTCGGTCTTCGTCTCCACGAATACCAACATAAGATACTGTAGGCTCATCACCAACGAACTTCTCAAATTCAGCTAGCTTCATTTTTTGTGTACACCAGCGAGCCTGTGGCGATGGTAAATAGCCACCACTAATCTTTAAAAAGTGGTCAAATGGTGTTGGCTCAGGACTACCTTCAGCAGCCTTCAATCGCTCGACCTTACCTAGAAATGACTCTAGATTATCGACCAATTTCTCTGTCTCTTCCAACTCGCATCCAGTGTCTGAGTTGTAGTATTCCACCTTCAGTGTTGGGTACTTCTGCCTCATATAGATGGCTAAAGCCGCACTATCCTTTCCACCAGAAATTCCAAGAACATGTCTTACCTTAGTCATCGTTCAATCTCTTTTGAATTATACTTAAAAGTGCATAAGCATTGATTTCACTATCACTTGATAATAATTTATCAATCTTTGCTTCAAGTTTTTTTGCTTGCTCTGTCTTTGTTGCATTCAACTGAACAATTTGCTGTGAGGTTGTGCCATCACTTGAAATCATCTCAAAACGGAAAAAGTTATCCCCGCTTGCCAGTCCCTTGTTACTAATCTCAACGTACTTTAAAAGCTCTTTAAACAAGTGTACAAGGTTATCGACCAAGTATGCTTCTTCCTCATCTATCAAAGCCTCTAACTGCTTATCTAAAACCACATACGCCAAAGATTGATACCAAGTTGCCCTGTCTGTATTCTTAGTCAATATACGAGTTAAGAAAGTTTTTTGTCTTTCGGTTAGCAAGTATGTTTTGATAGATGCATATCGTTGTTCTAATTCTGCTTTATATAAAGAGAATTCTTTACTCTTCAAACCAAGTTCGTCAACAAGTACACCCTCCAATCGATTAATTAGATTTGAGTAGCACATACGGAGCTCTCTAATAGCCTTCTGGAGCAACTCTACATATCGCTTAAGAACATCTGCATTACTTGCTATCTCTGCATCCTTAAATCCTAATGCACGCGGGAGGTCCTCAAAAAAGGTTTTCTCTGGATCTTTTGCAGATGCCAATACAGCTCGGAACTGTACAGTAGATTTCTGAAGACGTTTGGTCTGTTTTGTGTATTTATTGAGTTTCTTGTAAAAAAGCAGGAACGGTTTGATTGTCTCGATAAGACTGTCAGCCGTGAACTCCGCATCCTGCATTAAGCCTAATGCCTCACGATACTTGTTGAATAAGTCTAGTTTAACCCCATCAACATTGAAAGCTTTAATGGAGAATCCTGCAGGGGATTTCTGCATAATGTCCAATACCTCACGAGTAATCGTAGGTATATATATCCCAGTATCATTATACAGCGAGTAATCATTCTTTTTAATGATCAAGAATGCCGGCAGCCACATGTCTATCACTCCTTGCTTCAACTTGAAGGGGCGAGAGCGTAATATCTTTACAAGATCTCCTAATTTACGAGGTTTCTCTTTGCTAGCATCAAGGAACTCCTCGCAGACCCTCCACAAAGGCATGAAACTTTCTTCGTTGGGAGCATCAAGAAAATACTCTTTGCCGATATGCTTATGGATGCCCGTGTTATGAAGTAGCGTCAGATAGATAGTTTTTTCTGGAGGGAACTTACTATCCTCAAAGCCTAAATTGGGCTCTGAACTATTATGAAGTAAATGAGTAAGGAAGTTAACGCGAGCCATTGATATTGCACTACTGGGCTTATGCTTGTTAACCATCTCATTGATATACACCGGAGTGTCACAATACACCCTGTCGCATATCATTGATAGCCATTTGTTAAATAGGGTTTTCGAAGAGATATCAAGGATCTCTCCTCGATATACCCAAATGACATCTGAATTATAACTAAAAAGGGTATTTAATACGCTGGTGGTTAGCAGACTTTGCTCATGTGCAATAAGAGCATTGAGCTCTTTCTGAGCTACATTATCTTTATTGTCAACATCATTCTGGACATAAGCTAGTTTATCAAGCTGCCATACGTGATCTATAATTTGGTCTGCTTTCTTGAAGTATGCATACAAAATAGCTTCTTCAACACCTACAGAGTGTTGTTTTAATGCATCTACTGTGAGATCTTCATTAAATATGAGATTGATGTAGCCATCGATTTCATTCTGAGGCTGTAGAATAATCGGGTGGTCTGTAATCTCATACTTAAAGTATCGAGGTGTACCCTTGCGGTAATAAGAGGCGTTAGCAAACTCAATGGGAAAATTGAAGTTTGTGATGAGCTTCTCCACAATATCTTTAGAGCGGGGAACAATACCTGCAGCCTTCAATAATTCGCCTTCGATATTGACATCCGTTCCTTCAAACAATATATATTGAGACTTGTAGGTCGCATATCGAATAATCTTATGTTGCGTAAGCAATTCAATAACAGACACTGGGTCGTCAATACCTAAAGCAAATTTTGCATATTCGGAAAGTTTCTCTTTGTTAAATTGCACTCCTGCCTTACCAAAGAGATTGAACATGCCAATCGTCTTAATAAGCTTCATGGCATCTGTAGCTGTTTCGCCCTCAAATAAACTCTCAACGCGCTCTAAACTTACGCGTATGGCAGTCCACGCAGTAGAGTCTGCATTTACTTCCGACAAGTAAGAGTAAAAGTTGTATATATCATAGTCATAGACATCGGCTAAGCTATATGTTGTATTCTCTTTTTCCTTAAAATGATGAAGAGAGCCTTGTCCCGTAGCTTCAAGAAAAGAGAATAGAGTTCTTTCGTTCTGACCGTACCTCTGAATGGACTGAGTTAATGCTTGTGCAGCAAAAATGTCCAACGGATACAAACTTACTGCAGTATCATAAGCAATAGATGAACTGGCAAACTTGCTTGCAATGGCTAAATTGTAAATCTGTTTAAAGTGTTGATTCACAACATCTCGTTTTGTTCTTTCTATACGTTTAGATGCAAGATAAAGTAGCTGTTCTATAGGCTCATTAAAAACAATCTCCTGAAAACGGCCCTTTACCTTTGTCCATTCGTTGCGCTGGCTCTCTGTTAATGTACGAGAATACGAATTAAAATTCTGGTGTAATGTTGTAAGTAGAATGGCATTGCGTCGTTCATCATTGATGAACTCCGTAAACTTCTGAAATAAGTACAACTCCCTTTCAGGGTTATTTTTTGCTGCATACTCTAGCAATTTACCAAACTCATCGATTACAAGAATTACAAACTCCTCACGTTTCTCTGCCCTCTTGAAATAGCTTTTCAGATTTTCAAAAAGATTGTCCGAAGCCTCGGTCGGAAAGAGATTCTCAGTGAGAACTCTTTGAAGTGAGGTGTAATCGCCTACAATTTTCTCGAACCTGAATCGAACAAAACCATTAAACTGCCCCTTGTTGGTAATGAGAATCTTACTATTATTCTTTAAGCTATCCTCAAGAGCCAGAATGAAATTGGATTTACCAGTTCCATATGAGCCAATAATATTAAATGAGTGTACGCCCGCATTGAATGAATTAACAATGTTGCCAATGACCTTTATAGCATTCTGAGTCACAATATAGCTATTGGGGTCAAAGATAGTTTGAGCGATATTTATTGATGGAGTATATTTCATATTAGTTCTCCTCGTAATATTTGTTTAGTACCTCTATAGGTGCAGGCGATGTCTTGAATTGCAACTCTTTAATACCTGCGACATCTGAAAATACAATTTCCGATGGATATTGAAGACAAAGCCGTTTGATAAGATCTATGACGTCATTGTTTGTCAAACAAAAAATCAAAGCTAGCTCGGCAATATCATCAAAGGAAACACTATTTTGACCCTTACACCTAATTAGCAATGAGTAAAGAAATATCAAACTAGGTACTTTGCTACGAGCATCATAGTTGAATATATAGCTATCTTTTTCTGCTTCATTTATCAAATTCAGAGGAGCCAACAAACAGTTGCTATCCTCTAAATTGATATTGCTTTTGCTACAATAGTTGTGAAACATTACACCAACATCTCGTTTGACAGTATTGTCATTATATAAGTTTTTATATTGTGTTCCTTCAAAGCAAGTATGCTTAATGTAGTTTTGCAGTCTGCTCTTTTCTATGATATTTCGTTGGCGATGATATTCGATAAATGTCGTATTGTAGATTGTAGCATACTCTGTGTTGATCAGCATAAAATGCAGCAACCACAGAGTTCCAATATCTTCAAGGTAAGGATCTTTACCACTCGCATCATCGAAAATGTAGCCAGCTATTGGCGCAAGACCATCTTCCTGCAATAATCCAAACGCTTTTAGCCAAAATCTGATTGAAGCTACCATATTCTTACCAACGCCAAGATGTACAACAGCCTCATCATCGTTGAAATTATTTCCAGCGTTGACAAAATCATATCCTCGCTTAAGCCAATGAGACTTGCAAACGAATGACTCATGTCCAGAGAATATTGGTTTTGAAATATTTCTAATCATTATCTTATTCTTTTTAAATTGTTATGCCGCATTCTACAAAGCATTATCATCTTATATTCTTAGCTCTAGTTCATTAACTTGATAACGTCTTCCGGCAACATTGCATTCCCAGCATCATCTTTCGGAGCATTCTTAAGGAACAGCATTGGAACGACGGTGTAGCACTTGGCAAACGGTAGCAGATTAGCTTTGCGGAGAAGTTCGGCAGTCAGTTGTTTGCCATTCTCTTGAGTAGTCCATTTGCATTCTCCGACCAACAGATACTTTTTGTCAAGCGATTCGACCATAACATCGAACTCGACTTGTTCCGGCTTCTTGTCCTCATTGAGAACAGAACCCCACCAACGTTTTGCCTTGCCATAAACTATTCCATTAACAAGATTTCCTGTTACGGCATCCCGACACAGTTTTTCCCACTGCATACTCACATACTCAGAGAAATGAGCAGTCAAAGCCTGTTCTATGGGCAAACGACGTCCAAGCTCGATAAACGAGCGATTAGGAACAACAAATTGATAGTAGAATGCCATAAACGGATCGGCTATCTTGTAGAGGCTCTTTTTCGCATTCTTCTCATCAATACCGAACGGAACATCTTTTTCCAAGAATCCGAGATCGATAAGTTTCTTCAACGGACGCGACAGATTGGTTGCCGGCTCATTGCATCGTGCAGCAATCTCGGAAAGCCGATTTGCCCCAGTACCTATATAAGACATTATTGTCGAAGTCTTGACAATATCCTTGACATCATCTTGAAACAGTTTTATCGGCTCCTCATAAAGAGTCCCATTTACAGAAAGGATATTGCGCCACAAGGCATCATCAAGCGAGTTTCTGTTTTCCCTCAGTTCCCAATAACGAGGTACACCGCCCCACACGGCATACTCTTCAATGGCACTCATCGCATCAAGGTTCAAAGCCTCCTGAATATACGGTAAACGTATCGGCGTAAGTCTCATTATCTCATCAGCACGACCATAGAGGGGTGCAGTAGAATCAAGGAAGAGCCCATACATCATATTTTGCGATGAACCGCAAAGCACAAGATTATACTTCAACTCTTTCTCATCAACAAGTTTCTGCAACACAGACGGCAGCTCTGGAGATTGCTCTACAAGATACGGAAATTCATCCAAACATAAAGTAAAACGTTTGCCTGTCCGATAATTGACCGCACGAAATATAGATTCCCAATCTGGATATGTCAGCTTATCAAAATCCGGAAGCACTTGTGCGATTACTTTTGCAAGCAATATCCTCTGGTATTGGCCTTCAGAACGGTCGGCGAGGAAATAAACATCCCTGTCCGACAACACCCTTTTGATAAGCGTTGACTTACCCAATCGTCTGCGACCGTACATCACGACTAACGAGGACTTCTCTCTCGCAAGAGCATCTTTCAGTCGTGCAGTTTCATCTATTCTATCAACGAATTTCATACGCCTCATTCATTATGCAATGCAAACATAATGTTTTTTTAGCATAACACAAAATTTTGAACCAAGTATTTTCTGCATGGCAAAAGAATTTGATGTAAAATGATGTGTGATTGGGATTTATTTGTTAATTTTGCATCGCTTTTGAGACGATATAAACATTAACAATGCAAAGAAACAGAATGAACATATTATCAACAACCGCAATTCAGAGCAATAAACGCACTGATTCTGTGTCGAGTGTTCATGTTTCACGCATTGAACCTCGTATAGTAAATACTTTCCAGCGAACATAACGAGTACATTATTGTACTTTGAGAGAATAGAAACTGAATAGTTGGAGAGTCTTTACCAAACTTTCCAACTATTTAGGTTTTCAACCTACAATATAGGCTGCACCTCAGTATAGCTCGAGCAAGCTCGGCTCTACATTCGGTTTGCACTATATTTTTTGTTATGCCCATTTGTGACAGTTGCCTTTACGATGCTCTTCTGCCATTTCCGTCTGATGGGCTGTTGGTAACCAGATTATTAACGTGCAGTGATGCACATAAATTGAGAAGAAATGAACCTTTTGACTAAGCCGAATCCAATGAAACTTGTTTCAATTGGTGAGGCGGAAAAAAGCTGTGCGAAAGCAAACTACAAATTTGACGGCAATAAGGTGTTTTTTACATCTGACACCCATTTTTATCATGGGAATATCATTCGTTTCTGTAACAGACCATTCAGGGATGTAGAAATGATGAATGAAACTATCATAGCCAATTGGAACAACGTAGTCGGGCAAGATGATATCGTGTTTCACTTGGGCGATTTCTGTCTTGGCGGTTCAGCTGAATGGACTAAAATCCTTGACAGGTTGAACGGAAAGATATATCTGATTATGGGCAACCATGATTTGAAGAATATACGCCAAGGCTACATTGACAGATTTGAACATGTGGCAATGCAGATGCACATAGAAATCGGCAAACAGAGGATATATTTGAACCATTATCCCTTTCTATGCTTTGATGGTGGATATAAAGATGTGTGGCAACTGTTCGGACACGTTCACACACGGAAGAACAATACCGGTATTGATGCAGACAGGCTTCAGTATCTTTATCCGACACAATACGATGTAGGTGTTGATAACAACAATTTTACACCTGTATCATTTGAACAGGTCAAAAGGATAATAACCAAACAAATAGAAAAAGGAGGACTGTAAAATGAAAATACAATATATGAGTGACCTGCATTTAGAGTTCAGCAACAACAGCAGGTGGATAAAACATAATGAATTGCCTGTAACGGGCGATGTTCTGGTGCTTGCCGGAGATATATTCTATTTGAAAAACAAGGTCGCGCCTTTGGCTAATTTTTGGAAATGGGCATCTGTGAATTATCGTCAGGTGCTCATTGTGCCCGGAAACCATGAGTATTACAATTATTGTGATGTGATGGATAAGGGATTGCAATGGAATTGGATGTTCAAGAAGAATGTAGGATATTATCAGAATAAGGTAGTGCGGATTGATGATACCGATTTTATCATGAGCACTTTGTGGTCTAAGATTTCTCCATCTGACGAGTATTTTGTGTGGAAGGGCATGAACGACTTTCGGCAAATAATGTATAATGGCAAATTGCTCCAAACAGAGGAATTCAATCAGATGCACAGTTTCTGTTTGGATTTTATCAAACAAAGTCTGGCAGAAAGCACCGCCAAACACATTGTGGTAGTAACGCATCATCTTCCTACATTAAAGGTGGTAGCCCCTCATCATAAGGGTTCTGTGCTGAACAGTGCTTTTGCGACCGAGTTAGGCCAGCTTATAACAGACAATCGTATTGATGCGTGGATTAATGGTCACTCTCACACCAACATCGATGCTGAGATAAACGAAACAAAGGTCGTTTGCAATCAGATGGGGTATGTTTTCCAAAATGAACATCTCGCCAATGGTTTTGAGCCGGGCAAGTTCCTTGTCTTGTAGCAAATATTGTCTTGGTTGATATGCTTTAAGACCTCAATGTATCATATAGTAAACAAAATAGCTCGGTTTTGCATATTATATGATATGTTGTGATAGAGTATTTTCAGTTATTTGAATTTTTCGAATAACTGAAAATACTGATTTTTACCATTACATAATTATCGTAACGCAAACATCGTAATAATCACCCAGCATCCTCATTGTAAAGGGGTTTTCTTTTGGTCAGCATAACTTAACCTTACAGATTAAAACATTTTTCCACCAGAGTTTTCAAATACTCAGTCGTAAGATTTGCCAAACCAATTTGTTCTATACAGGCAAAGTCTGCATTCTTTTTATTTATCACAAATTTCCTTTCTACGCCATCAATGCTTGCCAGCAGATGGTAATTCCCTTTATAAGTTTGCTCAACACGCATATTGCTGATGGTGTGCCCATCGATTTCCATTGCAGCATCTTCGGCTTCGCATTCCCATTCACCCCATACCTTCAGGTGGTTGGCGATAGTTGACTCTACTCTGCCTATCCATGATTCTGACACACCATTTTCAACCGCTATTGTACGGAATTGTTTCAATGAGGAAACAACATCTCTGATGATAGCATCGGGACGACGAATTCCGTTATCACGGGCAAATTCAATAACATCCGAGCGTGTGATGTCATACAGTTTAGTCCGAATATACATGCAATGTTCCTTGTTCGGCAAATAACCGCCCCTGTCAATGATGTAGGTAATATCGTATGCAGGAGCAAGACGCCAGGCACCATCTTCATTCATAATAAATGAAAAGTTCTTGTTATGGTCGTCTGTGTTATTCGACAGAATATTGAAGACCATTCTTCGAAATACTTCCTGACAATCCGCATCAGGCAGACGGAGCTTACGGCAAACAGATATCAATTGCTCATAACTCTCTGCATCGGGATATATGGCAGCCAAAGTCTGTGTATGAATCTTTTTTCCACCATTACGATCAAACCGTCTGGTTAAAAAATGATTGTTTCCATCCACTGAATATAACATTGACGGCATCATATTTATACCTGCCATAGTTGCCAACTTATAATAAGTCATTTCTAATTCTGCCGAACAATATTCGGAGTTACCAAATTTGAGAAGATAATAGTCATATCCTTCCAAAGCTGCAATTTGACCGCTTCGTATCTCTCCTGTTTCTCTGTTTATCGCAATAATCGCTTTCGGCTGACGCCCCCCGGCGGATGTACCTACAGTCAACAAAGATTGCATGGTTATGGACTCCTCCGGCATAATACGGGCATTCTCCCTTTCTACAAAAATGCGTTCTGCCAAATCTGCCAACGACTTAACATCTATTTTTTCTGTTCTTCGCTCCCTGTTAGTTTCCGGAATAAATTCTAACGCTCCCATTCCTCGTCTGCCTATAAACGAGAGCTTATCCAACGGATTTATCTCTGAATTGGATATTTTTTGCTGTTGACGCCATAAATCAAACAATTGGTTACCCCAGGCATCAGGCAATGAATCTGCGACAAATGCCGGAAGCTTCTGGTAAATCTTGGCATCTTCACCCCAAACAGGCAACAGCCCTCTGGTACCGTCAACAGGTGCAACCAAAGGGGATATATTCAATCCTTTTCTGATAAAATCGGGATTATATGTGAAATAAGAAAGATGTCGGCGTTCATCCCAAGCCAAACGACCGATTTCTTCTTCCCAAAGTATTATTTTTAACGACTTCATCATATCTGTATGTCTTATTTAGAGTGTCTGATTCGTTGCGCTTTTTTCTCATTTTCACGCATAAGATAAGGCGATTCGGGCAATTCCGGCAAAATACCGTCTAAAGAATTAATCTGACCGACGACCTTCAACAAGAGAATAAATGTTGACAATGAAAGGTTGCCTGCCGTGCCATTTTCAAACTTGTGTATGGTAGTAAGCCCGACACCTGAAAGTTCCGACACTTCTTTTTGTGTCAGATTGCACCGCATTCTATATTCCTTAAAACGAGTACCCAACATGCGTACCAGTTCAGGAGTGGAGTATTCAAACAAATCTTTCATACTTATATATCATTATACTGATAATTAAATACTTTATATTGCTATTATATTCACTATATTGACATTTACAACACAAAAGTAGTAATATGTTTTGAAATAGCCAACGAATGCGCATAATTATTGGCTTGCCAAAAGAAAAAGATACTCAACTTGACTTTAATGACCGTTATTATATACACGGGCAATAAAGTCAAGTCAAACAGAGGGAAAAGGAAGATTTACCCGACTGATTTTTCTTTTCGCCAGCAATCGGTATAAGTCACTTCGTATTCAATCTTGGAAAAATAATCTGCGGTATAATCACAACATAATTTAAGTACATGACAAAATTTTGAATACATCGAATTTAGGTGTGTATGTCGGTCGGAAAAGCACGTTTGAGATTTCCTCAAGACCATACTTGACCAAAGACTTAGCCCTTCGTCCATGCTTCAGAATTTTTATCGGTTTAACGTATATATCTTTATGTTCACCAACTAGATACGCCCACACAAAAGCAATGCAGACTATCGCAAACAGACGCGCGATGCGCTCTCTGTCGCGCAGGTGGGTGTCCTCGATATTGAAGCCCGAAGATTTCATGGCACGGAATGCCGTTTCAATCTCCCAGCGTTTTTTATAGGTCGCAACTCCATCTTCAGGTCGGTTGAAACAGAGCAGAATCTGAAGTTCGGGTATCCCGTCAGAGTTCTTGATTCGACTTCCGGCGAGATAGACATACTGCCCTTTGTGCAAAAAGAGCTTGTTGTAGAATTTCTCCTGTCCGACTTTGAGGGAATTGAAGAGCCACCATGCTCTAATTCTTTCTCCTGTGGAAGGCTTGACAACCCAAACGTCCTGCCGGATACGGATATAGTATCGAATTCTGTTGTCGTTAAGCCAGCCTATCCACTCCTTGCCGATAAACTCGCGGTCGGCCACAAGGCAGTCGGTACAGTCATGTCCAAAAAGTCGGAAGAACCGCTCGATGATATCCTTGCGTTCTTCCCAATTGGAATTGCCGCGCTTGTCCAAAAGGCAGAACAGCAATGGAAAGGCAATACCCTTGTAGGTGATGCCGAGGGTGAGTATATTGATGTTGAACTCTCCGAACTTCCAGTTGGTGCGGTCCATACTCAGAACCAAACCGTCCTTAACAGGAAGCAACGAGAAGATCATCCTTGCTACCAGGTCGAGGTTCAAGGCATAGTTGGCAATGAATCGCTGAATGCGGCGCAGATTGGAATCACGCTCAACCGACGTAGGCATTGCCGAAGCCAGTTTGTGAAGGCTCACAGTCTGCACCACACAAAGTGCATGGAGCATGTAAGCCATAAGCTTTATGCGGGCCAGATTCATCGATTTTCCAAAATACTCTTGCATAATCGGGAGGATTTGGTTAATTTTGACCAAGTCCTTGGAATCAGTAGCCTTCATGGAAAAAGCAGCGAACTTTTCTTTAAAACTACTAATTTTCAGGGACTTTTGCAAATATAATCTATTAATAATTAGATGTTTAACAATAGAATTTTAACTTTTGTCATCTACTAAACAACATAATAACAGATGAAACACCCTACAACATCTTTCGTAAATATCATTGAAAGACTTACAAATTTGCACCCAAAATCACCTTTTTTATCAAAGTCTTCTCATTTGTTTCCTTGTACCGGAAAAACGCATTATCTTTGCAAAAGTTCAGCGCAGAAAAAGGGGCAAAATCAGACTTTTATACCATTTAAGTTTCAAACTATTGGTAATCAATTGGTCTAATATGCTGCATCGGCAAATAATCAAAAACAAACCGGGACCGACATCCGATCAGAAGGTGTCGGTCTCGTCGCTTTATCGAATGGACAAGGAATCTACCGAACGTGTCTTAAGCATTCTGCCTGCGAAAATGCGAGACACATCCATCGCCTCTTCCGGGAAAAAGGGTATCGGGGCGGAATCTGGATAAGGGAACCGGTTCAACTACCGCCGCGGCTTCGGAAGATGCCGAGCAATCAGCGTATCGGCCGCATAGAGACCGGGACCTGCGGCGTACATCAGCACGTAAACCGACAGATAGGCCAGCGCCAGTTCGCGCGCCGCGAACGGATCGCCGCCGTGTACGGCGAAGAAAGCCACGCACATCGTGAAAATCATCGGGATGAGAGCCAGCCGGTAGAACAACCCCGCGATAAACCCGGCAGAACAGACGACTTCGCCGAAGATCGCCAGCGCGAGCGAAACACCGCCGCCGACACCCAGCGGATCGGGAAACGCGGCGGAAAGCGCATCGAAGTTCTGCCACTTGGCGATGCCGTGCGACATCAGCAGTCCTCCGAAAATAATGCGGGCCGCGAGCAGCAGCCACGAATTGCCGGCGGTATAAGGTTTGTCCGGAAACAGAAATCTCAGTATTGTATACATAATCTTGGGAATTTATGCTCTAATATCACAATAAATGCCGGAATTTCCAACACTCCGCCACACAATTTCGGACATCCGCAATGTGATATGCCCCGGACCGCGCAACGGCAAAGGGAGCATGCTCCGATTTTTCGTATCTTTACCGCAGCAATTTACAACATCGCCATGATCCAGCAGACCGAATTCACACTACGCCCCCGCACCCGCGGCTTTCACCTCGTCACGGACGAAATCGCGGCCAACCTGCCGCCGCTGCCCGACGCCGGACTGGTACACCTCTTTGTCAAGCACACCTCCGCAGGGCTTTCGATCAACGAAAACGCCGACCCCGACGTGCGTAACGACCTCGGGGCGATCTTCGACCGGCTGGTACGCGAACGCGAATCCTACTACACCCATACGCTCGAAGGCGACGACGACATGCCCGCACATGCCAAATCGACGCTCACGGGCGTCGAACTCACCGTTCCCGTCACCCGCGGCAGGCTCAACCTCGGCACCTGGCAGGGGATTTACCTCTGCGAGTTCCGCAACCGCGCTTCGGGCCGCCGCATCGTCGCCACCCTAATCGGATAGTCCGGCCGCAATTCAGAAGACAAGCGGACGCGCTGGCCGAAAAATTGCATCTTCCCGAAACGGATCACCAAACAAGGGAAAGCAATGACGACAGCGACAAAACACAAGACCGCGGACCGGCTCACCGCCGAAGAGCGGCACGAACTGCCCGACTCGGCATTCGGGATTCCCGAAACGCGCGAATTCCCGCTCGTGGACGCCGAGCACGTACGGGCCGCCGAAGCCTACTTCCGCTATGCGCCCGACAACAAAGGCGGCTCTGGCCCGGCGTATCCTCGCCAAGGCCGCTGCATACGGCGTAAACGTACAGAGTCAGGTTATCCGCAGCTGGGCCGAGGAGTAACGCCGCGCGACACGCCGGAACGCGCGAAGGCCGGAGCACAAACGCCCCGGCCTTCGCTTTCCGCGACCGTCCCCGGTCCGGATTCCGGTCCGCATGCCCCGAACGGACGAACCGCATCGAGCGTTTCCGGCACAAAAAACGGCGGCGGAAACCGATTCCGCCGCCGCTGTCGTCCGGACAATCCCGGCCGGTTACTGAGCATGCCCGCGCGTCGTATCATCCGCAGGGCGTCCGCAACCGTCTATTTTTCCGAGGTCGCAATCACCAGCTCGCCTTTGCCCAGCGCATCGTGGGACACGAACCAACCACCGACCGGATTTCCGCCGCACGTGATGCCCGTAATCCGGCGGCCCGTTCCCTCGCGGCGGATCGACCAGCGGGAACCGTCGCCCAGCGACACTGCGACCTTGTCGAACAGCGGCACGGTCACGATATATTCGGGGTCGGCCGGCGAATAGGTGTAAAGGCCGATGGCATTGAATACGTACCACGACGACATCTCGCCCGCATCGTCCATACCGCACAACGCCAGCCCTTCCGGCCCCATACCGTAGAAGCGGTCGAGAATGTAATCCAACAACTCCTGCGAACGCTCCTGGCGACCGATGAAGTAATAGAGGTACGGGAAACTGTGGTCGGGCTGGTTGCCGTGGCAGTACTGGCCGATGAAGCACGAGAGGTTGTCCACTTCGTATCCTTTCCACGGAATCGAGAAGAGTTTGTCCAGCTGTTCGCCGAACGCCTCGCGGCTCGGGAAGAGGCCGATCAGCCCCTCGGTGTCGTGCGGTGCGAAGAACGCCTGCTGCCAAGCATTCGCCTCGCGGTACATATATTCATAGTAGGGATACTGGTCGTCGAAGGGCGTGATCCACTCGCTGTTTTCGAGGCGCCCGCGCATCAGCCCCGTCGAGGGGTCGAAGAGGTTCTTATAGTTCGACGTGCGCTTCATCAGCATGTCGCGGTTCTCCTTGTCGCCCAGCGCATCGGCCAAGAGGGCGACCGCATAGTCGTCGTAGGCGTATTCGAGCGTTTTCGTAACCGCGGCTTTGCATACGGTCTGCGTCACGGGATTCTCGACATCCATTTCGGGGATATAGCCGCGGGCGACATACTCGTCGAGCCACGGGCGGCTCGGGCCCTGTACCGTAGCGTTGCGCAGGACCAGCTCGTAGGCGCGCCGCACGTCGAAGCCGCGGTTGCCGCGCAGGTAAGTCCCGGCCACGAACGCCGAAGCGTGGTCGCCGTGGAAGAACGTGGGCATGAACCCGCCCCGTTTCTCGCCCTTGTCCGTGTCGGAGCTGATGACGTCGGCCGCCACATCGGGAGCCAGCATCCCCAGCAGGATCAGCTTATTGCGGTAGTCGTCCCAATACGACGGGCCCGTATAGTAACGGAAACCGGGATTGATGACCTTTCCGTCGACATCGGTGAACTCACCGTTCACGTCGCTGCGCAGCGCCGGCCAGAGGAACGAACGGTAGAGGCTCGAATAGAACAGCCCTTTTTCGCGCTCCGTACCTCCTTCGACACGGATCCGCCCCAGCAGATCGTTCCATACAGCGGTCGCTTCGGAGCGCACGTCGGCGAAACTCCTGCCGAGCATCTCGGCTTCGAGATTCTTCCGGGCGTTCTCCTCGCTCACGAACGAGAACCCGATCCGCAGTTCGACCGGACCGTCACCGTCGCCGAAGCGGACGATGCGGATTTCACGGTCTCCCTCCGCAACCGGCTCGATCCCGGTCACGGGACGGTCGGCCACGGCATAGAAATACATCTTCTCGCCCGTCTGCTGCCATCCGGCGAAGGCGTTGTCGCCCTCCTTACGGATATCCCATGCGCGAACATGTTCATTCGAACGCTGCAGGTCGGCCAGCAGAGCCGCCTGCGCCCCGGCGGGATAGGTGTATTTATGAAACGCGCAACGCAGCGTCGAGGTCAGCTCGGCATCGACGCCGTAGCGGTCGAGAAAAACCCGGTAGTAACCCGGAGCGGCCGATTCGCGCGCATGGCTGTAGGGCGAACAGTAGTCTCCGGGAAGCGGCGTGCCCGTGACGGGCAGCAGCGGAATATGGCAGAGGTTCCAATGCCCCTTGTTGGTGTGGGTGAAGCCGTAGATCACGGAATCTTCATACTGGTAGCCCGCACCGCTGTGGAACTTGGTGACGGGGCTGACCTGCACCATGGCGTTAGGGAGCGACGATCCGGGGAAGACCTCGGCTCCCCACGTCCGTTTGGTGGGTTGAATCCAAGGTCGACGCTGTCCCACAGCGTCGCCGTCCCCAGCATGGGGATTCACATAGTCGGTAAAGGGTTTCTGCTTCGGCGCGCACCCGGCGGCCAAGGCGAACAATACGATACAAAGTCCGGTTTTCAACATAAGCGGTGAGAATTCGTTTCAGACAAAATTAGCGCTTTTTGCAGGGCTCGTGCAAGCCTATCGGGCAAAAAAGCTATCTTTGTCCCGCAGGCAGACTACTCTTGCACAAAATCGGACACGACACATGGAGACACTCACGCAATTTCTGATCGACTGGGGCTACTGGGGCCTTTTCTTCTCGGCGCTGATCGCCGGAAGCGTCGTGCCGTTCAGCTCCGAGGCCGTGATGCTCGTGCTCGTGCACATGGGGCTGGACCCCGTGCTGTGCGTCGTCTCCGCGGCATCGGGCAATACACTGGGCGGCATGAGCTGTTACTGGATCGGCACGCTCGGCAAGAGCGAATGGATCACGCGGCTGGGCGTAAAGGAGAAACAGCTGGACAAGGCCCGCCGGTTTCTCGCAGGGCGCGGGGCGATGATGGCCTTCTTTCGCATTTCTGCCCACGATCGGCGAGCCATCGCCATCGTGCTGGGGCTGATGCGCAGCAACGTCTGGCTCACGGGCGGTTCGATGCTCGCGGGCAAGGCCCTGCGTTACATCGTCGTACTGGCGACCTTCGAAGGCGCCGCATCGCTTCTCTAAATCCTCAACGCATGGAATTCGAAATCGTAAAAACCGACACTCCGGACCGCAGCCTGCTGCTGCTGGCCGACGAATCGGAAGAGTCCGTAGCCGACTATGCCGGCCGCGGCACAACCTATGTCGCACGTCGTGAGCGGGGAAATCCTCGGCCAGTATGTATTCCTGCACACGCGGCCGTTCACGGCCGAAGTGGTCAATATCGCCGTCGTCCCCGAATACCAGCGCCAGGGCATCGCCACGGCGTTATTGCAGCATGCCGTACGAACGGCCCGCGATGCGGGGTTCCGACTGCTCGAAATCGGCACGGGAGACATCGGCGCGGGACAGATTGCGCTCTACGAACGCTGCGGGTTCGTCCGCTGCGGCGTCGACGTGGACTATTTCCGCAAGCACTACCCCGTTCCGTTTTTCGCAAACGGCGTCGAATGCCGCCACATGGTGCGCCTGCGCATGGAGCTCAGATAACAGGTTATGTCGGTCAGTTGGAACCCGTGGCACGGATGCCGCAAGCTCAGCGAAGGCTGCCGGCACTGCTACGTCTACCGGCAGGATGCGCAGCACGACAAGGACAGCCGCGAGGTGCGTAAAACCTCGGCGTTCAACCTGCCCGTGCGCCGGAGCCGCGACGGACGGTTCAAGGTTCCTGCCGGAGAGATGGTCTACACCTGCTTCACGTCTGATTTCCTCGTCGAGGAGGCCGACGCCTGGCGCGCCGAAGCGTGGGAGATGATCCGCATACGCAGCGACCTGCGTTTCTTTCTTCATCACCAAGCGTATCGACCGGCTCATGCAGGTATTGCCGCCCGACTGGGGCGACGGCTACGAGAATCTGATCGTGGGCTGCACAGTCGAGAATCAGGCGGCGGCCGACCGCCGGCTTCCGCTGTTGCTGGAAGCGCCCCTGCGCCACAAGCTGATCGTCTGCGCACCGCTGCTCGGGCCGCTCGACATCGCACGATACCTCACCCCCGGGATCGAAGAGGTATCCGTCGGGGGCGAATCGGGCAACGAAGCCCGCCCCTGCAATTACGACTGGGTGCTTTCGATCCGCCGCCAGTGTCTCGATGCGGACATTCCCTTCTGCTACCACCAGACGGGCGCACGGCTCGTCAAAGACGGCCGGCTGTACCGCATCCGCCGCCGGTTCCAGCACGCGCAGGCCCGCAAGGCGGGAATAGACTACAAGGTAAAACGATAGCCGCCCCGGTTTCCCGGAGCGGCTTGCTCAATACTACGGCATGTGATGCGGTCAGGCGTTGTTCGCGGCCAGCGGCGAAGCCTGCTGGTAGACACGGGCCGCCAGCTCCTTGTCGAGCGTATAAAGCCCGAACTTGTTGCCCTCGACAGCCTCGCAGGCGGTAATCATGTCGCGTGCCGACTCCTCCTCCTCGACCTGCTCGTCGACGAACCACACGAGCATGTTCGCCGAAGCGAAATCCTTATCTTCGGCAGCGATGGCGCAAGGTTGTTGATCATCGAAGTCACCACCTTCTCATGCTCCAGCGTGTCCTTGAACATATCAAGCGGCGAAGTCCACTCGGTACGCACCTCCTCGATCGGCTTCAGCTCGACCTTGGCATCGCGCGAATTGATGTAGTTCATCAGGATGCGGGCATGATCCTGCTCCTCGCGGAACTGTACGAAGAACCAGTTGGCGACACCCTTCAGCCCCTTGGCCTCGGCGTCCATCGACATCGAAAGATAGAGATAGGCCGACCAAAGCTCGGCATTGATCTGCTCGTTCAGAGCGTCATGTAATTTCTTGCTTAACATAGCTGTATTGTTTTAAGTTTGTGTTATTCTTTCCTGATACAAATATACAATAGTTTTCGCCGATTTGTACGGAAATCCCATCACATTATTTTATAACACAATAGTCCCCGGTTATAACAAAAAAGACGGAACCTTCGCCGTGAAGATTCCGTCCCTGCCGGGGTATGCCGTCAGAAAATCGTGCCGTCGGCCTGAATGCGCAGTTCCGCTTCGCGGTCCGACTGCGGGTCCTCCAGTTCGAAGAGATACCACTGGCGTTCAGGGCTGTCGTAATGGTCTATGTCGTCGATCTCCCAGCCCGCGTACTGCGATGTCTGAAACGCCTGCATCACCGCTGCGGGGACCTCGCTCCTGCGCACTTCGGTTTTGGTCCGGAGCCAAGCGTCGCCGGCGCCGAAATAAACCTCGCGCGGCGTACGGCCGTCGATAATTTCGACTTCGAGTCCGCCTTTTTCACGCTCCGCATCGACGATGCGGGCGCCCGGATATTTCCGTCCGATAAAATCCTTCACAGCCTGCGGAAGCTCCTGCGGAAGCATATCCCCGTGGTCGCGGTCACCGTCCGCATCGGGCACGGCGCGCAGCAACACGCCGTCTTCCGAATAGACAAGCTCATACTCAGCGTCGCGCTGCTCGACTTCGAGCACATAGACCGTCTCCAATCCTTCGCGCGTCAGCTTATCCGCGTCGTCCACATGCCATGCGGCGTACTCGCCGCTTTCGAAAGCGGTGCGCACCGCCTGCGGCAGCAGGGCGTAAGGTACGTCCTCTTCGGTCATGTACCATTTGCCCGCGGCGTCGAACCACGCCTGCATGTCGGTTCCGCCTTCACGGAATTCGGCGACCAGATAGCCCTGCTTCCCCGCCCATTCGACATGTCCCGCACCGGGGAACATCCGTCCGAACGTATCCTGCACTGCGGCCGGAACCTTCACCGAATCGTCGTCGTCATCGCAGCCCGTCATCGCACCCAGCGACGCGAGGGCCAGCATCAACACTGCGAACTTTTTCATAATACCTCGCATAAAGGGCTGTCCACTAATTGTCGATATCGATCAGACGGAACTTGAGGTCGAACTTCAGGTCGAGTCCGTTGTCCAGCTCCACCTCGTAATCGCGGCGGTCGCGGTCGATGGCGACGATCTTGTTTTTGGGGTAATTCTTGGTCACATAATCGCGGATCTGCTGCGGAACGATTGCCGCCGGCACCTCACCGTATTTGCATTCAACGTCTTTCCATTCGCCGTTCTTCGTGAATTCGACCTTCGCGCCGTTGACGAACACGACCTTGTAATCCTTGTCGAAAAGTTCCTCGTCCACCTTCGAGAAGGAGACTTCGACGCCTGCGAAGTGGGTTTTGATAAACTCCTGCGACACGGCCGGAAGTTCGCCGACTGCGATCGGACGGTCGTTGCCCGCGAATGCGGGAGGCGGAAGTTGCGAGCAGGGCTGCGCCTGCGAGAATCATCATGAGCTTTTTCATAATCGTTTTGCTATTTTGGTTCAACATTGCTTATCGTTTACAATGCAAAGTTGCGACCTAAAGCTGAAACGAAGTTGAAATAAACGCCCCGATACGTTTTTTTGATTTTTATATCGGAAATGTACCGAGAAACAGTGGCACCTATTTATATAAGAGTATCGGTCCGCAGCCCGTAAAGGCGGCACACGGCATCGACGATCGAGAGGCCGAGCCCCGTCGAGCCCTCCTTCTTCGGCCCCCTGATAAAAGCGCTCGAAGATATGCTCCGCGTCGAGTGCGCCGCCCGCACCGCTGTTGCAGACGCTCAGACGATCCCCGGAAACGGTCACCGTCACTTCGCCGCCCGCATCTCCGTGGACATAGGCGTTTTTCAGCAGGTTCGTGACCAAACTGGCCCCCAGCGACGAATTCATGCGGGCCGCAAGCCGGCCCTCTTCGCGCAGGGAGAGGCGCATGCCCCGCCCGGCGTAAATCTCAGACATATCTTCGGCCGTACGCCTGACCAGCGCATTGAAATCGACCTGCTCCGTTTCGGGGAACTGGCCGTTCTCGATCTTCGACAGCAACAACAGCGAACGGTTGAGCCGCACCAGATAATCGAGCGTCCCCTGCACCTTCAGTATCTCGCCGAGCTGCGCCTCGGTCAACGCCGAACCGTCGTCCACGAGCATCTCCAGCCGGTTGCGGCAAATGGCCAGCGGGGTCTGCATCTCGTGCGAGGCATTGCCGATAAATTGTTTCTGGCGTTCGAACAGGGACTCCGCCCGCTCGGCATAACGGTTCGCCGCCTCGTTCAGCCGCCGGAATTCGACGACCTTCGTATCGTTCACCAGCGGAGCGTTCTTCCCGCCTACGGTGTAGCTGTCGAGCCATCGCAACAGGGCATACAGTGGCCGCAGGGTACGGTGAAGCACCAGCACGTTGACAGCAGGATCGCCAGCAACAGGAACAGATAGAGGTAGACGATCCACCAGAGGATCGCTTCCTGCAAGTCGTCCTTTTCGATGGTCGGGGTCATCACGGTAGGCTCCTTTTAGCTTCCCTCCCTGTCGCGGAATATCGTCCGCAGCACCCGCGCCGGCTCCTCTTCGTCTTTCTCAGGAATAAATATCTCCTCGTCGCTGAAAACCATATGGGGCCGTGCGGCGGCGTATTCAGCCGAGACGTCGTGCAGGTAATAGCCGTTGTTGCTGCCCGAAAACGCCGCAGGAAGCTCACGGCCCGCAAGATTGCGTTTCACAAGCATCTCGGCATAGTTCTCGAGCGAATCGTCCACCTCGTCGTTGATCTCGTCGATCATCGTCAGGTAGAAAAGCACGGCCCACGCCGCCAGCAACAGCGAGAGCGCCCAGGACATGTGCAACACGATGCGATAGACCAACCTCATGGCGCAACGAGTTTATAGCCGAAGCCGTAGACGGCCCGGATCTCGATGTCCGCTTGCGCGTCGTGCAGCCGGCGGCGCAGGTTCTTCATCTGGGCGTAGACGAAATCGAAATTGTCGGCTTGGTCGATGTGGTCGCCCCACACGGCTTCTGCCAGCGTCGTCTTGTCGATCATATGGTTCGGGCGGCTCATAAAATAGTAGAGTATATCGTACTCCTTGCGCAGCAGTTCGACCTCGCACCCGCGATTTCCACACGGCGGCTGTCGGGAAAGAGCCGCACGTTCCCCACGTCGAGGCTCTCCTGACCGTCGCGCTGGTGACGGCGCACGACGCTGCGGATACGGGCGCTCAGCTCCGCGAGATGGAAGGGCTTGGGCAGGTAGTCGTCGGCCCCGAGCTCGAGCCCCTCGACCTTGTCATCGAGCGAATCGCGGGCCGAAATGATGATGATTCCCGCAGGTTTGCGCTGCCGCTTGAGCTCTTCGAGTATCCGCAGGCCGCTGCCGTCGGGCAGCATGATGTCCAGCAGGATACAGTCGTAGTCGTATCCGGCGATCTTTTCGAGCGCCGATGCATAATCGGACGCCTGCTCGACCACATACTGTTCGCGGCGCAGCGTCTGCACCATGATCTCCCGCAGGGAGGGTTCGTCTTCCACGATCAGGATCTTCATAACCGCACTTATTCCAGATGCAAAACTAATGCGCGAATCCGAAAAGAAACTGAAACCGCACACGTTCCACGAAAGCCAAATATACGAAAATTCCCGGTTCCGCGAAACGCAGGGCACCCCGGAATATGCAGAAAAGAGACGGAAACCATCGCTGGTTTCCGTCTCTCTGTAGTCTATTTCTCCGACGGGCATCCGCCCGCACCGCAAAACTATTTTTCCGAAGAATCGATCTGGCAGGCTTTCGAACCGTCATATGCCCACTTCACATAGATCGCGCCCCACGTATACCCGCCGCCGAATGCCGACAGAATCAGGTTGTCGCCCTTGCTTCAGCTCCTTCTCGTAGTCGTAGAGGCACGAGGGGATCGTCGCCGCCGTGGTATTGCCGTTGCGGTCGATATTGATCATGCACTTCTCATGGTCGAGCCCCATGCGGCGGGCCGTAGCGTCGATGATGCGCAGGTTGGCCTGATGGGGACCAGATAACGCACATCCGAGGTAAGGTTGTTGCGCTCCATGATCTCGACCGACACGTCGGCCATCTTCGAAACGGCGGCCTTGAACACGGCGTGTCCGTCCCACATGATCGTATGCCAGTTATTCTGCACGGTCTCGATCGAAGCCGGATAGCGCGAACCGCCCGCCTTCATGTAGAGCTGCAGCTCGCCCGAGCCGTCCGAACGGAGGATCTCGTCCAGCACACCGTATCCCTCTTATTGGGTTCCAGCAGTACGGCTGCGGCGCCGTCACCGAAGATCGGACAGGTGGAACGGTCGGTGTAGTCCACGATCGACGACATCTTGTCGGCGCCGACGACGACGACCTTCTTGCACGAACCCGACTCGATGAACTTGGCACCTGTCGTCAGTGCGAAGAGAAAACCGCTGCAAGCCGCCGAAACATCGTATGCAAAGGCGTTCTTTGCATCCCGCCTGATCGGCGATCAGATTACCCGTCGAGGGGAAGAACATATCGGGAGTCACCGTAGCGCAGATCACCAGATCGATCTCCATCGGGTCTACCCCCGCTTTGTCTAGAAGGTTGATGACCGCGCGGGCGCCCATGTAGGAGAGCCTACGCCTTCACCCTTGAGGATATGGCGCGTCTTGACGCCGATATGCGACATGATCCACTCGTCGGACGTGTCGACCATGGTGCTTAATTCTTCGTTGGTGAGGATGTAATCGGGGAGATACTCACCTACACCCGTAATTGCTGCTGTTATCTTACCCATTAACTTTCTCTCCTAATGAGTTATTAATTTTTGAAAGCATGCTGCAGTTTGACGGTAAGGTCCGCCTTGATGCACTGCTCCGTCGAAAGGATCATGCTCCTGATCGCCGGGCGATGAGATACCATGGCCGATGACCACGGGCGCATTGACGCCGAGCACGGGCGTACCGCCCACGTTCTCGTAATTCATCGCGTCCCAGAAAGCGTTTCCGCCGCCGAGCTTCTTGTTGATGTGGTAGAGGCCCTCGGCCATCTTCAGTACCGTATTGCCCACGAAACCGTCGCAGACGATCACGTCTGCGACCTTGGCCCGTGAAGAGGTACGAACCTCGACATTGCCCACGAAATTGATGCGTCGTCCTCCTTCAGCAACTCGTAGGTCGCCTTGGACTGGGCGTTGCCCTTGGTCTCCTCCTCGCCGATGTTGAGTACGGCTACACGGGGTTTCCCGATCCGAGCACGGCTTCGGCATAGATCGAGCCTATCAGTCCGTACTGCGCCAGCACTTCGGGCTTGCAGTCTACGTTCAGCCCACGTCCAGCAGAAGCGCGGGACGCCCCGCAATCGTGGGAACGATGGACGAGATCGCGGGACGGATAACCCCCTCGATCGGTTTTACGCATACATCGAGCCGACCATCATGGCGCCCGTACTGCCGGCGCTGGCAAAACCGTCTATGGCCCCTTTGGCCAGGTAGCCGAAGCCTACCGTAATGCTCGAATCGGCCTTGGCCTGAAAGGCCTTGGCGGGATGGTCGCCCATTTCGATCACCTCGGTGGTGGCAACGATATCGAACCGGTCGGCAGGACAGCCTTCGCCCGCGAGCACGGCCCTGACCCTCGCCTCGTCGCCGAACAATACGATGCGGCTGTCCGGCCCGATCGCTTCAAGTGCCAATACAGCGCCCTGACCGCAGCCTCGGAGCGATAATCGCCGCCCATGGCATCTACACCAATCTTTAACATAATCGTGCGATTTGGTTAAACTTCACGTCCCGCTCCTCCCCGTCGGCAGGCCCGCATCACAGGCCGTCCGGCCGCACACACAAAGACAGGGAGCTTCTGTAAACTAAAAAGAGAGCAGCCTCGCGGATGCACTCTTCTTGCCCTGCCGATTTATTCGGCAGCTTTTTTCTCGATCGCCAGCTTTCCGCGATAGAACCCGCACTCGGGCATACACGGTGGTACAGCGTAGCTGCGCCGCAGTTCGAGCAGGTAACTACCGTCGGAACGACAGCCTTGTAGTGAGTTCTTCTCTTATCGCGTCGCGTCGACGAGACTTTGTGTTTAGGATGTGCCATTTTACAATATAAATTATAAGTTTAACGTATTTCCTGTCCTAAATATTTCCCGGCCCGGAACAAAAGCGCCTCCCGGCCGGAAATAGCTTATTCCTTTTGTTCTGTTTGCGTCCCGTCGGCCTCCATCTGTTCCTTGAGCGCGGCCAGCTTGGCCCATTCGCCCTCGTTGCGGCCCTCGGCCTCGGCCCTGTCTTCGAGCCTCCCGAACTCCTCGTCGGAAACGATGCGGAAACGTTCCAGCATCTCCGGATTGCACTCCCCTTCGGGATGCACCCGCTGGTAAGGCAGCGACAGCACGATGCTCTCGTAAATGTACTGCTTCAGGTCGACTTCGTCTTCCATGGGCAGCAGCCACATCACTTCGCCGTCGTACTTCATGCACCTCGTCGAGAACTTCACCAGCAACTGTCCCTGTAATGCACGGGAACACTGCACTCTTCCAGACAGCGGTCGCACTCCACGACGACGCTTCCCGTCCACGGTAACATCAAGCGTAAGCATCGCTTCGCCGCGCTCCAAGGCGACCGAGACACTTCGCAGCTCCGTCCTTGATCTCCGGACTTTCGAACTCCTGAACAGCGAGCCGTCGACCTTGAAATGGAAGTCGTGCAGGCCGCTCCTGAGCCCTTGTAAGCAATCGTATACCTTTTAGTTACCTCCATAGGAGCGCATTTAGGGCACAAAGTTACGAAAATATAAGACATTTGCAAAGAAATCGCTCAGTTTTAGCACCCCGCGCTCCAGAGGCCCGTCCGGCAAACCGTCGCAGCGGGCACGGCACAGGCTCCGGAAATTCCGGCCGCGGATTCCATCTTCGGCAAAAATCGTTATATTTGCACCGTATGGCAGCAACTGAGGGATTCACAATCGAGATATCAAGCCGCTACGAAGGCTGGTGGCGTACAACGTCAGCGCTGATGTGCGGCTGCTTCGACACGGCGGGCAACGCATTGGCTTCGCATCGGCCGAGGCACACGTCGCAGACGTCGGCTCGAACCTGACGGCAAAACCCGCGGACATGGCGGGCGACCGCAGCCTGCGGCTCGAAACCACTGCGTGCGACCACCTGCTGCTCTACATCTATATTGTACCCCACACGCTGCCCGCAGGCAACGACATCGGCGACACGCAGCCGTTCGAAGTCGACCCTCCGCATCGCATACGGCGGCAAAGTGCTCCGCAGCGGAGAAACGCCTCATCAACCAGTGGTCGGGCGCTTCGATCGAGATGCGGGTGGATCGTCAGGACAAATCCCGGGACAACAAACGCCGTCCCGGAACAAAAAAAAAGGGCATCCTCAGTTTCCCCGAAAAAAAGAAGGAACCCACACGGGTTCCTTCTTCCATTATAGCGACGGCTTACGACTATTTGTTGTTGTAAGCGGCCATCTTCTGGATCAGCATGACTACCTTGTTCGAGTAGCCCCACTCGTTGTCGTACCAAGCCACGAGCTTCACGAAGTTCGGGTTGAGTGCGATACCGGCCTTGGCGTCGAAGATCGAAGTGTTGGCGTCACCCGTGAAGTCGGTCGAAACCACGTCGTCCTCGGTGTACTCGATGATACCTTTGAACTCGTTCTCCGAAGCCTTCTTCATGGCAGCCTTGATCTCGTCGTACGAAGCGCCCTTCTCCAGACGGCAGGTCAGGTCTACGACCGAAACGTCGAGCGTCGGAACGCGGAATGCCATACCGGTCAGTTTGCCGTTCAGGGCGGGGATCACCTTGCCTACGGCCTTTGCAGCGCCGGTCGACGAGGGGATGATATTGCCGCCGGCAGCACGGCCGCCGCGCCAGTCTTTCATCGAGGGACCGTCTACGGTCTTCTGCGTTGCGGTGGTAGCGTGTACGGTGGTCATGAGACCCTCGACGATACCGAAGTTGTCGTTGATGACCTTAGCCAGCGGAGCGAGGCAGTTCGTGGTGCACGATGCGTTCGAAACGATCTGCTGACCTGCGTAAGTATCGGTGTTCACGCCGCATACGAACATCGGGGTGTCGTCCTTCGAGGGGGCCGACATAACGACGTATTTGGCACCGGCTGCAATGTGGGCCTCAGCCTTCTCCTTGGTGAGGAACAGACCGGTAGACTCTACGATGTACTCGGCGCCTACTTCGTTCCACTTCAGGTTTGCGGGATCCTTCTCGGCGGTTACGCGGATGACGTTGCCGTTCACGATGAGCTGGCCCTTCTCCACGTTGTAGTCGATCGTACCGTTGAAACGGCCGTGTACCGAGTCGTACTTGAGCATGTAAGCCATGTAGTCTACCGGAACGAGGTCATTGATACCTACCACCTCAATGTCTGCATTGTTGCACGCAGCACGGAATACCAGACGGCCGATACGACCGAAACCGTTGATACCTACTTTGATCTTTGACATAGTGTTATGATTTATTTGTTAATAAAAAAATGCGTTATTTTTTCACTGCACAAAAGTACATACTTTATGTATATTACGCAAGTAAAAAATTAAATTTTTTTAGGAATCCGGCTGCCTACTTCGCAGCCAGCTTGGCCTTTTTGGCCATCGCCGAGGCGAAGACGAAGTCGTTGAGTTCGGGGTTGTCGGCGTGCAGGATATCGTCTTTGGTACCCTCCCACCACTTGCGACCTTCGTGTATGTATACAATTTTCTCGCCGATCTCCATGACCGAGTTCATATCGTGCGTATTGATGATCGTCGTGATGTTGTACTCGCACGTGATTTCGTGGATCAGGTTGTCGATGACGATCGAGGTCTGCGGGTCGAGGCCCGAGTTGGGTTCGTCGCAGAACAGGTAGCGCGGATTGAGCACGATGGCGCGGGCAATGGCCACACGCTTGATCATGCCGCCCGACAGTTCGGCGGGATAGAGGTGGTTGGCCTCTTCCAGCCGCACGCGCTGCAAGCAGAAATCCACACGTTCCATCTTCTCTTTCTCGCTCTGCGAGGTGAAGAGGTCGAGCGGCAGCTTGACGTTTTCCTCGACGGTCGAAGAGTCGAGCAGCGCCCCGCCTTGGAAAATCATGCCGATGTCCTTGCGGATGGCGCGCCGCTCGCGGAAATCGAGACGCGTGAAGTTCGTATCGTCGTACCACACGTCGCCCGAATCGGGTTCATGCAGTCCTACCAGCGTCTTCAGCAGCACGGTCTTGCCCGAACCGCTGCGCCCGATGATGAGGTTGGTCTTCCCGGTCAGGAACTCGATCGAGATGTCGTCGAGCACCACGCGCCCGTCGAACGATTTGGTGATGTGCTCGGCACGTATCATATCAGCAGGACTTGCGTAAGGATCAGGTTAAAGATCATGATCACTACGGAGCTGGCCACCACGGCGCGCGTCGAAGCGGCGCCCACTTCGAGCGAATTGCCCTTGGCGTAATAGCCGTAGAAGGCCGAAATCGAGGTGATGATATAGGCGAACACGGCGGTCTTGATAAGCGAGTAGACGATCGAATAGGGCTTGAAGTCCATCAGCAGGCCGTCGATGTAGTCGGCCGGGATCATGATGCCGGTCAGATAGGCGATCGCCCAGCCGCCGATAATGCCGATGGCGATGCTGAGGATCGTCAGGAACGGGAAGAAGACCACCGCGGCGACGATCTTCGGCAGGATGAGGTACGAAGCCGAGTTGACGCCCATGATCTCCAGCGCGTCGATCTGTTCGGTAATGCGCATCGTGCCGATCTCCGAAGCGATGCTCGAACCGACCTTGCCGGCCAGAATCAGCGCCACGACCGTCGACGAGAATTCGAGGATCATCGTCTCGCGCGTGGCGTAGCCCACCAGCGAGCGGGGGATGAAGGGCGAATCGAGGTTGATGCACATCTGCAGGGTGATGACCGCGCCGATGAAAACCGAGATGATCGCCGTCAGGCCGATCGAGTCGATGCCCAGCGACTCCATTTCGTAAACGATGCGGCGGCGGTAGATGGCGGCCTTCTCCGGACGGGAAAAGACTTTCCCCATCAGGATGAAATAGCGGCCTATCAGCTCGAATATCTTCAGCATACGCTACTCTTGTTTCGGCTCTTTCGTCTCTTCGAACTCGACGTAGTCGCCGACGTCTTTCGACACCCGTTTTTCGGGCGCCCCGGAGGTTTTGCGCACCTTCACTTCGCCTTCGCGGCCCTTGCGAGGCTCTCCGGCGAAGGGCGAGCCGAAACCCTGTCCGCCGAAATTGCGCGGATCGAAGCCTTCGCCGAACTGCTCCTCCATCTGGCGGCGGACCTTGTTCATCCGCCAGCGGAACACCAGTATCAACGCCACGGCCAATATCAGAATACTCATAACGACATACAGAAAAAACAGTGCGACGCCCTTCAGCAGCGCCGGAGCGGCGATGGCGAGGATGAGAATGACCAAAACCGTCAGCGGATTGCGCTGCACGAATCCCACCAGAGCGTTTATGATTGCGGTCAGAAAATTCATTGCAATTTAAAGTTTACAACCCTACAAAGGTAGGGAAAAATATGCGGATTTCAATTAATTGTCGTAAATTTGGTGCCGGAAAACAAATCACAACACAATATGCTCAACAAACTTACAGCCATTTCGCCCGTAGACGGCCGCTACCGTAATACAACGGAAACGCTCGCCGATTATTTTTCGGAACAGGCCCTCATCCGCTACCGCATCCGCGTCGAAGTGGAATACTTCATCGCGCTCTGCGAGATTCCCCTGCCCCAGCTGGCGGACATCGACCATACGAAATTCGCAGCCCTGCGCGCCCTGTACCTCGATTTCTCGCACCGGCCGACGCCGAGCGCGTGAAGCAGATCGAGTCGGTCACCAACCACGACGTCAAAGCCATAGAGTACATCATCAAGGAAAAAATGGACAGCCTCGGACTGGAAGGCTTACAAGGAATTCGTACATTTCGGCCTCACCTCGCAGGACATCAACAACACGGCCATCCCGCTCTCGCTCAAGGAGGCTATGGCAGGTTTACTACCCCGCCGTCGAAGAGGTGCGCGACAAACTGGCCGCTTCGCCGACGAGTGGCGCGACGTGCCGATGCTGGCCCGCACCCACGGCCAGCCCGCTTCCCCCACGACGCTGGGCAAGGAGTTCATGGTCTTTCGTCGAACGCGTGGAGAAGCAGCTCGCCATGCTGCACGACATCGCAGTGCCGGCCAAGTTCGGCGGCGCAACAGGCAACTTCAACGCACACCGGGCAGCCTACCGCAGTACGACTGGGTAGCCTTCGCCAACAAATTCGTGGGCGAGACGCTGGGGCTCTGCCGCTCGCAGTACACCACGCAGATCGAGCATTACGACAACTTGGCCGCGATCTTCGACAACATGAAGCGCATCGACACCATCCTGATCGACCTCTGCCGCGACATGTGGACGTACATCTCGATGGAATACTTCAAACAGCAGATCAAGGCGGGCGAAGTCGGTTCGAGCGCCATGCCGCATAAGGTCAACCCGATCGACTTCGAGAACGCCGAGGGGAACTTCGGCATCGCCAACGCCGTCTTCGGACACCTCTCGTCGAAGCTCCCCGTCTCGCGCCTGCAGCGCGACCTGACCGACTCGACCGTGCTGCGTAACATCGGCGTCCGGTTGCCCATGCGGCCATCGCGCTCCGCTCGCTGATGAAGGGACTGAACAAGGTAATCCTCAACCGCGAAGCGCTCGAGCGCGACCTGGAGAACAACTGGGCCGTGGTGGCCGAAGGCATCCAGACCATTCTGCGCCGCGAGGGCTATCCCAAGCCCTACGAGGCGCTCAAGGCCCTGACCCGCACCAACGCTCACATCACGCACGAGTCGATCGCCGCGTTCATCGAGACGCTCGACGTGGCCGAGGCCGTGAAGGAGGAGCTGCGCGCACTCGCCCCCTCGACCTACACGGGCGTATTCCGCTAAGACGGAAGGATACTCCATACGGCAGACAAGTCCCGGTCGTGGGGACCGGGACTTGTTTTTGGCACGGGCTTTGCGATTCAGACAATCAACTGCGGACAGCAACCGCAGTGAGGTTTCTTCATTTATTTAAGTTTGGGTTAGTAGTTTTAGGAGGGCAATCCTCCAAGGGCAGCAGGCAATCGTGAGATTCCCTGCTGTTTTGTCATATATTGCGCCCGTTTCCGCTCCGGCCCGCCCATCTTGACGTTTTATCCGGCCCTGCGGCGACTTAAGCGGAAAAATATTTGGATTTATTTGCAGGAAACCTTACTTTTAGCCCGTCACTTGCCGCAGAACGGATCTTCCCGCAGGTCCCGACTGCACCCGAACAAAAACTGTTATTAATCACTAATCCCAAAAATCACATCTATGATTAAATCGATTCTTTCGTGGAGCACTGCGCTGCTGGTGCTATGCTCCGGTCTTCTGGCCTCGTGCGACGACAAAGACGAGGGGGGGGGGAAATCCTCCTGCTCCGGCCGTCACGCTGGCTGTCGGTGACGCCGCCTTCAACGCGCTGAAATTCACGCTCACCCTGAGCGACGCGGACAAATGCACCTATGTCTGCACCAAATCCTCCGAAGCCGTTCCCTCGGCCGAGAAAATTCTCGCCGACGGCAAATCCGTAACCGCATCGGGTCTCATCACGATCGGCGACCTCGAACCCAGCACCACTTACCGCCTTTCGGCAGTCGCCTCCAACGGCAAGGTCAACGGCAAGGTCGAAACCATCGAACACACCACCTCCGCCCCCGACGTACACCCGGCCGTCGTTCTGACGCCCGGCACGCCCACTTCGACGACCCTTTCGTTCACCGCGGCCCTGACCGACCCCGAAACGGCCGCATACGTCTGTCTCGAAAAGACCGAAGGGACGACCGTTCCCACGGCCGAAGAGATTCTCCGCGACGGCACCGCCATCGCCCAGACGGGTGAGCTCCTCGTCGAGAACCTGAAACCCGCCACCGTCTACCTCATCGCGGCGGCAGTCGCCAACACCGGCGTCTATTCGGAGGTCGAAACCCTCGAAATGGAGACCGTCGCCCGGACGCCCGTCGTCACGGTCATCGCAGGCACTCCGACCGAAACGACCCTCTCGTTCCATTTCAAACTGACCGATGCGGAGAAAGCCGCATACGTCTGCATCGAGGAAACCGACAACCCGACGATTCCTTCGGCCGAGGAGATTCTCCGCGACGGCACCGACCTGCCCGTATCGGCAGATGCAGCGGAGATCCGGGAGCTGAAACCCGGCACGACCTATATCGTCGCCGTCGCCGCGTCGAATAAAACAGTATACTCCGACGTCAAGACGGTCGAGATGACCACCGACCAAGCCGTCGAAGGCCCGATCGTGTTCGACCGGCAGGCTGCAGGCGGATACTATCCCACCGAGAGCAGCTACATCGGTGAATTCCTCTTGGTGCTCGCCGACGGCGAAACCACCGAATCCGGGGGCGTCTACGCCACCACCGGCGCAGGCCGTGCCATGAGCATCGACCTCTACCAGATGGCGGTAAGCAATCCCAATACGACGATCACCCTGCCGGCCCGCGACTACAGGTACGCCACCAACAAGGGCCTGACGACGTTCGACCCCGTGAAAACCTACTGTATGGTCAACGACGGCAAAGGCAATATCACCCGAACCGACTTCAAGGCAGGTACGATCTCCGTCAAGAAGGCCGGCTCGACCTTTACGGTCAAGGCCACGCTGACCACGACCGACGACAGGAGTTCACGGCCAGCTACACCGTCCGCTGACGATCGAGGACAAGACAGCCGTCAAAATCGAGCCCCTGCCCGACCTCGAAAACGACGTCACGAACGCAACTTTCATCCGCGCACTGGCTAAATACTATAACAACGATGCCGGCACGGCAAACGACTGCGTCGTAAACCTCTACGATGTCCAGCCGACGGTCAACGACGATTACGACTACCTCATAGGGGCCGGGCATATGGTATCGCTCGATCTCTCGACCGCACTTTCCGCAGAAATGCACTCCAGGAGGGAACCTACACGGTGTCCGACACAGGCACGCCGGGCACCTACGCACCGGGCGAGCAGATAGAGTTCATGGACTCCATGCTAGCCGTAGGCACCTACTGCGAAGAGCGTAACGACAATTTCCAGTCGTTCTACGGATTCGTCGCGTCCGGTACCGTAACGATCACCAAATCGGGCAGCGGTTACCGCTTCGTACTCGACTTCACGACCGACAAGGCCGCAAGGTCAGCGGCACTTACGAAGGCGCCGTGGAGATGACCGACAAACGATGATGATAAGGCCCGGCATTCGGGCCATGCCGAAAACGGAAACGGGCAGGATGTCTTCGCGGGCATCCTGCCCCTCGTTTGTGCCCGTCCCGTTCGCAGGTCTGTCAGTTTGCAGCCCGGCCAATTCATGTCCCGGCCCGCAGGCGTCACACGACCCGCCCCCGCGAACCGCATAGGCGCCCTTCCGGCACGGCGGTCCGGCACGGGATTTGCAACATACCGGGTAACTGCGGAACAGCAACCGCAGTGAGGTTTCTTCATTTATTTAAGTTTGGGTTAGTAGTTTCAGGAGGGCAATCCTCCGGAAGGCAGCAGGCAATCGTGAGATTCCCTGCTGTTTTTTGTGTTTCCGCAGGCGGTCAAAACGCAGGCGCAGCACGAAACGCCCGCATAAACCATGCACACGCCCGAAAAAACATCAGCCCGGCCGCGTTACGGCACAGAAACTGATTGGCCGTCAGGTGTAAACCACAATTCCACATTATGGCAAAACAGAAACATCACAACAACGCAGCTCGCGCTGATGACTGCGGCGGCCGTTATCAGTCTGCGCGGACTCCCGATGATGGCGCAGGAGGAGCTTACGATGTTCTTCTACATCTTCTTCGCCACCTTCCTGTTCCTGATCCCGGCGGCGCTGGTAGGCGCCGAGCTGGGCAGCGCCTTCGCCTCGAAAGGCGGCGGGGTCTACACATGGGTCAAGGAGGCCTTCAACAAACACATGGGCTTCACGGCCATCTTCCTGCAATGGATCCAGAACGTCGTATGGTACCCACCGTACTCGGCTTCGCAGCGGCGTCGATCGCCTACATGATCGGCATGCCCGACCTCGCGCAGAACGGGCTTTTCGTGGGGCTGTTTCTCGATCGCCATGTACTGGTGCGCCACGCTGGTCACGCTGCGCGGCACCTCGGCCATATCGGGCATTACGAGCAAGGATTTCTGATCGGCACGGTGCTTCCCGGCATCGTCGTAATCATCATGGCCGTCGTCTGGATGATCGGAGGCAATTCCGTCGCGCTGGAGCATATTCCGGACACCGTCAGCCAAGTCGTCAATATCGACGCCGCGCACCACGTGCATCCGCGCCTCTTTCCGCACATTACGGGCATGAGCGACATCGCATTCCTCGCGGGATACTGTTGCTCTTCGCCGGCGTCGAAGTACACGCCGTGCACGCTCCCGGAGCTCAACAAGCCGCAGACCCAGTTCCCGCGCGCCATGTTCCTGGCGGCGCTGATCTCGTTCGGGCTCTTCACGCTGGGTGCGCTGGCCGTGGCGATCATCACGCCCCTACGACCAGATCAACCTCCAGTCGGGACTGTTCACCACGTTCCAGATCGTCTTCGACCACTACCACATCGGCTGGCTCTCGAACGTCATGGGGCTGCTCGTGGCATTCGGCGCACTGGCAGGAGTCATGTCGTGGATTTCGGGCCCGAGCCGCGGCCTGCTGTGGACGGCCCAGGAGGGTGTACTGCCCTGTTTCCTGCAAAAGACCAACAAAAACGGCGTGCAGGTCAACATCCTCGTCATACAGGGCTGCATCGTCACGCTGCTCTCGTCGCTCTACATCGTCATGGACGACGTGAGCGTGGCGTTCTTCCTGCTGAGCGCACTGACCGTAGGGCTCTACCTGGTGATGTATATGATGATGTACGCTGCGGGCATCCGCCTGCGCTACACGCAGCCCGACCTGATACGCAGCTACCGCATACCGGGCGGCAATGCGGGCATGTGGCTGGTCGGCGGCATCGGATTCCTCGCGGTGCTCTTCTCGTTCATCGTCACCTTCCCGGCGCCGCGAACAAGCCCTCCGGCCGATAACCGCAGCGGAACCTCCGGAACCGGCACGTCTGTCGAAAATCCACCTTACGCTTCTTCTCCCGTCCCGCCGAATATGCCGCGGACGGGAGAAGAAGCTATTTGCATGCCGCAGAAGGCGGTCGGACACCGTGCGGACCGCAACGAAGCCCCCGCAAAGGTAGTTTTTCACCGGCTCGTCATATTCTTCCGGAATATAATATTTTTTTTATTCCGTTTTTTTTTAATTTTGTGTGAGACTATGACTCCGGAAAAAGAAAAAGAACTGCTGACCGCTCTGTCCAAAGGGAACCAATCCGCATTCGATTCCCTCTACCTGTTTTATGCTCCCAAGGTCAGGGAATTCGTGTTCCGGCTGCTTAAAAACCCCGGCGAAGCGGAAGACGTCACGCAAAACATCTTCCTGCGCGTCTGGGAGAAGCGCCGCGAACTGGGCGGCACACGCTCGCTGCGGAGCTACCTCTACACGATGGCCCGCAACGCCGTATTCGACATCTTTTCCCACTCGATCGTAGAAGACAAATACATGCAGGAGCATATCAACTCGGCCGCCGAGCGGCGCGACGCTCCGCTCAGCGAGAAAATCGAGACCGAGGAGCTGGCGCTGCTCATCGCCGTCGCCGTGGACCGCATGCCCGAACAGCGCCGCCGGGTTTTCAGCCTGAGCCGTTACGAAGAGCTTTCCAACAAGGAGATCGCCGAGCGGCTCAACCTCAGCGTCAAAACCGTCGAACGCCACATGACCGCCGCCCTGAGCCAGCTCCGCCGGCTGCTGACGCTCCTCGCCCTCTTCGTCTGAAAACGCGCCCCGAAAACGCCCGTCCGAAGGCGCCTTCCGAAAAAATACGAAAAAAATCGCTGCCGGGTGGGGGTTGCGCCCCGCCATGCCGTCTTATTTATAAAAGCATATCCCGGATAAAGACCGCATACGATGGAGAGACGACAAATAAGAGAGCTCATCGGCAGATTCCTGCACAACGACGTCCCCGGCGAACTCCAGACGCAATTCCGCCGCTGGATGCTCCAGCCCGGCGACGGCGACGAAAAAGAAGCCGCGCTGCGCGAGGAGTGGACCGCCGTCGTGGAAAGCCCTGCGGCGGCCGACCGCAGTGAAGAGCTGCAGCGGCTCCGTCACACCATCCGCATGCGTGAAGCGCAGCAGCGGCGCAGCCGCATTTTCCGCCGCATACGCTACGCCGCGGCCGCAGCCGCCGTGCTGCTGTTCGCCGTCGGCGAATATTACTACGTACGCTCGGCGTCGGCCGTTCCGGCCGAAATACGCCTGCTGACGGCGCGCGGGAGCAAAGGCGAATTTCAGCTGCCCGACGGCACGAAGGTATGGCTCAACGCATCGAGCCGCCTGACCTATCCCGAAACATTCGACCGCAGGGAACGCCGCGTGACGCTCGAAGGCGAAGCCTATTTCGAAGTGGCGCGCAACACGTCGCATCCCTTCGTCGTCGACATGAACCGCATGGAGATCGAAGTGCTCGGAACCACGTTCGACGCCCGCTACGAGCGCACCAGCGGCATCGCCGAAACGACGCTCAACAGCGGCTCGATCTGCGTCCGCACGTCGCGTTCGCAGCAGTCCGTCCGGCTCCGGCCCGACGAACGGCTGGTCTTCAACGAGACCTCCGGAAGCATGATCATCGAACAGGTGAACGCCTCGAACTACAACAGCTGGATACAGCCCACCCTGACCTTCTTCGACATGACGCTCGAAGACATCATCACCAACCTCGAACGCTGGTTCAACGTTCCGATCGGCACCGACGCCTCGGTGGACCGCACCATCCGTCTGTCGTTCCACGTCCGCCACGAATCGCTCGAAGAGACCCTGCAGGTCATCTCGCTCATCACGGGACTGCAATACACACTCGACAGCGAGTCGGCCACGTTCCACACCGCACGAACCACCCGATAAAAATAACCTGAAAAACCGAAAGCCTATGGGAATTCCTCCTCCGTAATCCGAGAAAAAAAGCGGATGCTGCAACATCCGCTCCGACTTAAACACCCCGACGTGCTTCGTAATGTAACCGAATTACGAAATGACAGAATCTTAAATCGTTACAAAATTATGAAAAAATCCGGAAAATCCGGCGGAAAAGGAATTATTCCACTTCCGCCCGGAAGATTCTTTTTGCTGACGCTGTTATTCACGCTGCTGGCCGCAGCCGGCGTCCGGGCCCAGAACCCGCCCGTAAGCATCAATGCAAAAGCAATCACAATCAACGAGTTATTCATCCGCATCGAGAAACAGGGCGTCTATACCTTCGCCTACAACAATGCCGACATCGACCTCAAGCGCATCGTGACCGTGCACGCCAAGGAGCGTCCCATCGAATCCATCGTCCGCGAATGCCTGCCCGAAGTCAACGTGCAGGTATCCAACAACAAGGTGATCCTGACGGGCCGCCGCAGCGACCAGAGTTCGATGCCGATGCACAAGCTGACGGGCACCGTGACCGACGAAAACGGCGCGCCGGTGACGGGCGCCACGGTGATCGTCGTCGGCACGCAGCGCGGCACGACCACCTCGGCGACGGGCGCCTATACGCTGCAGGTCCGCAACGGCGAGATCCTCGAATTCCAGTACCTCGGCTATGAAAAGCAGGCCGTCTCGGTCGGCGGGCAGACCACGCTCGACGTCACGCTCCAGCCTTCGAAGGCGATGGCCGTGGACGAAGTGGTCGTCATCGGCTACGGAACGGTGAAGAAGGGCGACGCCACGGGTTCGGTGGCCAACATCAAAATCTCCGACGTAAAGGACCTCCCGGTGCTGTCCGTCGACCAAGCGCTGCAGGGCCGCGTCGCCGGCGCCGACATCATGTCCACCACGGGCGAACCGGGCGCCACGACTTCGATCCGCATCCGCGGTACGCGCTCGATCTCGGCCTCGAACGAACCGCTGATCGTGGTGGACGGCGTGATGGACGCCGTCAGCGACCTCAACGACCTGAACATGGCCGACATCGAATCGGTCACGATCCTCAAGGACGCCTCCTCGACGGCGATCTACGGATCACGCGGCTCCAACGGCGTAATCATCGTAACGACCAAGGGGGGGGGTAACCAGACCAACACCAAACCTTCGATCACGCTCAAGGCCGACATCGGATTCTCGCAGCTGCCCCGCAAGCTCGACGTGATGAATGCCACGGAGTTCGCACTCTACCGCAACGACTTCGCCTACTTCAGCACCCAGAGCGGCTACGAGGACATCGGCGAGGGCACGCCCCAGTCGAAATATCCCTTCAAAGCCCCCTTCTCGCTGGGCAAAGGCACCGACTGGATCGACGAAATCACCCGCACGGCACCCTACCAGAACTATTCGCTCTCGATTTCGGGCCGCTCGAAAAAGAGCAGCTACTACGCCTCGCTGGGTTACAACGATTCGCAGGGTATCATCGACAACAGCGGTCTGCAGCGCATCACGGGGCGTCTGAATCTCGACCACCAGCTGTTCAAATGGCTGAAGGTCGGCTACCGCGGCAGCTACACATGGCGCGACAACGCCCAGAACCTCGCCGAAATCGGCGGCACGGCCTACTACCGCGCAGCCATGTATCTTTCGCCCCACATCGACCCGCAGGAGAACTACAACCCGCTTTGGGGCAACGGCCAGCGGATCAATACGCCGCGTGCGACGATCGACCAGAACACCTACTCCATCGAGCGGACCTCGCTCAACCACACGGCCTATCTCGAAGTGGCGCTGGCCAAAGGCCTGAAGCTGCGCAGCCAGAACTCCTACTATTCGTTCCAGCGCCACACCTACCGCTACTATCCGGGATCGCTTCCCGCCAAGAACGAGGGTGAAGGCGGTCAGGCCTACCGCGCAGAATTCCACGAATTCAGCCTTTCGAGCGAGAACACCCTCAGCTACAAGCTCGAAACCAAAAGCGGCCACAACATCGACGCGCTGGCCGGTTTCACCGCCTACCGCTACAAGAGCGACAACTTCACGCTGAGCGGACAGGGCTACATGGACGACGACGTGCTGTGGAACAACATGAACGCCGTGACCGACAAGGAGACCTATTCGGCCGCCACGGGGCTGACCAAGCGAACGAAAATGTCGCTGCTGGCCCGCTTCAACTACAACTACAAACAGCGCTACTACCTCACCGTAACGGGGCGTTACGACGGTTCGTCGAACTTCGCCGCCAACAACAAGTGGGGCTTCTTCCCCTCGGTGGCCCTCAAATGGAACGCCGCCAAGGAGAATTTCCTGAAGGACGTACGCTGGATCGACGAGCTGTCGCTCCGCCTGAGCGCCGGACGCACGGGTAACGACGCCATCTCGGCCTACCGTTCGCTGGCGGCCATGTCCAGCACCACGAGCGGCTATCTGTTCGACGGCATGCAGCCGGGCGCCTACTACCGCAGCCGTCTGGCCAGCCCCAACCTGACGTGGGAGAAGACCGACCTCTACAACGCGGCGCTCGATCTGGCATTCTTCAACAACCGCCTGATGATTACGGCCGAAGGCTATATCTCCAAGACGCGCGACCTGCTGCTCACGGTGCAAACCGCTTCGGCGACGGGCTACACCAGCCGTTACGCCAACATCGGCAAAACCTCGAACAAAGGCGTCGAACTGAGCATCGAGAGCCGCAATATCGTCCGCCCTAAATTCTCGTGGACGACCAACCTCACCATCGCCCACAACAAACAGAACGTGGACGACATCGGCAGCGAGGATTTCGTCACGGCGCTCTCGTCGCCCGGCAACAACCCCTACATGATGTACGGTTACGTCAAAGGCTACCCGCTCAACGCGCTTTGGGGATTCAAGTACGGCGGCACGTGGAAGAGCGTCGAGGAGTTCGAGCGCAACAGCGTGACGAACACCTACGTTTCGGCGCTGGCGATCAACAGCGACGCCGCGTCGCGCAAGGCCTCGCTGGGCATGCCCCGCTACTACGACATCAACAACGACGGCTCGCTCAACAACGACGACCTCGTCTATCAGGGCAATGCCGACCCCGACCTGTACGGCGGTCTGCAGAACAACTTCCGCTTCGGCAGGCTCAACGTCGGCATCTACTTCACCTATTCGCTCGGCGGCAAGATCTACAACTACTCGGAGCTTTACATGGCCGGCAGTTCGATGTCGAACCAGTACCGCTACATGCTCGAAGCGTGGCATCCCGTGCGCAACCCGCAGTCGAACCTGCCGCGCGCCGGTGCGGTGGACGCGCACGTGCCGAGCGACCTGATGATCTACGACGCATCGTACATCCGCCTGAAAAACATCACGGTGGGTTACACGTTCGACCTGAGCAAGCGTTCGAAGTTCATCCGCGACATCACGCTGAACCTGAGCGCCGAAAACCTCCACATCTGGAAAAAGTACAACGGCTTCGACCCCGACGTCTCGACCGACAGCAGCGATTCGGCGCTGCGGCGCGTCGATCTGGGCGCATACCCCAAGCCGCGCACCATCGTGTTCAGCATCCAGCTGCGTTATTAACCGTAATCCGAGAACATTATGAAAACAAAATACATCTTGCTGATTCTCACGGCGTGGATCACGGCGTCGTGCTCACTGCAGGAGGACACCGAAGGGTTCTCGACCCCCGGCGACTTCTATAAGACCAAGACCCAGTGTCAGTCGGCGGTGAACTCGTGTTATATACCCCTGAAAAATCTCTACACCTACAAAATGATGATCGCCACCGAAGGCGTCACCGACCTGATGTACATCGCATCGGGAACGCAGGACGCGCAGCTCGACATCTCGCCGTCGCAGCCCCGCTTCGGCGCCGACATGTGGACCTACGGCTACCGCGGCGTCATGTACTGCAACATGGCCGTGACGGGCATCGAGAACTCGCCGATCGACGAAAAGGACCGCAACAGCCTCGTGGCCGAAGCCAAGGTGCTGCGCGCGTTCTACTACTACCTGCTGACGAGCTTCTTCGGCGACGTGCCCTTCTACACGGACGACGTCTCCGACCACGAAGTGCTCGACCGCGTGGCCAAACTGCCGCGCATGTCGGCCGAGGCGACCCGCACCGCGCTGATCGAGGACCTCGAATCGTGTCTGGGCGCACTGCCCCTCATCCGCACGAGCGAAGCCGCGGGCAACCGCGCCGGAGCCGCCATGGGCCACATGCTCATCGCCAAACTCGCCATGTGGAACAAGGATTACGACAAGGCGCTCGAAGCCATCGCCGTGCTGGAACAGATCTACGGCGACGACCTCTCGGTCTACCCGGTTTCGGATATTCCGTTCCGGATGAAGAACACGCCCGAATCGATCTTCGAAGTGCAGCACACCTATACCGCCGGCGGACTGATCTACACCTCGAACGTCGCCAGCATCTGCATGCCCTATCCGCGCAACAGCGACAACATCTACTCGAACGTGGTGATCGAGGAGCTGGGCGACGCCGCCACGACATGGTCGCCGCTGCGCCCCAACAGCTTCTTCTACGGCAACCTCATGCCCGAAGGCGGCGAAGACCTGCGGCGCGACATGCAGATAATCACCGAGTGGAACGGCGTGAAGTTCACTTCGGGCGACGCGATCGTCACCCGGCCGTTCATGGGTCCCAAATTCTGGTGCCCCGACCTTCAGGCCGCCTACGACTCGAACAACTACAAGGTCTTCCGCTATGCCGACGCCGTGCTGATGGCCGCCGAATGCTACTGCGCCCTGCTCGACAAGGACAAGGCCATGGAGTACCTCAACAAGGTCAAACGCCGCGCGGGCATCGCCGAATACACGCGTTTCCGCACCTATCCGCTGCTGCTCAACGAGATCCAGAACGAACGCGGCCGCGAGCTGCTGGGCGAATTCCAGCGCAAGTTCGACATGGTGCGCTGGGGCATCTGGTACGAACGCACGGCGGCGCTTTCGGACTATGCGAAGGTCAAGACCTCGATCCAGCCCTGCCACGAATACTACCCCATCCCCGACACGGAGGTGATCTATTCGGGCGGCGCTTTGGACAACAACGAATACAAGAAGTACGGATTCTAAATCAACCGACATGAAACCGAAAAACAAAATATATCCCCTGCTGCGCATGCTGGCCGTCGCACTGACCGCCGCACTGCTCGGTCCGGGCTGTCAGAAGGACTTCAAATGGAACGAGCCGCTGGCCGTCACCCAAAACGGACTCAACCTCACCTCCCCGGCCGGTTCGACGCGCGTCACGGTCTACTCCACGGGGCGCTGGAAAGCCGAAATGGCCGAAGGCGCATGGGGCGAAGTGAGCGAGGTGTCGGGCAACGGCATCGGCGACTTCCTCTTTACGTACGAAGCCAACAACGGCGTGTCGCGCCGCGCGCGCATCCTCGTCAGCGGCGAGGGCGAAGAGCAGGAGATCGTCCTCACGCAGGCCGGCGCGGTCACCGAACCGACGCTGGCGCTCGCCGAAACCGAATTCGAGTTCGTGCGTCTGCCGCGCGAACGCGTCCAGATCGGCGTTACGACCAACATGACGCAGGCGCTCGAATGTATCCTCATCACGGCAACCGACGTCACCGACGCGGAGAATCCCGCCGAAGCCGGCTGGCTGAAGGAGATCCGGCTCGAAAAAGACGCCGAGGAGAACATCGTGCTGGTCTTCGGAATCGACCGCAACGACAGCAGCAGCGACCGCAAGGCGGCGATCCGGCTCGAAATCCCCGATGCCGACGGCAAGATCCTCGCCCAAGCCGAAGCCTCCGTCGTCCAGACCACCGACAATGCGACGGTCGTTTTCAAGGACGAAGAGACGACCGTATCCGTTCCGGGCGACCAGCACAACCGCAGCGCACTGCTGACGGCCAACTTCGACGTCGATCCGGCGCACTTCGCCTTCGACATCGCGTACGACCCCGCAGGCACGCAGTGGATCACGGACGTGACCTTCAGCGAATCGGCCGTATCGTTCATCGTTGCCGAGAACACGGGCGACCAGCCCCGTTCGGCCAGTCTGAAGATCACCTACAAGGACACCGACGTGGAGTGCAGCTCGACGCTCCGGCTGACGCAGGAGGTCAAGCAGCTCTCGATCGCCGACCTGCGCGCCATGATCCCCGGAGCGGAAGGCGAAGTGGAGCTGACGGGCGAGAAGATGCTCTCGGCCGTAGTCATCAGCGACGCCGGCAACTACAACATGGAGACCAACCCCAACCTGACGGACACCTCGATCGACTTCTCGGTCAACGAGAAGACCGCCTACATCGAGAGCCTCGACGGTCAGTACGGCCTGCGCATCGTCACCAAACTTCCGGCCGACAACATCCTGAAACGCTACAGCTCGGTACAGCTCTCGATCAATGGGCTGAAGCTGGTCAAGGAGTCGAACCCCGAACGCTATACGCTCACGGGCTTCACCAAAGAACATGTCCTCAACCAGAACGCCGGAACGGCCGCCGACCTCCCGAAGAAGGAGAAGCACATTTCGGAGCTTACCGACGCCGACATCTACACCTATGTGACGCTCAAGGAGTGCGAATTCATGCTCAACGGCGGCGCCTACATCAACGTCCACGACGGCTACTGCTACAAGACCGACCTCAACACGCAGGGCGTGCTTGATCCGCGCTTCGACTGCGCCGTCCGCGGCGTGATCGACAGCCGCGGCGAGAAGATCAACATGGTGCTCAACACGCAGGTGCGCTGGCGCCGCAAGGGCGACGGCGTTCCGGCCGGCTCCGGCCCCATAAGCGGCATCATCGTCCACACCAAACTGCCGCGCTACGGCGTGAAGGGCGACGTGGGCACCTACCAGATCCGCCCGGTCGAGGAGGCCGACATCGCCTTCTCGCGCGAGGAAAGCACCCGCAACTACTCGACGCTCGTACGCTGGGCATGGCCCGGCATGACCACCAACGCCGGCATCAAGCAGCACGCGGACGGCAGCATCGTTCCCTATCTGGGCGAAGGCCGCATGTTCTCGTCGGTGAGCAACAAGCTCAACACGTCGGCATCGGTGGCAGGCGTCTCCTGCACGCTCGACTACAACACCTTGGACTACGCCAAAGGCATCAAATCCCCGGCCGTGCGCTACAACGGCATCTGGTGGAACTCGTCGCGCAACGAGGGCGAATGGGTGGCCTTCAACTTCTCGACCGAGGGCGTCAGCGGCTCGTGCATGAAGATGATCCTCTCGGCCGCACTGGGCAACCTGAGCGCCGCCACGATCGTCGCTCCGCTCTACTGGGACGTCTCCTACTCGCTCGACGGAAGCACCTTCACCCGGTTCGACACCGTGCCCATCCGCACGCTCGTCTATTGGGCCGGCCCGCAGTGGTACGTTCCGGGGCTTTACGAAGTTGACTTCGACCTGCCGTCGGCCTGCTTCGGACAGAAGGACGTCACCATCCGGCTGCAGGCCGCCAGCAAGGTGTGCGGCAGCACCACGGGCGAGGACAACGGCACGACGACGAAGACCTACGTCTATTTCCGCTTCGGCGACGTTTCGGTCAAATATTTCTAACCACGTAAAAAACGCAATCATGAAATACGCAAAGAGATACATGGCAAAGATCGGCTCGGCGGGCATCCTGCTCACGGCGCTGGCCGCGACGGCCTGCATGGACCACGGCGACGATATTCCGCTGATCGAGCTGGGTGCGGTCGAGAATTCGTTCACCGTCAACGCCACGGCGGGCCACGTTGACATACAGGTCTACTCCAACCAGCCGGCCGTGCTGTCGTTCCTCGACGACGGGGCCTCGTGGGCCGACCTGAGCGACACGCGCCTGCCGCTCGACGGAAAATTCTACATCGACTACGCCGACAACACGGGCTTTCCGCGCATGACGCGCGTACTGATACAGAGCGCCGACGCAGTACGGTCCGACACGGTCGTACTGCGCCAGCGGGGCGCCCGTATCCCCGCAATGGCGTTCGAGGGCGGCACCTCGACCAACGTACCGGGCAGTTCGGGCGGCAAGGCGTCCGTACGGTTCGGCACCAACATCGCCCCCGACGAGCTGACCTTCACCACGCAGTACGACGCCGGGGAGGAACCAGCCGAAGAGTGGCTTTCGGAAATCGCGCTCCAACCCGCCGGGGAGGAGGAATACACGTTCAATTTCGACTACGCCGGCAACGACACGGACGAACTCCGCACGGCTACGGTCACCGTCTCCTACGTCAACGGCTGGGAGGAGACCGAACAGCTGACGCTCAACGTCATCCAGCGCACGAAGAACGACATGCTGGGACACGACATTTCGTTCGCCGAACTGCGCGAGAAAGCGCTCACGGTCTCGAAAGTCGATGAGTACTGGCTGCTGGAAGGCTACGTCGTCAGCGACCGGGATTCGAAGAACGCCGGCAACAACCCGATGCCGACCGACATGAGCGTCGATTACAGCGGATGCGAGAAGACCGTCTACCTCGAATCGCCCGACGGCCGTTACGGCTTCTGCGTCGAAACGGCCACTCCGGAGGACAACGCCTTCACCCGTTACGACAAGGTGAAAATCCTGCTCAAAGACGCCGAGCTGGTCTTCGAGCCCGATCCGGACCGCTACATGATCAAAGGCATCCGCTCGTCGATGATCGTCGAGCGCGTGACGGGCAACGACGCCTCGGTGCTTCCGGTCAAGCAGAAATACATCTCGGAGCTGACCGACGAAGACATCTACACCTTCGTGACGCTCCGCGACTGCGAATTCGCCGTCCGCAAGGGCTCGCTCACCCCCGTGCACGAGGGCTATACGCTGGCCGACGCGCAGGGACGTCTCAACATGTACCCGCGGCTGATACGCGACAACAAGGGCAGCCTGATTCACCTGCTGACCAACACCACCTGCCCCTACCGCCGCAACGGCACCCGCCTGCCCTACGGTTCGGGCGAACTGGCGGGCGTGATCGTCCACGAGCGTTTCCCGCAGTACGAGTACGTCGATACGGCGGACGATCTGGCCAACGGCATCATCGGCTCCTACCAGATCCGCCACATGTCCTTCGCCGACATCCGCTTCGCCGAAGACCGCTCGCAGAGCTTCTCGGAGACGCTGACCGAATACAGTTACGTCAAGGGCAAGGCCGCGGCCGCCGACGGCTACGCCTACTGGTATCCGACGTGGGGCACCAACGGACGCTTCACGCAGACCGCCTCCAAGTCGGCATACCCCAACGGCGTCTACAATGCGGCCTGCTGGCACTACTTGGGCTGGTGCGGCACGGCGCGCGGCACGGCTCCGTTCCGCAGCCACATCGGCAACGACGGCTATTCGGGCTTCGGCGTCATCCTCGAAGACGGCACCAATTACGCCGTGAAAAGCACGGCAGTCAATACCGACGGCAAAGGCACCGACCAAGCCAACTGGCTGGCGTGGGTGACGACCTACTGGTGGAACGCTTCGACCGACCGGCCCTATGCGTGGGTCGTGGAGTTCTCGACCGCCGGGATTTCGTCCGACCGGGTATCGCTGATCATGAGCGTGCAGAGCGGCCGCGCGACACTCAACGCAGGTCCCTACTTCTGGAAAGTGCAGTGGTCCGCGACGGGCGATTACGAGAGCGACGAGGGGTGGTTCGACGTCGAAGCGGCGCAGACCGCGCCCGACGGCAGCGCCTACACCTTCACGCAGCCCGACTTCCCGGTATTCGCCACGCAGCGCAGCTGGCAGCTCCCGGCCTATAAACAGGTCGAAATCCCGCTGCCCGCCGAGATCATGGGCCGCGAAAAGGTCTGGCTCCGCATCCAGCCCGCCAGCCGGCTCTCGTCGGGACTCGGTTTCCTCGACGGCACGATCCCGATGGGCTACAACGCCGCCGGAGCGATGGACTACTTGGCCGTACGCTACAACAGATAACCCGAACTCCAAGATCTAAAAACCAAAACAATGAAACGATTCCTATTTTCGATAGCTCTGTTATTCACCGCTTTGGCCGGATGCTCCAACCACGAAGGCGAATCCACAGCCCCCAAAAGCGAACTCAACGTCATGAGCTACAACATCCGCTACGCCAATGCGAGCGACAAGGGCGACGCGTCGTGGGACGCCCGCAAGGAGGCTTCCGTCGCGATGATCCGCGACGTCAAGCCCGACGTGATCGGCATGCAGGAGCCTCGCTTCTCGCAGGCGCAGTATCTGATCGGCGAATTGACCGAGTACGAGCACTACTATCTGGCCCCCGATGACAAGGACTCGCAGCACCGCAATGCGGTCTGGTGGCGCAAAGACCGCTTCGAGATGCTCGCCCAAGGGTATTTCTTCCTCAACGAAAAGGACATCACCCAGCCGATCAAGGGCTGGGGGCACAACCAGTTCCGCACGGCGTTGTGGGTCAAACTGCGCGAGCGCAGCACCGGCAAGGAGTTTTTCTTCTTCAACACCCACCTCGCGCACCGCGCGTCGCCCGTCGAGGGCGGCGATATCGATCAGGTGGCGCGCACCGAGTCGGTGAAACTCATCGTCGAACAGATGAAGCAGATCGCGGGACGCTACGCTCCGATCTTCGTCACCGGCGACATGAACGCCTCCTACGCCGCGGGCGACGGCCGCCGCGCCTGCCTCGACGGCTTCTTCGAATTCATGTGGTCGGCGCGCGAAACGGCGCCCGACGGCGAAGCCGACGACGTTTACAGCTACAACAACTTCGGCGAAGGCACTCCGCGCTTTACGTGGAACATCGACCACATCTTCTACCGCAAGGTGACGCCCGTCCGGTTCCGCACCATCAACAACGACGGCTACGGCGTTCCCTACATCTCGGACCACTTCCCGATTCTCTTCACGTCGGAATTCTGATGAACACTGCATGCGGGGCGGCTCCGGCCGTCCCGCACGCATAAAATCCCGCAACATGAAAAAACTGCTGTTTACGCTTCTGTTCTGCGCCGCGGCTGCCGCCGCAGCGGGCAGCGAACCCGCGGAGCTGAAACTGCTCTCCTACAACATCCGCTACATCGGCGCGCCGGGCGACGAAGGCGACTTCGCGTGGGACGCCCGCAAGGAGGCTTCGATCCGCATGATCCGCGACGTGCGGCCGGATGTCATCGGCTTTCAGGAACCCCGCCGCCAACAGGTCGCCTACCTCGTCGAACAACTGCCCGAATACGGTCACATCGAAATGGGACGCGACTTCGGCGCCAAGGACGATCCCGGCGAGCATCTGATGATCATGTATCTCAGGGAGCGATACGAACTCCTCGACCACGGCCACTACTGGCTGAGCGAAACGCCGGACGAAGTGTCGCAGGGATGGGACGGCCGCTGCCGCCGCGTGACGGTGTGGGCGCGCCTGCGCGACCGCACCACGGGGCGCGAATTCTGCCTTTTCGATACGCACCTCGACCACATCGGCAAAACGGCCCGGCTCGAAGGCGCCCGGCTCAACGTCGAACGGATGCGAAGCATCGCCGGCAAACGCACGCCGCAGTTCATCGTCGGCGACATGAACGCCACGGCGGGCACGCCGGGCGGCGTATGTCTCGAACCCTATTTCAAATGGCTGAAATCGGCCTGCGAAGAGGCTCCCCTGACCGATCCCCGGCCGACCTACCACGGCTTCGGCAAGGCCAAACCGCTCCACATCGACCACATCTTCTACCGCTGCGCCGAACCGCTGCGCTACCAGCTGCTCGACAGCACGGGATACGGCGTGCAGTATCTCTCGGACCACTACCCGATCGTCTGCACGTTCCGCTTCTGACCGGGCGGCAGTGTATACACGACAAAAACCGCAGAAACCGTTTTGTCCGGTTTCTGCGGTTTTTCATTCCGGACGACGCCCGAAGAAAATTGAGCCGCTCCGTCCAATATCGCCGCGCGGCAAACACGCACGCGCTCCGGATAATCCGCCGCCCGCCGTTCCAGCCAACCCGCCGACCGACTAACCAACCAGCTAACCGACCGACCGGCCAACCGGCCGCAATTCCGGTCAAGGGCGGTCGAAGGCGGCCGAAACCGGTCGGCACGACGCCGTTCGCGCCCCGCCGCTTAAAATTCGACGGTGATTCCCAGCGTCGGGATCAGCGACCCGCTCTGCTGCCCAATATACTTCATGCGGTAACGCTGTTCCGCCGCCGGGGCCTGGGGGTTCTCCACCACGCCCGTCGACATCAGTACGTCGGGACGGCGGAGTTTGCTGCCCGTCACGTTCTGCAGGTCGATGTAAAGCCCGAGCATACAGCGGCGGAAATAGAAGGTCTTGTCGATACGCAGGTCCAGCTGGGCGAAGGCGTCCAGCCGCCCGTCGTTATAGCGCGCATAGTCGTAATAAGGCCGCCCCTGCACGTTCCACGCCTCGACCAACGACGATTTTTCGACATCGTAGGGCGTATAGGGCGTCCCGCCCACGGCGCTCAGGCGCGCCCCGACGCTCCAATTGCGCGGCAGGTCGTACGTACCGCTGAGGTTCGCCACGAAACGGCTGTCCCAGGCCGATACGATATAGGGAGCCGCTGAATCGCGGCGGTATTCGCTGCGGAACAGCGTGACCGAACCCACGAGATTGACCTTGCCGGGAATCTGCCAGCGGGCCATCGCCTCGACGCCGTAGGAGCGTCCCTCGGCCGACGAGCGCAGCTCTTCGTTGCCCACCACGCCGTAATCGTTGCCCTTGCAGGAGAGCGGAATCCCGTCCGCGACCGAAAGCGGAATATCCCCGTACAATTTGTAAAAACCCTCGACCGACACGATCAGCCGGTCGCGCAGCCGCCATCCGACACCTGCGCTGAAAGCCCCGACGCGCATATAGTGCAGGGATTTGTTCACCCACGCATCCGCCTCCTTGAATCCGAGCGCCGTATAGGGCGGCAGCTGGTAATAAAGCCCCGCGCTTCCGCTCAGCGACCAGCCCCTGCCGAGCCGATAGCCGACCGAAGCCCGCGGCGAAAGCTGGTGCCAGAGCCGGGCCATGCGCGACGAGTAGTCGTTCCCGTCGGCGCGCAGGCCGAGCGAAGCCGTGAAACGCTTGTCCTCCGAAGCGTAATCCGCCCCGGCGAAAAGCCCCCAGCCGACGATTCCCAGCCGGGTCCGGTAATCGGACAGCAGCGTCTCGTCGGTGAAAAGCCGTTGCTCGGTACGGTTCGTATAGCCCGAATAGCTCAGCTCGGCGCCTTCGCGCACCGTCCAGCGCCCCAGATAGCTGCGGTTTTCGGCGCGGAGCGTGGTCTTCTGCTCCACGGAGCGCAGCCGCAGCGTCAGGTTGTCCTCCGACGAGTCGTCGTTACCGCGGTATTTGAGGTTGCGGTTATTCAGGTAGGTGTGCCCGAGCGACACGGTCTGCACATGGCGGCCCGCATAGTGGCGCCATGCGTGCCCCGACGGTGAAGGTCTCCTGGCGGATGCGGGGCAGGTAACTCAGCAGGTACTCGGCGTCTTCGCCCTCCTCGTCGAGGTTGAGTTTCATGTTGTCGAAGCCCGCCAGCCCCAATACCGTCAGCTCGTCGTGCTCCGAAAGGCGCGTCTTGACCTTCAGCTGCCCGTCGATGTAGTTCGGCAGGAAAGGCAGGCCGATCATCTTGAACAGCAGTTGCAGGTAAGACTGGCGCAGCGAAAAGAGGTAGGATGTTTTCTCGCCGATATGTCCGCTCCCGCTCAGCGACACCTCCGAAGCCCCGAGTGTCGCCTTGAAAGTCTGTTTTCGGGATTCCCGTCCCGCAGTTGGATGTCCAGCACCGAACTCAGCGCCCCGGAACGGTCGGCCGGGAAAGCGCCGGTGTAGAAGCTGATCTCGCGGATCAGGTCGGCATTGAGGATGCTCACGGGGCCGCCCGTGGCGCCCTGCGTGGCGAAATGGTTGATATTGGGGATTTCGATGCCGTCCAGTAGAACTTGTTTTCCGAGGGCCGCCGCCGCGCACGATCAGGTCGTTGCGATAGCCCACGGGCGAGAACGACACGCCGGGGTACGAACGTACGATACGCGACACGTCGCGGTTGGCGCCGGGGCTCTTTTCGATCTCCCGCACCCCGATGACCTGCAGCCCGACGGGGCTTTCGGCCGTGGCGCGGAACGGCGAAGGCACGACCGTCACGGCTTCGAGCTGCGTGGCATCCTCCTCCATTTCGATTTCGATGAACGGCGTGGCGGCCGAAACGAGGTATTCCGGCGTAACGACGCTTTTGTAGCCCACCGACGAAGCCGACAGGCGGTGAATGCCGGGCCGTACGCGCCGGAGCGTAAAGTGTCCGGCGGAGTCGGTCGAGACGCCCTGCTGCTCCTGCCCGACCGGCACGACCGCCGCATAGGCCACGGGGCGCCGCGTCAGACGGTCGATGACGCGGCCGTTTACGGGATAGCCGCTCTCCGGCGTTCCGGCCGCCGCCCGCGTGCAGGCAAGCAGGGCAGCGAAGGCACATATGATTCGTAATCCGAGAGACATCATATGGCAAAAGTACAAAAAAAGTACAAAACCGTTCCGGTTTTCCAGCGGCTTCGCCCGGCAAATTCCCCGGCCGGTCCGCGAAGACTCCGCGGACCGGTTCCGCACGGCGCTCGCTCCAATAAAAAAGCCGTTTTTACCAACCGGAGGTTTCGAACATTATTAATTCGATAAGCGAACAAACCGCAGCCAAGAAAAAAATCGGCGGTTTTCTTGGCCGCTCCGCAAAACGTATTATTATATTTATATATAATAATAAAACCGCCTGCAACTTTTTCCGCCGGAAAAACACCTTGAAAAATTTCACAAAAAGCTTGTATTTCAGCATATTATCTTTTACCTTTGCAAAACCATTACGACAGTGCCCGTCACTGCCGCGCCGTGCAGCCCCGTTCTTTTCGGAGGGTGTACCGGTTTTTCGACGCAACACCAGACAGACCACATTCCGAACCGGACAAACCGGTGAAATTGCAGCGCACGACACACGCTGTCCTCCGGTCGGTTCCATATATTTTCGGAGGTCTGTGGCCGAAAATGTCTCACCAGTCGATTTATATAAAAATAAAAAGTTATGAGAAAGCAACATTACACAGCCGAAATCCCAGTTTCCAATCCCTACAACATCGCCGCGTTCGAGGATCTGGTATCCAATATCCAAGCGGGATACAACGAAGAAAAACGACTGAAGAACGCGGCTTTCGAATTCATGATCGACCGGGGGATTTATCTGGAATTTCACGAATGGCTGCACGCTCCCGAACACAAGGAGCACGGCAGCGACGTCATGGGGCGCCTGCGCATGTACATGACGGGCAACAGGCTGACGAAAATTTTCAGCCGGTAACGACCGTAAGACCGGATTCCGATACGACGCAACCGAGGCTCCGGCTCACACAGGACGAAAAAACCACTCCCAGACAGGGAGTGGTTTTTTCAAATCGGAAGGACGACCGCTTCCGGTCACTGCAGATAGACCCCGATGTTTCCGCTGATCTGCTGCAGCGATATTTCGCAGAGCTTGGTATTGTACTGCGCCGTGAGGATGCGCTCCTCGGCGTCGAGCAGGCTCTTCTGCGCCTCGCGCATCTCGATGCCGGGCAGATCGCCCAGCAGGTAACGCTCCATGGCGATTTCGTAGTTCTCGCGGGCGGCGATCAGGTTCTCGGTTTCGAGCTGGATCACTTCGAGGTTGTTGCGGTAGGCCTGCCAGAAATTAGACAGATTCGCCATGAGCGACTGCTCCAGCTGCTGACGGGTCAATTCGGTGTTTTCGATCGTGATCCGGGCGTTGCGCTGCTCGCGGCGGCGGTTGCCGTCGAAGATCGTGAATCCCAGCTTCACCCCGGCGTTCAGCCCCAGCGTACCGCGCGACTGAGTGGCGCCGTTGCCGAACCGGTTGTAGGTATATCCGTACCCGGCGGTCAGGTTCAGATAAGGGTAGAAGCGCGAACGGATGCTTTTCAGGTCCAGTTCGGCCAGCGTGTTGTCGTGCCCGGCCAGCAGCAGCGAAGCGTTCGCAGCGCGCGTTTCAGCCTCCAGACGATCCCATTCGAGTGTGCTGTTCACCTCGATCAGCGAATCGCAGATCGAAAGCCTGCCGTTGAGATCGTCGTTGGCCAGCAGTTCGTTGATGCGGATGCGCGATGCGGTCACCAGCTCGTGCTGGGACATGTATTTCGAACTGTCGGCATTGAAATCCACACGCGCCTGCAACAGGTCGAGACGCGAGAAGCTGCCGATCTTGAACCGCTCTTCGGTAATTCGCAACCGCTCGCGCGAGAGCTGCACCGCATAACGGAAATTACTCAGGCGCAGGGTCTGCTGCACATAATTATAATACTCGGCCGTAAGCGTGGCGACGAAGTCCTCGATCGTGATGCGGGTCCTGAGCGCCCCCATCTGCTGCAACTCCTGCAGCCGCTTGTAGTTGGTGCGGATGCGGAATCCGTCGAAAAGCGTCCAGTTCACCGCAACGCCGGCGTCGAAGGTCTGATCGTAAATGCCGTTTTCGGTCACAGCGTCCCCCTCGCGCGGAGTCGTGCGCTCGTTGTCCAGCGCCCCGCTGTAGCCGGCCGTCAGATCGACGCTCGGCAGCATCCCGGCGTTGGCCGCCGTCGCGTCGTTGTCGCTAATGCGCTGCTCGTTGCGTATGATGCGGACGTCGTAATTCTGCTCCAGTCCGAGCTCCAGACACCGCTGCAGGGTCATCGGCTCGCCGCACTCCTGCGCCGCGGCCGCTCCGACAGCCCCCGCGGCCAGAACCGTTAAAATCAGTCGTTTCATTTCGCGTTCTTTTTCGTTTTTCGGATCCGGTCGGTCGATACGTAACTGTAAATCGCCGGCACGATATAAAGGGTCAGCAGCGTCGAAACCACCATGCCGCCCACCACGGCGACACCCATGGCGATACGTCCCTGCGCCCCCTCGCCCGAAGCCATCGTCAGCGGCAGCAGGCCCAGAATGGTCGAAGCGCTGGTCATCAGAATCGGGCGCAGGCGCTGCAGCGAAGCCTGCTCGATGGCCTCCCGCTTGTTCAGCCCCGCATCCTGCTTCTGGTTGGCGAATTCGACGATCAGGATACCGTTCTTGGCGACCAGACCGATCAGCATGATGATGCCGATCTGGCTGAATATGTTCATCGTCTGCCCGTTGGCCGCCATGAACACCAGCGCGCCGGCAATGGCCAGCGGCACGGTCAGCATGATGACCAGCGGGTCCTTGAAACTCTCGAACTGCGCCGCCAGAATCAGATATATCAGCACGATAGCCAGCAGGAAGGCGAATATCAGGCTCGAAGAACTCTCGCGGAACTCCTTCGAATCGCCGGCCAGCGCCGTACGGAAGTCGTCGCCGAGCGTCTGCTCGGCGATACGGTCCATTTCGTCAAGCCCCTGCCCGATGGTCTTCCCCTTCGCCAGTCCGGCCGAAACCGTAGCCGACAGAAAACGGTTGTAGTGATAGAGCTGGGGCGGCGCGACGTTCTCTTCGAGCGTGATGAGGTTGTCGAGCTGGATCATCTCGCCCTTGTCGCTGCGCACATAGATCGACTTCAGGTCGGCGGGCTTGTTGCGCTGCTGGCGGTTGATCTCGGCCAGTATCTCGTACTGCTTGCCGTTCATGTAGAAGTAGCCCAGACGCTGGCCGCTGAGTCCGTACTGGAGCGTCTGCGCGATATTGCGCGTGCTGACGCCCAGCAGGTTGGCCTTGTCGCGGTTGATCGCGATGCGGGCTTCGGGCTTGCTGAATTTCAGGTCCACGTCGGCCATCTGGAATACGGGGCTTTCGTAGACTTTCCGCATGAATTCCGGCAGCACCTCCTGCAGCCGTTCGATATTGGTCGCCTGCAGCACGTACTGCACCGGCATGCTGCCGCGCCGTCCGCCGAAGGTGCTCTGCTGCTGCACGAACGCGCGCGCCTTGGTCCTCGTGCGCACGGCGGCCGACACCTCCTCGGCGATCTCCATCTGCGTACGCTCGCGGGTCGCGATGTCCTTCAGGGCGATCTGCACGTTGCCGCGGCCGCTGGAGACGCGCGCCGTCACGGCACGGGCTTCGGGCACGAGCGAATCGACGAGCCGGTTGATGCCCTCGGTATAGTCGCGCAGGTATTCGTAGGTCGCGCCCTCCGATCCGCGGGTGTTGATCGTAATCTGCGAACGGTCCTCCAGCGGCGCCATCTCGGCCGGGATGCTCCCCCACAGCCACCCGATCAGGCCGATCATCAGCGCCACGAGCGGCAGGGCTATCCAGCGCCGCCGCAGGAACCCGGCCAGCGTGCGGCTGTAGAAATTATTGAGCCAGACGAAAAACGGCTCGGTCTTGTTGTAGAACCAGCTCTGCTTCTCCTGCCGCACGAGCAGTTTGGTAGCCAGCATCGGAGTGATGGTCAGCGCCGCGAAGGTCGAGATGACCACGGCGCCCGAAATCACCAGACTGAACTCGCGGAACAGACGCCCGGTCATGCCCTCCATGAAGACGATCGGGAAGAAGACCGCGATCAGCGTGATGGAGGTCGAAATGACCGCGAAGAAGATCTCCTTCGCCCCCTCGATACCCGCTTCCTTGGGCGACATGCCGCGCTCGATGCGGATGTAGATGTTCTCGGTCATCACGATGGCGTCGTCCACCACCAGTCCCACCGAGAGCACCACGGCCAGCATCGACAGCACGTTGATCGAGAATCCGGCCACATACATCAGGAAGAAGGTGCCGATCAGCGACACCGGAATCACGATACACGGGATCAGCGTCACGCGCCAGTTGCGCAGGAACAGGAAAATAATGATGATCACCAGCAGGAACGCCTCGTAGACGGTCTGTTTCACCTCGTCGATCGAAGCGCGTATGAAGCGCGTATTGTCGAATCCGTAATCGGTCACCACATCTTCCGGCAGGTCCTTTTTCATCGACTCCATGCGTCTGTAGACCTCGTCCGCGATCTCAATGTGGTTGGCTCCCGGCTGCGGCACCACCACGATGCCGACCATCGGAATGCCGTTCATCTTCATATAGCTGCGCGTATCCTGCGGTCCCAGCTCCGCGCGGCCCACGTCGCTCAGACGGATGATGCGGTCGGCGTCCTCGCGCACCACCAGATCGTTGAACTCCTGCGAGGTGTGCATCAGTCCCAGCGTGCGGATGGTCAGCTCGGTGGTGTTGCCCTCGATGCTTCCCGACGGCAGCTCGACGTTCTCCCGGTCGAGCGCGCTCTTGACGTCCGCCGGCGTGATGCCGTATCCGGCCATCTTGGCCGGATCGAGCCACAGTCGCATCGAATAACGCTTCTCGCCCCATATCTGCACGCCGCTCACGTCGCTGATCGTCTGCAACTGCTCCTTGACCGTCAGGTCGGCGATCTCGCTCAGCTCCAGCAGCGAACGCTTGTCGCTCTGAATAGTCACCATCAGGATCGGCGTAGCGTCGGCGTCGGCCTTGGTCACCGTCGGCGGGTCGCAGTCGCGGGGCAGGTAACGCTGCGCGCGCGACACCTTGTCGCGCACGTCGTTGGCAGCCGTTTCGAGGTCTACCGAAAGTTCGAATTCGACCGTGATGCGGCTCTGGCCCTGACTGCTGACGCTCGACATCGACCGGATGCCGGGAATGCCGTTGATATTCTGTTCGAGGGGTTCGGTGATCTGGTTCTCGATCACATCGGCGTTGGCGCCCGGATAGGAGCACGTCACCGAGATGATCGGATTGTCCACGCTCGGAAACTCCCGCACGCCCAGATAGCTGTATCCGATAAAGCCGAATAGCAGGATGATGATCGTCAGTACCGTGGACAATACGGGACGCCGGATGCTGAGTTCGGAAATATTCATACGGCGGCGGGATTATTCGACGACGTCGAGTTTGACGGGCAGATCGGTCCGCAGCTGCAGCGTGCCGGAGGTAATCAGCGTGTCGCCCACGTTCAGCCCCTCGATAATCTGAATGCTGGACTCGGTCCGCAGGCCGGTCTTCACCTCGACGGCCTGCGCCTTTCCGCCTTTGTAGAGATATACCTTGTCCACGCCCATCTCCGGCACGATGGCTTCGGTCGGCACGGCTATGGCGTCGGGAATGTCGTGCAGGCGGATTTTCACGGTCACGAAACGTCCCGGCAGCAGCGTTCCCCGCGTATTGGGATAGAGCGCCCGCACGGCCAGCGTGCGCGTGGCGATATCCACCTTCGATTCCTGCGCGTAGACCTCCGCCCGGAAGGTCTCGTTCCGGCCTTCGACCGTAAACGAAAGCGGCGTTCCCGGCCTGATCTGGCTGGCATAACGCTCCGGCACGAAGAGGTCGATCTTGAGCGGCGAAATCTTCGTCAGCTTGGCCACCACCACGCTGGGCGAGGCGTAGGCGCCCTCGCTGACGTTTCGCAGACCGATAATTCCGTCGAACGGCGCACGCAGCTCCGTCAGCGCGATATTGGCCTTGACGATGTCGATATCGGCGTTGAGCATCGCCAGCTCCGTACTGGCCTGCTCGTAGGCCTCCTGACTGACGGCGTCCTTTTCGAGCAGCGCGCTCTGGCGGTAAACCCGGTCCTCGGCCAGCTTGAGCTGCGCTTCGTAGCGCGACAGCTGCGCCAGCAGCGGTTTGTCGTTGACCTTGGCCAGCAGCTCGCCCTTGCGGACGATCGACCCTTCCTTGAAATTGATCTCGACGATCTTGCCCGAAGTCTCGAACGAGAGGTCCACCTCTTCGTCCGGCAGCAGGTTGCCGACCATCGTAATGCCGTCGGCGAGGGACTGCGGACGCACGACGAGTCCGTTCACGTTCAGAACGCTCTTCTTCCGGGGCGCGCTCACCGCGGCCGGATCGGCGTCCGAAGCGGAGGAGCCGGGGCCGAAGTGTCTGTAAACGCCCAGCACGGCACAAAATACGACGAGGATAACGGCCGTAACGATCCATTTCTTTCTTTTATTCATTGCAGCGAGTAAGGTTTGATTTCGGAGTCAGGGCAAAGATACGAAAAAAGCGCATGCAACTGCTATTCCCGACCGGCCCGATTGCGCTCCCTGCGGATAAAATCCGCAGCTTCCGGCCATCCGGCAGACATCGCAGAGGGCCAAACGGCAAAAATCGGGGGTGAAACGCCGCCGGCATTCCGCAAAACCGGGCATGCGCGCAGCCGGAAGCCGTACCATTCCGGTGCGAAAAATCACGACGCTCCGGACGCCCGAAACAGGGAATACGCCCCCCACCGCCGCCCTGCGGCAGCCGAAAGGCACAGAATTTGAACGACGAACCGCAAACAGAACACCGTGCCGCAAAGTTTTGCAAGAATCGAATCATTTCATTAGAAACCAAGACTTTCCGGACACGGACGTCGGTCCCGGAAAACATCCGATATTAAAAATTTAACGTATCGCAATCCCGTTTCCTGAAAAATTTATGTACTTTAGCCCCTGTTTGCAATTTACACACCCGGATAACACCCGGATTTTCGACCACACGACGAAAGAATGGACAAGCAACCGGACGAATTGATCTTGCAGAGCCTCCGGCAGGGCAGTTACGATGCATTCGATGCGTTGTACATGCGTTACGCCCCGCATGTGGAGGCGTTTGCCTTCTGCATGCTGAAAAACCGGAGCGAAGCCGAGGATCTGGCGCACGATATCTTTCTGAAAATCTGGGAAACCCGCGAGTCGATCGGCCGCATCAAATCGTTCCGCAGCTATCTGTTCCGGATGACCAAGAATGCCGTTTTCGACATCTTCGAACACAAGAACGTGCAAACCCGTTACGAACAGCGGCTCCTGCACGTCGAGGACCTTCTGACGGACGACATTTCGACGAAGGTCGCCACCGAGGACCTGCTGATGATTATCGACATGGCCGTGGAGCAGATGCCTGAGCAGCGGCAGCGGGTCTTCCGCCTGAGCCGCTACGAAGGGCTTTCCCATCAGCAAATCGCACAAAAACTGGGCGTAACCCCCAAAACCGTCGAATATCACATCCGCACGGCGCTCGCCGAACTGAAAAAAATCATCGGCGTCATCGCCTTCTTCTTCTGATTCTTCCGCCTCACGCCTCCCGGCAGACAAAGACGACACGAAAATTGTTGTCTTTTTTTATTTGCAAAAAAAAATTCAGATCCCGACTAGGGACGCCCCTCTTTTTCCCGTCATACTATTACAAACGCACAGAAAGAACGGACATGATAAAAAAGATAATACACACGTTCCTGCACAATCCGATGCCGGAACAGGTACAGCAGCAGTTTCGGACATGGTGCCTGAACAAGGAGCGCGCAGGCGAAAAGACCGACGCCTTATGGAAGGAATGGGAGCGGCTCGACCCGGCGTCCGTCCTCCCGGCGGACGAAAAGGCCTACCGCCGCAAGCTCGACCGGCTGCACCGCGAAATGACGCCTCCGGCCGCCCCGAAACGGGGACTGTTCAGCATCACCCGCCGCACGGCCGCCGCTGCGGCCGCAATCGTCCTGCTGGCGATGTCCGTCGAATTCTTCGTCGTAAAACGTCTCTCGGCCGACACCACGACATGGCTGGTGACCGCCGAAAACAGCAAAGGCCGCTTCACGCTGCCCGACGGCTCGGTGGTATGGCTCAACGCCGACTCCCGGCTGGCCTACTCCGACCGCTTCACGGCTTCGGGCAGCCGCGCGGTCCGGCTCGAAGGCGAAGCCTTCTTCGACGTAAAACGCGACACGCTGCGCCCCTTCGAGGTGGAGATGGGCAAACTCCGGGTCAAGGTTCTCGGCACGCGCTTCACGGCCAGCCATATGCCGGCGTTCAACACGGAGGAGGTGACGCTCCTTTCGGGCAAAGTCGAGGTGTCGGGCTACCGCGCCGACCAGTCGGTCGTCCTCACCCCGGACCAGAGCTGCTCCTACGACGCCGGTTCGGGCGCGGTCGCCGTGCGCAACGTCGCGGCCAGCAACTATTGCAGTTGGACGGGCAACTCGATCATCTTCGACAACATGACGCTGGCCGACATCGCCGTCAATCTGGAGCACTGGTACAACATCCGCTTCCGGATCGACGAACGCATCGACACCTCCATACGCATTTCGTTCACCCTGCGGCCCGAAACCCTCGAAGAGACGCTCAAGATCATCGAAACGCTGACGCACCTCCGCTGCCGGCAGATAGACAAACACTACGTAATAATACACAAATAACCAAGAAAACCGACCATGGAACGCAACACATGAACGCCGGGAGACCTCCCCGGATCTTCTTTCAAAGAAACTCAAGAAACTATCAATCAAAACTTAAAACTCAGTCATGAAAAAAGATGAACGCCTGAATTTTTCCGACCGGACACCCTCCGTGCGGAGACTTGTCGTGTCGCTTGTCCTGATGCTGCTGGCCGTCCTGCCGGCAGCGGCGCAGAACAAGAAAATCACCGTCGATCTGGACAACGTCCCGGTCCGGGAATTTATCAAAACCGTGGAATCGCAGAGCGGTTATACATTCGCGTATAACAACTCCGAAATCGACCTCACGCGCCGCGTGAGCGTCAAGGCGGCCGACGAAAACGTCGTGGACGTCGTCATCCGCGCACTCAGCGCCCAGAACCTGACCGCCCGCATGGAGGGCAGCCGCATCGTCGTCAGCCGCAAACCGGCCGCCGCACGCGTACAGACGGCGCAACCCGTAAGGGGGGGGGTAGTGACCGGAACGGTCAAAACGATTTCGGGCGAGCCCGTCATCGGCGCCAGCGTAATCGTCTTGGAGACCAACCGGGGCAACGTCACCGGTCTTGAGGGCGACTTCTCGGTCGAGGCCACGCCGGGCCAGACGCTCTCCGTCTCCTTCCTCGGCTACAACACGCAGCAGATAAAGGTCGGCAGCCAGACGTCGTTCGACATCACGCTGACCGAGGACAGCAAGCAGATCTCCGAAGTGCTGGTCGTCGGCTACACTCCGATGCGCAAGAGCGACTTTACGGGATCGATCGCCAGCGTCAAAGCCAGCGAACTCTCCGCCACGACGCCCACCGTGGGCCAGTCGTTAGTCGGTAAGGTCGCCGGCGTCGAGGTCCACCAGACCAGCGGCGCGCCGGGCGACGGCGTAACCATCCGCGTGCGCGGCGTGAACTCGCTCTCGGCCAGCAGCGACCCGCTTTACGTGATCGACGGCTATCCGGCATCGGAAGACGTTTTCATCAACCCCAGCGACATCGAAAGCATCGACATCCTGAAGGACGCCGCTTCGGCCGCAATTTACGGTTCGCGCGGTGCGTCGGGCGTCGTACTCATCACCACCAAGCGCGGCAAGGACGGCGAAGCCGCCAAAGTCAGCTACGACTTCTCGTACGGTATCCAGCAGCTCGACCACAAAGTGGACCTGCTGAACTCGACGCAGTTCCGCGACCTGCTGATCGACGCCCGCAACAACTCCTACCGCCTGCGCGCCACGGCCGCCGGCGTGTCGTGGAGTCCCTACGACGACAACACGATCCGCGCCGCCAAAGGCTTCTCGCTGGCCGAAGTGGGCATCCACCCGATGTTCTACGACTTCACGACCCGCACCCCCGTAACGCCGCAGTACGACACCGACTGGCAGGACGAGCTTTTCTCCAACGCCGGCATCATGCGCCACAACGTATCGGTCATCGGCGGCACGAAGGCCATCAAGTACATGGCCAGCGTCGGTTACATGGATCAGGACGGTATCATCGCACCGTCGAACCACAACCGCATCAACGCCCGCATCAACCTCGACGCCCAGATCACCAAGCGCCTGACGGCGAGCATCAGCTACTCGATGTACGACGCCAAGAACACCGTCGTACAGGCCGAGGGCCGCATGATCAACGACGGCGTGATCCAGAGCGCGCTGATGTACCTGCCCAACCTGCCGGCCTACGAGGAAAACGGGGACTACGCCCGCAGCGCCATGATCCAGATGAAGACCGAATGGGGAATGAACTTCCCCGAGAACCCGCTGGCGATCGCCCACGAGCTGGACATCAACGAGAAGATGTCGCGCCACAACCTCAATCTCAATCTGGTTTACGAGTTTCTCCCCGACCTCAAGCTCTCGGCCCGGCTCGGCCAGCAGTGGTACAACTACCGCTATTTCTACTATCGCCCGATGAGCATCGGCCGCGATGCCGCCCCCGCCTACAGCGAGGAGCTGCGCTCGTCGAACATCGCCCGCACGACCTCGACCTACGACGTGGACCGTCTGGGCGAGTTCACGCTCAGCTATAAGAAGAAGATCGGCCGCCACCACATCGACGCGCTGGCCGGCTACACCCTCCAGAAGAAGACCTACGACCGTCTGGGCGTCGAAGCCACGGGCTTCGCCGACGACCGCATCCACGAGGTTACGGGCCACGGCTCGAACGCCTCGGACATTTCGCTCTACAGCACCCGCAAGGCCGCATGGGCCATGATGTCGTTCCTGACCCGCGTCAACTACTCGTTCGACGACCGCTACACGCTGACCGGCTCGTTCCGCGCCGACGGTTCCTCGCGTTTCGGCATCGACAGCCGCTGGGGTTACTTCCCCTCGGTATCGGCCGGCTGGACGCTCTCGAACGAACCCTTCCTCAAGGATGCGCTCAAGGACGTGGCTTCGATCCGTCTGCGCGCCAGCTGGGGTAAGAGCGGCAACAACGACATCGGCAACTACGCCAGCCTCGCCGGCATCTCGTCGGGCAGCTACGCCTTCGGCCAGACTCCCGTATCGACGACTTACGAAGGCTCCTTCACCGACGCCGCGCTGGGCTGGGAAACCACCCGCCAGACTAACGTCGGTATAGATCTGGGCTTCTTCAACGGCCGCCTGAACGTGATCGGCAACTGGTACAACTCCATTTCGACGGACATCCTCTACAAATACCCGATCTCCTCGATCTCAGGCGCGACCTCGACGACGACCAACATGAGCGGCGCCAAGATCCGCAACCGCGGTTTCGACGTCCAGCTCGACGCACGCCTCTTGACAGGCAAGGTAAACTGGAACTTCAGCACCAACATTTCGGTCAACCGCAACAAGGTCGTCAGCATGGGCGGTCTGGACGACATCATCTCCACCACCGAACGCTCCGTAGGCTCCCACATCACCAAAGAGGGCAAGCCCATCGGCTCGTTCTACGGCTATCAGGCCGTAGGCATCATGTCGAAGGCCGACTATGCCAACGCCCTGCTCGACCGCGACGTCTACATCAAGAACGGCAACAAATTCCCTGAAGGCTACCAGCTCAAGGGTCCGGCCGTGGCTTCGTACGCCCTCGACAACCTCTCCTACGGCAATGCCATCTGGAAGGACGCCAACGGCGACGGCGTCATCACCACCGACGACAAGACGATCATCGGCGACGCCTATCCCGATTTCACGGGCGGTTTCTCGACGAACCTTTCGTGGAAGGGACTCGATTTCAGCGCCAGCTTCGTCTACTCCTACGGCGGCGAGGTCATCAACTTCCAAGACTACTACCTCTACAACATGGAAGGTTCGGGCAACCAGTACGCCATCGTGGCCGCCCGCTATATCTCCGACGAGCAGCCGGGACGCAACAACGTGCCCATCGCTTCGCGCATCTCGACACCCAACACGTCGCTCAAACTCTCGTCGTATTACGTCGAGGACGCCTCCTTCTTCCGCTGCGCGAACATCACGCTCGGCTACACGCTGCCCAAACGCTGGACCAGCAAGCTGCACATCACCTCGTGCCGCGTCTACGTCAGCGGCGACAACCTCTTCACCATTACCCCCTACCGCGGTTACAACCCTGAGGTGTCGTATAAAAGCAGCAACATGATGCCGGGCTTCGACTGGGGATGCTACCCCCTCTCGCGCATCTATTCGGTCGGTTTAAACTTAACTTTCTAAATCTTGTACGAATATGAAGATCAAACATATGTTCATCCTGCTCGCCGCCTCGGTCTCGACGGCGTCCTGCGGATTCCTCGACGAATACGACCCCAACGCCACGACGGTCGGCAACTTCTACAAGTCCGAAGCCGACATCGTCACCTCGCTCAACGGCGTCTATGCGTCGCTCACGCAGAGCTACTACTACACGAACAACCACTACTTCACCGACGTCCGCTCGCATGACACGGCCGTGACGGACAGCGGCGCCAACAGCGGCATTCCCTACCAATTCTACAACTATACGCTTACCGAGGAGAACTCCTACGTATACAACCGCTACACGCAGCTCTTCAAGACCATTTCGCGGGCCAACACGCTGCTCGCGCATCTGGACGACGTGAGCTATTCCAACGGCGACGCGCGCAACACCTACGAAGCCGAAATCCGCTTCCTGCGCGCGCTGACCTATTTCCATCTGGTGACCGAGTGGGGCGACGTGCCCCTGATCCTGACCGAACTCAAGACCAAGGACGAGGTGCAGGCCAACAACTACCGCCGTCCGAAGAGCGAGGTCTACAAGGCGGTCTTCGCCGACCTCGACTACGTACTCGGCAGCCCGCTGGCCGACATGCAGCCCGCATCGGAGTGCGGCCGTGCAAGCAAGGCTGCCGCATGGACGCTCTACGGCAAGGCCAAACTGCAATACGCCTGCGACGAGGATTTCGCCTCCGAGAAGTCGGCGTCGCTCACTTCGGCCATCGAAAAGCTCACCGCCGCATGGAACCTGCGGTCGTTCGGCGAACTGTCCGACATCCCCTACAACGCGATCTGGGACCTCTCCACGCAGAAGTCCTGCGCCGAGAACATTTTCCAGATCAACTACATCCAGAACAACGCCGACCTCGGCTCCACTTGGAACTACCTCTTCGGTCCCAGCAAAACCGGCATCACCTCGAACAAGGTGGGCCTGATGCAAAACATGACCACCAAAAGCGTCTACGACGCCTTCGCCAAGGAGGACGTGCGCAAGAACTACCTGCGCGAGACGACCGTTGCGGGCGTGACCTACTACCACACCATGAAGTACGCCGATCTGGAGTGCGGTGCGAACGGCTACGGCGGCAACAACTGGATCGTCATGCGTTACGCCGACGTGGCGCTGATGCTGGCCGAAGCCTACTACTGGCAGGGCACGGAGCCGACGGCCAAGAGTTTCCTGAACATGGTCCGCAAACGCGCCGGACTGGGCGACTGGTCGGGCACCGACCTGCGTCAGGGCATCTACGACGAGCGCCGCAACGAGTTCATCCAAGAGGGACTCCGCTGGCAGGACCTGCTGCGCATGTACTCCAAGCAGGAGATGATCGAACATTTCAACGCGATCAACCCCAACTTCGGGCTGAAGGACCTGCTGCTTCCGATCCCCTACAACGAACGCATCCTCAACACCGAGGGACTTTACCAGAATCCGGGCTACGGCGTAAAATAAACCGACGACGTCATGCGATTCACAAACAGAATCATATTGATCCTCTGGGCGATCGCGTGCGGGCCGCTCGCTGCCTGCTCCGACGGCGGCACGGAGGCCCCCGGACCGGAAAACGGGACTCAGACCATCGTCTGGACGCCCGCAGTTCCGGTCAGGGACGCCGCAGTCGTCTTCTCGCTCGAAGGCAGTCCGGATAACGTCCGCAGCGTGCTGTGGATGTTCGGCGACGGCGCGACCGCGACTTCGGGCGCAGACGAATCGGCCGAACACACCTACCGGACGGCCGGCACCTACACGGTCAGGGCGACCGTCACCCGGCTGCATGGCCCGATGACCGAACTCTCGGCCACGGTCGCCGTCGCCGATACGGAGGCCGCGATCGTCGTCAGCAACGACCATCCGGCCCGGATGGAGCAGGTCGCCTTCGCGCTCAGCCGCATCCCCGGCGTGTCGGGCGTCGTCTGGAATTTCGGCGACGGCAGCGCGGCGCAGCGCGTGACCGACCCGACGCAGCGGGTGGAACACCGGTATGAAGCCGACGGACAGTACAGGGCCGGCGCCGCCATCTCCTACACGGACGGCACGACGCAGACCCTGACGCAGACCGTCACGGTCGAAGGAGCTTCCCTGAGCCGCTCGTGCCTGAATTTCGACACCGGCAAAATGTGGATCATGGCCCACCGCGGCAACTTCAACAACGGCTACGATCTGGCCCCCAACTCTATGGCGGCGTTCCGCAAGTGCGTCGAACTGGGATGCGTGGACTTCATCGAAACCGACGTCCAGATCACCAAGGACGGGCAGGTCATCTGTCTGCACGACAACTACCTCAAGCGGTTCACCGACTACAGCTCCTATGCCGGCGACGAAGGCTACGTCATCAACTTCACGCGCGAGGAGCTGCGGAAATTCCGGCTGAAAACCACCGACGGCAAGGTGACCGGCGAACAGATTCCGACGCTGGAGGAGGTCCTCACGGAGCTGCGCGGCAAGGTCTGGTTCAACCTCGACAAATGCGGCAGCGACGACGTGGACATCGCCAAGGTCTACGAGGTCGTCAAACGCTGCGGCTGTCTGGACCGGGTGCAGTTCTATGTCGGAACCAACAGCGACAGAGCCGCTTGGCTGGCCCGTCAGGAGCAGCCGGGAATCATCGCCCCGCACGCCAACAACGCCTCGGCGCTGGCCGCCATGTCGGCATTCGCCCCCGTCTACATGATCCAGACCTCGACGGGCTATGTCAACAGCGCATGGATTTCGTCGCTCAATGCCAAAGGGCTTTCGGTCTCGAACCTGCTCGACGACGAGGGCGCGGCCTTCCGCAACGGCAACACCGTCACGATGGACGGCTTCGTCGCCGCGGGCCTGCGCATGATCCAGTGCGACTACCCCGCCCTGATGGACGAATACCTGAGAGACAAAGGGAAACGCTAAACCTTAAAATTTCAAAAAATCAATTTCAATGAAAAGAATACTATCATATCTGAGTATCGTGTTGCTCTCCGCATCGGTCGCATGTTCGGACAGCAGCGAGATGGACAAGGCCTACAACTCGGTCATCACTCCCGGCTTCACGTTCGGCGAAGAGGAGATCATCGCGGGCATCACTCCGGTCACCTTCACCAATACGACCACGGCGGAAGGGACGACCGTTTCCGAATACTTCTGGCACTTCGGCTTCGCCGGAGAGGGCAACTGGTCCGAGGAGGCCGCTCCCGACCCGATCGTCTACAACCGTCCGGGCGACTACACGGTCACCCTCACGGCATGGGGCGCCGACGGCAACCGCGCCACGACGACCAGAACAATCACCGTCCTTGCGGACAACGTGCTGCCGACGGCCGACTTCAGCTACTCGCCCCAGATGATCAGCATCGGCACGACCGTGACCTTTACGGACAAGTCGACCGATTCCGACGGCGAGATCGTGTCGCGCGAATGGCTCTTCCCCGACGGCACGACCTCGACGGACATCAACGCGACCTACACGTTCGAACAAATGGGCATGTTCAACGTCCAGCTGACCGTGACCGATGACCGCGGCGGCTCGAACAGCACCTCCAAGGCCATCAACGTCCGCGCAGGCGACGTCAACGCCTTCACGCTGCTCTGGTCCACTGCGGTAGCCTCCGCCGATGCGCTCTGCGCGGCGAGCGTCGTGGCCGCGAGCGACATGGGCTATATCTATTCGGTATCGGGCGACGGCAAAATGGTCGCGCTCAACACCGACGGCGCCAAGGTATGGGAATACGACGCCATGGCAAAAGACGGCGTATACCTCAAGAGCGAAATCTCCTATCCTTCGGCGGACACCGACGGCACGGTTTACTGGGTGGCGCACGGATACGGCGGCTCCTCGTCGGCATCGCTCGTCTATGCGTTCGACGGCGCGACGGGTTCGGTGCTCTGGAAGAACACGACGGCCTACGCCCCGGCGGCGCGCATCGCCTTCTCGACGCCCTGCATCAGTCCGAGCATGGTCATCGTCGGCAGCCGCGGCACCAACGGCGCGATCCGCGGATTCGAGAAGGGCACCGGCAAGAACACCGCTACGGCCACCCCGGCCAACGGCGGCGGCACCTCCGGCACGATCGCGCTCAAGAACGGCGTGGTGATCTTCACCAACACCGCCCAGTACGGCTACGGCATCATGGTTCCCGACGCATCGTTCGTCTGGTCGCCGGTTCCGACCTCCGACACGTTCGCTCCCAACAAGATTCTCTCGGCCGGCCGCTGCCAGCCCTGCGTCGATGCCGACAACTGCGTCTACCTTCCCGGCATCGCCGAAGGATCGGGCACTTGGAACCTCGCGAGCTTCGACTGCACGAACCTCACCGCATCGTCGAAGAAGACCCCGAAATGGAGCGTGAACCTGCCCGACGGATTCCAGCAGACGGGCGCATCGCTCAGCGCCGACGGCACGACGCTCTACATCGTCGCCGACAAGGCCACCCCCTCGGTGGTCTACGCGCTGAACACCTCGAACGGTTCGACCCGCTGGTCGTACACGCTCGACGCGGCAAGCAACAGCATCCCGGCCGTCGATAATCTCGGCCAGATCCACCTCTGCACCAAGACGGGCGATTACGTCGTGCTGAGCGCCGAGGGCGAACTCCGTTACAAGGAGCATCTGGCCGACTCGGTGGACGGCTCGCCGACGATCTCCGAATGGGGCTACTCCTACTTCCTCGGCAAGGACTCGGCGGCAGGTGCGCTCAAGGTTTACTCCGTCGCGCTGCCCGGCGTCACTTCGCCCGCAGCTTCGGCGTGGTCGCAGTACGGACAGAACGCACGTCACAGCAACTACCAGAAATAACCGAATGTAGAATTCCGGAGGGACGGCGGTCCGCAGGGCCGCCCCGCCTTCCGGGAAATATAAGGAACCTGAACATGAAAAAAACAATAATTCTCGCGATGTTCGCGGCGCTCTGCACCCTGACAGCCGGATGCGCCGACGATTTCAAAACGGTACTCAACGACAAGTACTACGAGGACGACACGCCCTCCCGCGAACCCGACATCACCGAGCAGACGCTCACGCTCGGCAGCTACAACCTCTGGATTTCGGGCAAGGGCACGGGCGACTACCTGTGGACCAACCGCCGCACGGTGCTGGCGCAGTCGATCGTCAAAAACAAATGGGACATCTTCGGCTTCCAAGAGGCCAACGGAACGATCCAGAACGAGCTGCCGACGCTCGTCGGGCAGCAAGGCGGCAAATACGAATGGTGGTTCGTGGGCCGCGACTCGCAGGACGGCGTCAGCGGCGAAGCGCTGGGCATCGCCTACAACCCCGAACGTTTCGAGCTGACCGACAAGCACTTCTTCTGGATTTCGCCCACGCCCGACGAAATGAGCTACGGCTGGGACGAGCTGGGCTATCACCGCATCGCCGCCTGCGCCATGGTGACCGACAAACTGTATAACAAGCAGTTCTTTATGATGGTCACCCACGCCCCGCTGGGCGCCACGGCGCGCGCCGAGGGCGCCAAACTGCTGATCGAGCGCGAAAAGATGTATAACCCCGACGGCATCCCCTCGATTCTGGTCGGCGACATGAACGCCGCCATGGACGACGCCTCGTCGAAGACGCTCCGCACCCATTGGAACGACTCGTTCCTCACGGTGGAATCGGATTTCATCAGCGGTCCCGTCGGCACCTTCAACGGCCACAAAATCACAGCCGACCTCACGCAGGCCACGGCGCGCATCGACTACATCTACTCGCGCGGCGACGTGGAGCTAAAATCCTACAAGGTGGACAACACCGTTTACGGCAACATCTACCCTTCGGACCACTGCCCCCTGACGATTCAGTTCGACACCGACTACGAGAAACCCGCACCCGACGTGGTCGAGGGTTCCGGAACGGCCGCGGACCCGTGGCAGCTCAACTCCGTGAGCGACTGGAACACGGTCGCCGCGTCGATCAACCGGCAGGCCGAAGACGCCGTCTACACATCGGCGGCCTACTACCGTCTCACGGCCGACATCGACTTCGACAACAAGAACCTCACGCCGATCTCCTTCACGGCCGACAACACGATCTACTTCGAGGGCGAATTCGATGGTGCGGGACATAAGCTCCTCAATGTGAAGATCGTCGCTCCGGGCAAATCCTGCGGCGTATTCGGCGCCAACAAGGGCACGATCCGCGATCTGGCCGTCGAAGGTGCGCTTTCGACCGAATTCGAGATCGCGGGCGGCATCGTCGGCATAAACGCCGGCGTCATCGACGGGGCGACCTTCAAGGGCGACATCACGGGCGGCACCGGAGCCAAGACCATCGGCGGCATCGCGGGCCAGAACAAGGGTACGCTGGTCAACTGCGCCAACCTCGGCGGCACGATGAAGACCGACGCCCCGAAAGACCCCAACATGGGCGGCATCGTCGGCCAGATCGCCAAAGGCGACGACGGCTTGGGCCGCTATGTCATCAACTGCTACAGCCGGGTGGACCAACTCGAAGCGAAACACAACGACGTCGGCGGCATCGCCGGCATCGTCAGCGACGACAGCTTCGTCATCAACTGCTACTCGACCGTGGAAAAGATCACAGCCAACAGCTCCTACGCATCGGTGGTGGGTTACAGCAAGAAAGGCAACCTGCAGAACATCTACGGCAACTCGGCATGTCCGTCCAAGTCTGCGGCGAACTCCGCCGTCGGCAGCGACAAGGCGGCCGGAACGGTCTGGAAAAAGACGACCTTCGCCCTGCTCTCGCTCGACGAGATGAAGTCGGGCGCCGTCACCGTACCTTCGAGCGGCGAGTCGTGCGCAAACTTCGCCGCAGCGCTCAACGCCGGCGCAACGCTCTTCAACGACACCCCGGCGGCAACGCTGCCGGGCAAGCCCGACGTCGTCCTGCGCAAGTGGACGGCATCGGAGAGCTATCCCGTACTGGAAAAATAACTCTTCAGGAGAACCGGAACTTTCCGGTTCTCCCTTTTTAAACCGAACGAAATGAAACGTTACCTACTCATCCTCTGCGCAACAGCCGGTCTGTACGCCTGTTCGCAGCCGGCGGCCGAAACGACGGACAAAGCCCGGTTCGTCCGCGCGGAACTCCACAACCCCTCGTCACGGTACGTCGTGGTGGTCTCGCACCGCGGAGACTGGCGCAACTGGCCCGAAAACTCCATCCCAGCGATTGAATCGGTGATCGGCATGGGGGTAGACATCATGGAGCTGGACCTCAAGCTCACCAAGGACAGCGTGCTGGTCCTGTGCCACGACAAGACGATCGACCGCACGACCAACGGCCGCGGCCGCGTGTGCGACATCACCTACGACTCGATCCGGCGCTGCGTGCTGAAAACCGGCCACGGCGTGAAGACCTCGCTCAAAATGCCGACCCTGCGCGAAGCGCTCGCCGTCTGCAAGGACCGCATCGCGGTGAATATCGACCAAGGCTACGAATATTACGACCTCGCGCTGGCCGTCACCGAGGAGCTGGGCGTCACGGATCAGGTGCTCATCAAAGGCAAACGTCCGGTGGAGACCGTCTCTGCAAAATTCGCGGAATACGGACACAACATGATGTACATGCCGATCATCGACATCCTCAAGCCGCAGGGCAGGGAGCTTTTCGAGGAATATGCCTCGAAGGGCGTCGTCCCGCTGGCTTACGAAGTGTGCTGGGACGACTATACGCCCCAAGTCGAAGCCTGCATGCGGCAGGTCGTCGCAGGCGGTTCGAAACTGTGGGTCAATTCGCTCTGGGACTCGCTCTGCGGCGGTCTGAGCGACGACAAGGCCTTCACAGAATCGCCGGACGAGGTGTACGGCCGCCTGCTGGACATGGGCGCTTCGATCATCCAGACCGACCGGCCCGAACTGCTGATCCGCTACCTCGAAGCGCAGGGACGGCGCAAATAACCGAGCGACATGAACAAATTACTGATCTGCATGGCCGTCGCATGCGTGACGGCCTTCAACGCCGCGGCGCAGAGTTTCTCGGCCGCGACCTACAACATCCGCCAGCTCAACGCCAAGGACACGGCCGAGGGCAACGGCTGGGAGCGGCGTCTCCCGGTGATCTCGTCGCTGATCCGGTTCCACGACTTCGACATCTTCGGGGCGCAGGAGGTCTTCCACAGCCAGCTGCAGGGCATGCTCGCGGCGCTGCCCGGCTACGATTACGTCGGCGTCGGACGCGACGACGGGGCCGCAGGCGGCGAATACTCCGCGATCTTCTACAAGCGCGGCCGCTTCCGACTGCTCGATTCGGGCCATTTCTGGCTCTCTGAAGACCCCTCGAAGCCCGGCAAGGGCTGGGACGCCAAATACGTCCGCATCTGCACATGGGGCCGGTTCTATGACAGACAGAGCCGTCAGCGGTTCTGGTTCTTCACGACCCACACCGACCACCGCGGCGAACAGGCTCAGGCCGAGAGCTGCCGCCTGATACTGGCGAAGATCGAAGAGTTGTGCCGCGGCGAGCGGGTCATCCTCACGGGCGACTTCAACGTGGGCGAAACGAGCCGGAGCTACGCGATCCTGCGCGACTCCGGCATCCTGTCCGACACCTACGACACGGCCGAAATCCGCTATGCCGAAACAGGCACCGAAAACTGGTTCGACCCCGACATCAAGACCTTCCGCCGCATCGACTACCTCTTCGTAACGCCGGGCTTCCGGGTGCTCCGCTACGGAATCCTGACCGACACCTACCGTTCGGAAAACCCGGACGGCGGGGAGCGGAAATTCCGGGCCCGGACTCCATCGGACCACTTCCCCGTGCAGGTCGAACTGGAATTCACGAAGCGGTAAGACTCCGATTAACCTGATAACGCAACCAACCTGCTTATGTCAATACTCTCATTTTTCAGAAAAAGCGCACCGGCGCCGCGTCTGCCGAAGGACGACGACGCCATGATGCGTCTCTACAAAAAACTCCGCTGGCAGAGCTTCATCGCCGGCACCGTCGGCTACAGTCTCTATTACGTCTGCCGCACGAGTCTCAACGTGGTGAAAAAGCCCATCCTCGAAAGCGGGGCGCTGGACGCCACGCAGCTGGGCGTCATCGGTTCGGCGCTGCTGTTCGCCTACGCCATCGGCAAATTCGTCAACGGATTCCTCTCCGACCACAGCAACATCAAACGCTTCATGGCCGCGGGTCTTGCGGTATCGGCGGTCGCCAACCTGCTGGTCGGCATCCTCGGCTTGGCCAACGGAGGCGGCATCGTCGGCAACATGGTGCTGTTCGTCGCCTTCGCCGTCATGTGGGGCGTCAACGGCTGGAGCCAGTCGATGGGCGCGCCCCCGGCCATCATCGCCCTCTCGCGGTGGTACCCGCTCAGCAAGCGGGGCACCTACTACGGATTCTTCAGCGCCAGCCACAACCTCGGCGAATTCCTGTCGTTCCTGTTCGTCGGCGCGGTCGTCGGCTTCTTCGGCTGGCAATGGGGATTCGTAGGCTCGTCGGTCGCCGGCGTGCTCGGCGTACTGACGATCGTACTGCTGATGCACGACACCCCCGAATCGAAAGGGCTGCCCCCGATCGAGGAGCTGACCGGCGAAGAGACTCCCGGCACGCCCCGCGACCACGGCAAAACTTCCGACCTGCAACGCTCCGTGATCCGCAATCCGCTGGTCTGGGTGCTGGCGCTCTCCAGCGCGTTCATGTATATCAGCCGCTATGCGATCAACGGCTGGGGCGTGCTTTTCCTGCAGGAGATCAAAGGCTATACGCTGGCCGCGGCCACGCAGGTCATTTCGGTCAATGCGCTCTGCGGCATCGTGGGCACGGTCTTTTCGGGCTGGCTCTCCGACGCCTTCTTCTACGGGCGGCGCAACGTGCTGGCCTTCGGCTTCGGTGTGCTGAACACCGTCGCGCTCTGCCTGTTCCTCTACTCCGGCGACGGGCTGATCGTCAATATCCTCAGCATGATTCTGTTCGGCGTGGCGATCGGCGTGCTGATCTGTTTTCTGGGCGGCCTGATGGCCATCGACATCGTACCGCGCGAAGCGACGGGCGCCGCGCTGGGAATCGTCGGCATGGCGAGCTACGTCGGCGCCGGCCTGCAGGACATCGTCAGCGGCTGGCTCATCAACTCCGGCAAAACGGAGCTGGACGGCGTGACGAGCTACAATTTCGATTCGGCGATCGTCTTCTGGATCGCCGCGTCGGCCGTATCGTTCATTCTGGCGCTCTTCGTCGCCAAACGCTCGCACCGGTAAGCCGCAGACAACTCATCCGCCGAATCAGGCTGCAAGAGATCCCTTGCAGCCTGATTTTTTACCCCGCGGTCCCCTTTTCCGCACTTTCGCCGGCATAGGGCCGATCGCTCAATTTATAAATTCTATGCGTTGATTTTTAGAAACATCCGGTTCGTTGAATTTATTTGCACGTAAGAAATCCGCGCTGTTTCTTTGCTTTCGGAACAGAAAAACAGCTCCATTTTTCAGTCAAACTAAAAACGCAACAAAGATGAAGAAAATCATTATCGTACTGCTTGCAGCAGCTGCAAGCTTTACGGCAGCCGACAAAGCTTCGGCGCAGGAGAAAGGTTTGTGGATCGGCGGCAAGCTGGGTTACTGGCACGACAAAACGGAAGTCGTCACAACCGATTCGTTCTCGATCACTCCCGAAGCGGGCTACGATTTCAACAAGAGATGGTCGGTGGGCGTGGCGCTCGGTTACGAGTACCTGAAAGTAAAGGACGGCGGCAGCGCCAACGTCTTCACGGCGTCGCCCTATGCCCGTTACAAATATTATAACAAGGGGATTCTGTCGCTCTTCCTCGACGGCGGCGTAGGCTTCGCCTGCTGCGATCACGAGGGCTTTCAGGCAGGTATTACACCGGGACTGAGCGTGAAGATCAACGAGCACTTCAGCTTCCTGACGCAGGTCGGCTTCCTCGGCTACCGCAAGGACTACTTCAACGGCGGCAGCGGCGAGGCCTTCGGCCTGAAACTCTCCTCGTCCGATCTGAAATTCGGATTCTACTACAAATTCTAACCGACAACGAGGATATTCACGCCGCGCCGGTCCCGCTGGCGCGGCGTTTTTTTGACAACAAAAATCCGTTGCACATACGCGCATGCCCATCGGACCTCGGCCGTCGGTTCACCGTGCGGTCTACCCGTTCCACGCAAACCTCATGGAAAGCCCCTCCGCCGAGGGCATGAAAAAAGACAGCCGCACTCCTGCAACTGTCTGATTTTCATTGGTGGGAACAAGCGGATTTGAACCGCTGACCTCCTGCTTGTCGAGCAGGCGCTCTAAACCAACTGAGCTATGCTCCCAGAATTTTTCCGCATAAAAAAAACCATCCTCTTGGATGGTTTCAACTTAGTGGGAGCTGAGGGATTCGAACCCCCGACCCTCTGCTTGTAAGGCAGACGCTCTGAACCAACTGAGCTAAGCTCCCCTTTTGCTGAATTGCGAGTGCAAATGTATGATAAATAAATCATTCCTGCAAGTCCTCGCTTCATTTTGGGAAATCTTTTTTCGCTGGCTGTTCGTTCGGTTTACACGCTGGTTTACACATTTGCATAAAGCCAATGCTGGTTAAACAATAGTGAATTAATTGACAATCTTATATTTGAATAAAATCGGACCAACTTGTGCAGGGGGTCTTAAAATAGACCATCCTGCAAAGTCGGTCCTAATTCTGAGGTCAAAGGAAAACCGCATTTTTTTCGGCCTGCCCTTAACCTTTTAAGATATATAGTATATATAACTCCATTTTTTGTGGAGTAATATTCTTTACCTCTAATACGTGCGTCTGTTCCGTTACTACCGTACGGTTTCTGCCGCTACTTTGCAAACTGCATCAGATAGTTTTCGCAAAATCCAGCTAACGGGAATTTCACCATCTCGTCCCGTCCGTCGGGTGTAGTGTAATGAAATATTATAGCGTTCGCTTTGACAAGGCAGTCGAATAAATTTACCGTTTCGCTCATGCCCTCCATCTTCATCTCGTTGGCGATTATTATTCCTATTATATCGTTTATCTCTTCAAGGTCGCTTTTTCACCCGATTATTCATTGTTTGTTCTTTACAAGTGCGATTTCAACGGGTTTATTTATGTCCGCTGTTTCGGGTGAGAAAACAAAGTAAAACATTTCGGGATAAATCTCATTTTGGGGCTTTATGACAATTAAGCCTATTCCCTCTGCCTTGCTCCATTCGACCAACTTGCAAATAGCTTGTTTATCCTCTCATGCTTTGGTCATTCATTCTGTTTTCGGTTGTTTGTATCTGTTCATTTTAGCTAAAATTTAATTGTTGTTTATCTTTATAAAGATAAGATTATTAGTGAAATAAACAAAATAAGAAAGTGACAAACTCTGCAAAAGGGTCTTATAAATTAACCTTTTCACAAAGTCTGTCACTTTTAGAAACCTTTGTTATTTTGTTGCTTCAAGGCAAGCAATCAGAAATTTATTCGCATTTATGAAGTTATCCTTTTGCATCGGCAATGATGCGATGGCTTTTTCTCCATGAAATAGATTGTTACGGTATCTGTAAATAATCATGATGATGGCTTTAATAATATCACATGAATTATTGGTTAGCCCTAATAAAACACGCTGAATAGAGGTCGTATCATCATTATTTCTCAATCGCAATCTCATGAATCGCTCGTTTGTAGAACCGTTCGTTATATATCTCCTTTGTAAGTATTGTAGTGTTTGATTAACAATATCGGACGCTAAATGTATGTTTTGGATATTGCACTTATTTCTTCCGAAATTACATTTGAACCATTTCGCTTCAAATATATTCCATAATATTAAGAAATTCCGAACTTCCACGTATTCCTCGGTATTGATAGAAATGTGTAAATAATTGTCAATCCATTGTGATATTTCAGACGTATTTTTACTTTTATTTTCCATAATGCCGAAATGCTTTTATTCATCTAATCCCGTAATGCTTGCAAAGTTTTTCCATCCTGTTGCGGCTTTATAAGCATTGGCACAACCCGAAGGCACTTTCAGTACCGAATAAGGATTTATGCCGACAAAAGCATTGTTTTCACAAGTTGGTGGCGTTTCCGTGCTGACTTTGAATAATCGCAGTTCGGGATCATTGTAAAAGGCACATTCTTCGATTATCTCAACCTGTGTACAAGCAGACATATCGACGGTCATTAGATTCTTCAATTCACTGAAAGCACCATAAATATAACGATACCCAACATTAGTATCAAATCCTCCCCCGATAATTTTCAACTGAGAACCTTTTTCAAAGGTTACGGTTGTCAATTTGGAACAACGCTTGAATGCTGTCGCTTCAATCGTTTCTACACTTGCAGGAATCTCAATGGAGGTCAAGGAAGAACAACCCAAGAAAGCGCCATAATAATAAGAAGAAGAATAACCTCCCCCGATAATTTTCAACTGAGAACCTTTCTCAAAGGTTACGGTTGCCAATTTGGAACAATCGCTGAATGCTGTCGCTTCAATCGTTTCTACACTTGCAGGAATCTCAATGGAGGTCAAGGAAGAACAATCCGAGAAAGCGCCATGATAATAAGAAGAATAGTAACCTCCCCCGATAGTTTTCAACAGAGAACCTTTCTCAAAGGTTATGGTTGTCAATTTGGAACAACGCTTGAATGCTGTCGCTTCAATCGTTTCTACACTTGCAGGAATCTCAATGGAGGTCAAGGAAGAACAATCCGAGAAAGCACCATAATAATCCGAGTAAGTGCCAAAATGAGAAGAAGAAGAATAACCTCCCCCGATAGTTTTCAACTGAGAACCTTTCTCAAAGGTTACGGTTGCCAATTTGGAACAACGCTTGAATGCTGTCGCTTCAATAGTTTCTACACTTGCAGGAATCTCGATAGAAGTCAATGCCGTACAATCCGAGAAAGCGCCATCATAAGAATCACCAGCGATAGTTTTCAGTTGAGAACCTTTCTCAAAGGTTACTGTCGCTAATGACGAACAATGCATGAATGCCTTCTTTTCAATAGTTTCTACACTTGCAGGAATCTCAATAGAGGTCAAGGATGTGCATCTATAATAAGCATTATTGCCGATGGTTTTAAGTCGAGACCCTTTCTCAAAAGTTACGGTTGCTAAAGATGAACAATCTGAGAATGCCGTATTTCCAATCGTTTCCACACTTGCTGGAATCTCAATAGAGGTCAATGCAGTACAATCCGAGAAAGCACCATAATAATAATCGCCACCGATAGTTTTCAGTTGAGACTCTTTTTCAAAGGTTACAGTTGTTAGAGAGGAACATCTCTTGAATGCAGAATATCCAACTGTTGTTACATTTGTAGGGATTACAACACTTCTGAGGTCGCTTTGATAAAACATTTCTTCCCCAATCGTTATTAATGTATTTGGGAGAATCAGATGCTCGACATTTTTTGAATTATAAAATGCCTGTGTCGGCAATGCCGTAATATTTACCTCTGCAATATCGAGGTTTTTCAGATTGGGCATCATGCGATAGATAAACAAGAAATCGACATCATTCAGCACACCCGTGATTTTCAACGATTCGATATTGGCATAATCATAATCCGCCAATTCATTTTCCAGTTCACCTTTCGTTTCGACATGTATTTCGGTACACATTCCCAATTGTCGAAAGATAATCGTTTGCAGGATATTCCCTTGTTCATCCTTTAAGGCAACCGTTGCATAGCGTTGAATCCCTTCGTTAGCAGTTACCTCAAAAACAATCGTATCTTCCCGCATGGCTCGTGTTTCGGGAGCCAACGACAACCATGATTTTGCATTGTCGGGAATCTCAACGGTATAATCCAAATTCGTTGTCAATTTGATTTCCTGTGTACCCCCAGCAGGAGTAGCATCAATAGAGTTATCTGCTATATTGATTTGCCCCTGCATACAATTCAAAGATACCATAACAGTACGATAGGAACCGTCATTAGCAAACACAAGGATTTCGCTCTCAACAATCGGATTGGGTGCAGTAATCGTAATCGTTCCCTTATTCGTAGAGGTAGCATTTATTTTGACTTTCCATCCATCCTGTGCAATGGCTTTGACAACCGTATTTTCCGTTGCACTCGTAATCGTATAGGAAATCGTTTTGCTCTCTCCTCCATTGAGAATGGCTATATCCGTTGTATCGAATGCAATTGCAAACTTTGAATTATCGCTTTTGGGAATCGTAATAACAGAATCGTCCTCCAATGTGAAATAGACATTATCATCATCTTCTCTTACACTTTTGAAGATGCCATTCGTTCCGTCCTTGCCATCGACACCATCTTCTCCATCCGTCCCGTCTGCTCCATCTTCTCCGTCTTTTCCATCAGCTCCCGTTGCTTGCCCTATATCCGTCCAAGTTTTACCATTATCCATTGAAAGCATCCAGCGACCATTTTCTATTTTCAGTTGTGGTGTAATGCCATCTTTGCCATTGGTTCCATCCGTACCATCTTCTCCGTCTACACCGTCATTTCCATCCTCGCCATCAACTCCGTCCTTACCGTCTGTACCTTGTGCTTTTACTTTATTTCCCTTTTCATCAGTCAGCCATTCGCCATCAAGCGTCCAATAATAACAGCCATCTGTATCTTGTTTAACACCAATAACGGGAGCATCACCGCTATCTTTGCCGTTTTTAATAGTAGCAGTAGAACCATCGGAAAAATAGATAATATAACCATCGGAAATTTGTTCAACTTTGGAAATCGACAAATTATCCTGCAATGCTTCTACAATCTTCTGCAACGATGAAATATTCGTGTTCATCTGTTTGCAGAGTTCCTCTAATTTCGCTACGCGATTTTCGAGGTCATTCAAATCATTGCGCAATGCGCTGTCATCGTACTTATCGCTACAACCGAACAGCAATAAACTGCAAAGCAGTAAGGATAGTAAGCTTTTCATAGTTAATCGAAATTATAAAATTGAAATATCATTGATTAGTTCCCTCTATTATCATTTTGAATTTATCTTTTAATTGTTGGATAGCATCATGGCTATTGGACGATTGTTCGGGATATAATTCATAAAGTAATAGTGCTCCAATTTCGGCATAGGTTTGCAACGAACTTTCGGGTAGTTCCCCATCAGGTAAAGACAAAACAGAATTTTCGCTTTCTGTTAATTTGGTAGCAAGTAATAAGATGATTTTTGCTCTTGATAAGATTGTGTTATTCGGCGTACATTCTATTAAACATTGCCGATAGAGATTCTGTTGAATCGGATTCGATTCAATTTGCTTTTCAAGAAGTTCGAAACTTGATGACGGCATAATCATAAATGTTGTACCGTATCAACTCCTGCTGCGGTGGGTTATATGCAAAAAGAAAGTGTGGAGTTGTTCGCTTATCCAAATAGAGGTTCTGACAAAACCTTAGCACAAATAAGCAAATCTCCACACTTGGCAGTATATATCGGGATGATATATAGCTACACAAATGAAGAGTGTCTGTCTTGCTTACTCTCGTGCTAATTTTGAAACTGTCAGATTTCTATTTGAGAGTAAACGCGAAACACTTTCACGTTACTAATATGTCTGCTACCTGTTCGGTAACGACACAAAGATAGAAAATGTTTCTAAAAGACAGAACACTCTATGGAAATTTGCTGTGCTTTTATTGTGCAAAGTTCTTGAAAACAAAGTTTCTATCCAATAGCGGGGAGTATGGAATCGAAACTTTGTTAGTTGTAAGTTGGGTTAATCGTTCCCGCAGATTTCTTGTATTACGCCGTCCATGTAAATCGCCTGTCCGCTGGATTGCCTGCCCCACCAGTAGCAACCGTATTCCTCGATGATAACCTCGCCTTGCTCTTTCAGTCGTTCGGCCAGCCAAGAATCAATCAGCCACCATTCCATGACATCATCCACGAACGGATAAAGATATTCTTCGGAAATAAGGTTTGCCCGTATCATTTCCTCGATAACCGTGCTTTGATTCTTCAAAACACAATTCTGTACTATTCGTTGCGCATTCATTGGATTTCCAGTTTTGAGGTTAGTTGCAACAGCCAACGGTTTACGAAACATGCTAAATTGTGTTGGTCTATTTCGTTGCGAGGTATTAATCCCTCTACCGTCGGTGTGGCACAACATTTCTCGATTTCAAAAAAATCGTTGATGTAGTGGTAAGGGATAAACTGCCGTTTAATGGTGTTGAAAGCAAAAATCACTTCGGGGTCACGGAAAAGAACGCCATTTATTTCGATGTGCTGTGTCAGCGAAATAAGGTTGTACTTTCCGATGCAGTCAGTCAGTTTCACATGGATTGTCTGGCTTGCATTTTTGATTTTCAGTTTTTTAGCCCGCACGGCTAACAAGGCTTTCAGAATTTCTGTCGCCCTTTCATTTAATGTTTTCATGGTCTGTAAAGTTTAGAGTTATTCCCCATTACTTGTAAAAAGATAACTCCATTCATAACCAACTAAAAAGGCGGCATATCTCCATGTAAGAATAGCTTTCCGATTCTATATAATGCAAATAATTCTATGCTGTTATATGGTTTCGGGCATAAATAGGGAGCGGTCTGTTTTATGTGGAATCCTATTATATGTAATGGATAAAAATTCGGTTTTCCATCCGAAAAGGGGGAGGGGTGAAAAATAGGGATTGTCCGCTCGGTCGGGGTATATGTACCGAAAAACTCCGACCGACTTTTCAGCCAATCGGAGTTGCGCTATTATTCCGCTGCAATCTTTTTCCTTGCAACGAGTTTACCCCTTATGATGGTGTAGCACTCGGTGTTTTTGCCGTCGATGTTCTTGTAGCCTTTCGCGGTATCGAATCATTGGACAATATCCGTCGCTTTTGCTCTGCGCTCAACCCCCAAATCGTCGTATATGGTCTGCAATCTCTCTTTAATGATTTTAGAGGGTATCGCCTTTCCGTGGGGCAAATCGGCATTTATCCGTTTGACGATTTTATATGCGAGTTCGTCCGCCGAGCATTTAATCAGTTCGCGCCGTATCTGCGTCTGATTGTATTTGAGTTCCCGCACCCGCTCTGTCCCCAATATCTCAAAGGCTTGTTTTACCAACGGGTTCCGCCGCTCGATAAGCGATAATGCGAACACGTCCGTCGAAAAAGGATTCGTGTCGGACGCTTTGAGTTCGGCGTATCGGTCGAACAACTCCTTAAACGGTATCTTGGCTTTGGCGTTCTTTTCCAGCTTGGTCAGTCGGATGTCATGCCGTTCGGCGGCTGTTATCTTGTTGTCGTTACGCTCGTATTCCGTAATAAGGTTACGGCTGTCGGCATAAATCTCGGCATAGTTGCGAAAATTCAGCAGTTCCAATTTGATTCGGTTGCGGTCTATGGTCATTGTATCGGTATTGATGTATTTGTTATTGGTGTAAATTTGATTGCGTAAATCTTCATCCGCCGTCGCATATCATTTCACGAAGCGTTCGGCCTTATCCAATTCTTTTTCCGTTGCGGCTTTGAATTGCGGATAGGTGATGCCCTCGGCGTATCGTACCGTCGAGAAGATATGCGTTATCTCTTTGTAACGTGTATCTCGTATGCGTCCTGCAATCTGCCGTATCGTCGTCGAAACGTCCAGCAGGTGATGTCGTGCCGTGCCGTCGCTCACGACGTATATCTTGCCCTGCTTGTCGTAAATGTCGCACCCCTCGAAAGCCGTCGAGGTGTAGAAATTGATTTTGCGCACCGCTTTGTCGGGAATTCCGATTGTGTAAGTGTCGCCTAATTTCTCGCGGTTTATCTGCTCGGATGTTCCGCTCGTCGAACAGACGATTTTCACCTCGTCGGGTGATAGTCGGGCATGATGCAACACCCGCCCGATAAAATCGACGCTGTTTACAAAGAAATGCAGATTGCAGGGAATATTGTGCGTTACGGCATTGTGGCAAAGATTTACGACCGATGCCAACGGGCTGTTTTCATGCCACAACCGCACCTGCATCGGCGGTTCGCTGGGTCAGATAATCCGCGTTGTCGGCAAGGTCTGCAATTCATCCAGCAGAAATTCCCGCTCGATGGGTGTCGCGGACATATAAGTCACACGGCTGAATTTGGGCATTTCGGCAAGTAATCCCATAACGGCTCGGTGTCGGAATGAATAGTCGAACAGCAGGCGGTGATATTCGTCTACCAACAGCAGGGCTTTGGCGTATATCTCCGCTCCTGCAACCTCTGCGACACGCGGAATTGCATCATAGGTGGCCATGATTTTTCAGCGGTCGTGCGTTTTCAGATAGTCGGCTATCTCTTGGTTGGTGACACCGCCGTAAACCCCCAGCAGGTCGGCGTGTTCGGGCAGTTTGTTCTTGATAAGGTTCACCGTCGGAACAGCAATTAAGGTCGGCACTCGGTTCTCGATGGCAAGTGTCGTTGCCCCGCATCCCGTCTTGCCCTTATTAAAGATGCAGTTTGCAGGTAATTCGTTGTCGAGTTCGGGGATTTGCTGGACGTGGAGTGCGTTCGATGGTGCGGTAATGATTGAATTCATAAGTAAAGAGTAAGGAAAAAATTACACCGCATATTTTTTGTGCGGGTAACATCTTTATTAGTAAATTTAATTTCCGACACACTTTTTATGCGGCCGCATTTTTTCGGTGTGGAAAGTATCTTTATAAGGAGAATTGATTTCCGACACAAAAAATATGCGAGCAGGGCACAAAAGCAAGGGACACCGAAAATGTCCCTTACATGACCTTACCCTTACTTGTCGGATTTTCCTCTCTCGTATTATAAAGATAGCACCTTTTTTATTGACAACAAAGGTCGGACAGCAATTAATCCGAACATTTTTATCTATGTCTTATATGGCATTATTGGGCTGTTTACGGGGTGGCGGAGTGTGTTCGACGGGGAAATTAATGTGCAAAATGTAGTATTAGCGGGTATTTTACATAGTGAGTTGTTCTAAAACACCTTTCGTGTCATGCAATTTAACACTATTAGCAGTTCGGTACATGGTGCGGCTGTTCTAAAATTCCTTTCGAACACGTGTTTTAAGTGCTAATAGCGGTTTTTGCATGGTAAATAAGTGCGATGTACACGTAAAAAGCCGTAAATTTGGGTGTAAAACGCTATTTTATGAATGAAAAGGAGGCCGATACCATCCGTAAGAGTCTGTATGAATCCTTACTGATGGATGAAAACGATAAGATTGTGCATTGGGATTTCGACCCGATGCGCCGAGAGTTGCGCCATTATGTTGATATTGCCTGCGGATGCGATGAACAGACGTATGGAATCCGCACGCCGCAATTCGAATATCGCTACTGTACGGGTAAGATTAAGATGCCCTTTGCCAAGTCGGATTATCTCGCTAACGACGATATAATCGCTACGGTTATGGGATTGGGGCTGGATGTCGAGAAATTCTGGTTTGCGCTGGTCTTTATTTACGATTATGTCGAAACCTCGTTTAAGAACTGCGGCCTTGTGAAACCCGCGTCTTTGGATAAGGCGGTGCAAAATCTGTTCAAAGAGTTAGGCGAGGATTTCGCGGACGATGATATTGAAATAACCCTTAAAAAGAACAGAAAGAAAGTCGAGGTTCTGCCCGTTATAAAGCGTGGGATTTTGCATTGGCTGCGGGAAACCTATGAACGGGAATGCAAAGGCAGGAAGATTCAGTATTACGGGATTGATACGGGCAATTTCGACCAAACCTATCCGAGTACGTCGTTTCGGATTTATCGGACTGTGGAGATGTATCGGGATATGCTGAACACCTTATTGGGAGACAACCGCCCGAAGCAACCCGACAAGAGTGTTTCGTTGAATCGTCTGTTGCTGATTTCGCGTATCTGTTACCTCTATGAATTTACCCGTAATGACAGCTTTTTGTATAGCGACGATTCGTTAAAAGGAATAATTAAGTCCTGCAAAGGGCGCATGCCTGCAACTTATTCCGCTGTTTATCTGTAATTTGAATCTTTGTAGTGTCGAAAGGGATAAACCCGACGGCCTGCAAACACTTGGGCAAGGGATGCAGAATAATTTAAGCCCCTCTGTAAAAGGAGTATTTAAGATTATGGCAAATTCAAATTTGCAGAATGGCTTAAACGCCAATGAAATTAACGCGGCAACCGCCGCAACCGCTACAACTGCTCCCGTTGTCGAACAGAAAGAACAGCAGACGGCGCAGACCTCGCGCCGCCGCCGTTCGACTACGCCCCCGATGTGGCGGGTAATGACGCAGGCGCGGCCCGTTTTCGATGTCCAACTGAAAAAGGATAACGAAATTAAATTGGCCTGCATCAACAAATTTATGAATGCGGCTTACTCGGATGCTAACAAATTCTGGGCTGATTTCATGGAGCAGGTAAATATCCTGCTTGACAGTCGCAGGTATTGCCGCGAGTGTGAAATCTTGGGCTTGAAGCCTGAATA